>Ga0137418_10004457_pt1 | contig 12859 bp, 9 predicted proteins | sample CZODoug3_1_2_16f_FD_122242 | JGI IMG/M metagenome (GOLD analysis project Ga0137418, IMG submission 122242) | Vadose zone soil fungal communities from Angelo Coast Range Reserve, California, USA - CZODoug3_1_2_16fungal (Hybrid Assembly) | ecosystem: Environmental > Terrestrial > Soil > Vadose...
CGCCGGTGTTTCGTCCGGGCTGACCTGCCCAGAGGACACGTCGATGGCTGCGGCTCCGGCGGCTTTGAACGCCTGCGCGATGAGGAGCGCGTCGTCGTCAGTGTTCCCACCTTCCACCCAGTCGGTGGCGGAGATGCGGACGGTCATCGGCTTCGCCTCGGGCCAGCTCGCCCGCATTGCGCTGAAGACTTCGAGCGGGAAGCGCAGGCGCGCGCGCAGATCTCCGCCGTACTCGTCGGTGCGCTTGTTGGTGAGGGGGGAGATGAACGACGAGAGCAAGTAGCCGTGGGCACAGTGGAGCTCGAGCAGGTCGAATCCGGCCGCATCCGCGCGCTGGGTCGCGTGAACGAACTGGGCCTTGATCTCGGCGAGGTCGGCTGGGGACAGCTCCCGAGGAACCTGGTTGACACCAGGCTGGTAGGACAGGGGAGAAGGGGCGACTACCTCCCAGTTGTGATCATCGAGGGGCTGGTCGATTCCCTCCCACATCAGCTTGGTGGAACCCTTCCTGCCCGAGTGCCCGACTTGAATGCCGATCTTCGAGGAGCTCTCGGCGTGCACGAAGTCGGTGATTCTCCGCCAAGCAACGGCCTGCTCGTCGGTCCAGATTCCGGTGCAGCCCGGGGTGATGCGGCCGGTGTCAGAAACGCACACCATCTCCGTCATCAGCAGGCCGGCCCCGCCGAGTGCCTTGCCGCCGAGATGCACCAGGAGGAAGTCGTTCGGCCGGCCGTCGGTCGCGCGGTACATGTCCATCGGCGAGACAACGATTCGGTTCACGAGCTCGAGGCCGCCGAGCCGGAACGGCTGGAACATGGGAGGTGAGTCACTTGCGTCCCCGCCCTGCTGCTCGGCGGCGAACCAGGTGTTGACGCGCTCGACGAACTCGGGGTCGCGGAGCTGGAGGTTCTCATACGTCACTCGACGGCTGCGGGTGATGATGTTGAACGCGAACTGCTCAGGATCCTGGTGGACGTATTGGCCGAGGTTCTCGAACCACTCGAGGCTGGCTTGGGCCGCACGCTGAGTTGAGAGGACGACGGCCTTGCGCTCGGCCTCGTAGTCATCGAGCGCCTGCCCGACGGTGCCGTGCTCATGGAGGCAAGCCGCGAGCGAGAGCGCGTCCTCCATTGCCAGTTTGGTGCCCGAACCGATCGAGAAGTGTGCGGTGTGTGCGGCGTCCCCGAGTAGCACGATGTTGTCGTGACGCCAGCTGGTGTTGCGCACGGTGGCGAAGTTGATCCACTTGGAGTTGTTGGCCAGGACGGAGTGACCGGAGAGCACGTCCTCGAACAGTTCCTTGATGCGCTCGATCGATTTCTCGTCCGATTCTCCCGCACGGAAGTCCTGGGCGCCGAAGACGTCGAAGCCGGCCGCTTGCCACACCGCTTCATTCATCTCGACGATGAACGTGCTGCCGTTGGCGTCGAACGGGTAGCCGTGCGCCTGCATCACGCCGTACGGCGTCGCGCGTACATAGAACTTGAAAGCGTCGAAGACCCGGTCGGTGCCGAGCCACATGTACTTGCTGTCGCGCCGGTCGACGCTAGGCCGAAACGACGCGGCGTACCTGGATCTGACGGGTGAATTCAGGCCGTCTGCGGCGACGACCAGATCATGTGTACGGGAGAGCTCCGCGACATCGGGGGCCTCGGTGCTGAAGTGCACCTCGACCCCGAGCTCTGCGCAGCGCTCCTGCAGGATCTGCAGCAACCGCTTGCGGCTCATTGCGGCGAAGCCGTGTCCGCCGCTGGTGATCACTTCACCGCGGAAGTGGACGTCGATGTCGTCCCAACGGGCGAACTCCTGCTCCATGCATCGATGGATGTGCGGGTCCGCATGGTCGATGCCGCCAAGAGTCTCGTCGGAGAAGACGACACCGAAGCCGAACGTGTCATCGGCCGCATTGCGTTCCCACACCGTGATCTCGTGGTCGGGACCGAGCTGCTTGGCCAGAGCTGAGAAGTACAGGCCGCCCGGACCACCTCCGATGACAGCTATGCGCACGATCGCCTCCGACGTGAGTCACGACTACCCAGCTATGGTATGCAGTCACTGCGACGATCGTCAACAGAACAGCATGTTGCGCTCGCGCCGACGGTCCGGTCACGTCGGATGACGGCAGCCCACGGTGAATTAGAGGCGGGTCAGCCAACGGCGGGTCTCGGACCAGCAGGCGTGACTGGGGTCGATCACGCAGAAGTGGTCGCCACCGTCGACCTCGAAAAACTCGACCGACCGTCCGTGCTGTCGGGACGAGCTGACGTAGTCGCGACTGTGTGCGATCGGCACCCGCTGATCGTCAGTTCCATGGACGACAAGGAGCTTCGGCCCGGTCAGCGCCGAATGGATCGGCGAGCCCGACGTGTACGCCGCGAGGTTCGCGTCACCCATGAACAGATCGGTCGCCCCTTCCCCGAGGCCTTCCTCGCGACAGCGGGCAAGATCGGTGATCGGGGCGAGAGCCACGACTGCATCCACGGATCCGCCGGACAAGAGCGCGAGGTGCCCACCCGCTGAGTGTCCGATGGAGACGGTGGGCCGGCCGGGGACTCGTTCCACCACGGAGAGGGCTCGAGTCACATCGTCCAAAGTTGTCGGCCAGCCGCCGCCCGTGCCCTCCGTGCGTCGAAACTCCAGGTTCCAAACAGTCCACCCCGCAGACACCAGATCGCCGGCGAGCAGGTCCATGAGCCCGAGGTTGTGCCTCGACCGCCACCAACCTCCGTGGAGCAGGACGGCGACGCCCTGGGTGAGGTCCTGCGGAACGTGGACCTCCATGAACTGACCGGGATCCGGACCGTAGGACACGGTGCGCGCGGGTCTGCTCACCAGCCCCCCGTCAACGCCGCTCGCATGACCACATCGGGCGACCTGAGGTTGAGGGCAAAGGCTTCATCGGCCTGTAGCCACCCGAATTGATGAGTCACAACGACCGTCGGGTCAATGACGCCGTCGGCCACCAGCTGCACCGCAGCGGGGTACTCCGACGGACCTCCCTTGACTCCCACGAGAGTGAGCTCCTTGAGCAGGACGCTGGCCGGAGCGATGGAAGCCGGAGCACGCCCAACGACGGCGACCACGGACCCCGGCGTACACAGCTCGTCCGCGAGGTCGACTCCCGCAGCTGCAGCGGAGGTCTCGACCACTAGGCGGGGCTCTTCACCGAGGTCCAGCGGGTGGGGCTCGAACACGCTGAGCCCAAGAGAGTTCGCCAGGTCTCGGCGGGTGCGCTGTGGTTCGAACAGGTGACAGGCCCAGCCGGCATGCTCGAGCACCTGGGCCATCAGCACTCCAAGCGGTCCCGCTCCGACGATGGCCGCGATGCCCGCCTGATCGAACATGGCCTCGACTCGGCTCAGGGTATGAAGGGCAACGGCGATCGGTTCGAGGACAGTCGCCGCGAGGTCCGACACGGCATCGGGAAGGATGATCACCTGTTCGGCGGGGAGGCGCACGTACTGCGCCGCCAGCCCGGGGCCCAACATTCCGAGGTAGCCGCCCGTCGAGCAGAGTTGTACTGCCGCTCGGCGACACGCGGCACACGAGCCACACCGAACAATGGGATCGATGGCCACTCGCCGGCTGAGCAGCCCGTCCGGTACGCCATCCCCGACGGCGCACACAACGCCGACGCCGTCGTGCCCGACAACGTGCGGGAACACTTCTCCCCGTCCCGCGTACATGTGCAGGTCGGTCCCACAGATGCCCAAGGCAGTCATCTGGACTACGACATCGCCGCGCCCGGGGACAGGACGAGGACGATCGACGACCTTGAACCGCTCCGGCGATTCAAGCTCGATGACCATTCCCCCAGGAACCACGCGGGGCATTCAGACGATTCCGTACTTGCCCGGAGCGATGACTCCGCTCGGGTCGAGAGCGGCTTTGATCGAATGCGTAACGCGTTGCAGCTCCGGCAGTCGCGCCGCCGCTGACTCCTGGAAGTCGGTCGGAGTGCGTCCGATCGGATAGCCGAGCTTGTCGTACGCAGCGATGAGTGCTCCGTAACACTCATGCATCCGCTTGCGTTCCGCTTCATCGGCCCGGTTGAAAACGACGATGTGCAGGGCGCGTGCTGCCCGCGGGCCGCAGACGAACTCCACGATGTACTCGAAGCCGTACTCGGTAAGGATCCGCCGCGACACCTCCTGCTGCTGCTGAGCCACGGCACCGAGCATGGGTGCCGCGGGCAGGAACCAGGTCGCACCGCCACCAGGTCGCCAGTCGAGCAGGCCCAGTTCGCTCGTCGTCGGCTCTCCGCTGAACGTGTCCAGGTGAATCTTCAGAATGGGTGACGCCACGATCTCGTCATGCGGAACGTAGGTCGCCCCCGCCGCCTCGAAGTGGGCCCTCACCCGATCCAGCGATGGCTGGATCGCTTCCTCCGTAGGTCCGTAGAAGGCGCCGGACACGGTCCACGCCCCTACTCCGTTCTGTGTCCGCAGCGCTCGGCGCACGTCGTCGGGAAGAGTCCGCGACTCGCCAGCCCGGTATCCCGGATACGTGGTGTGAGTCCCGAAGCAGTAGACGTCACTGGTCACCTTGATCAGCGTCGGCACAAGGTTGTTCAGCTTCAGCGGGCGAACCAGTTCGATCGCCTGCTCCAGGTCGGCGTCTTCGTCGAAGGTGAACGCCCACCCGCGTATCACTGGCGGGCGCGGCATCAGCCAGATGGTGGCCGACGTGACGATCCCGAAGTTCGACTGGGAGAACAACCCGTCCAGTAGAGGCCCGAAGCCAGACTTGTTGAGCGACGCCATCCTCGACCCGGTCAGGGCACCGTCACCGGTGCGGAGAACGGTCGCATCAGGCAGCACGACTTCCAGCCCGCAGGTCATGCCGAAGTGGTCGAAGTACGGCGTGTACCCAGCGCCTCGGTCGAGCGCGTTGCCGAGGACGCTGCCGTCCGGTGGACCTGATGTGCTGCTGATCATGAGCTTGTCGCCCCGGGCCGCCAATTCGGCCCGCAAAGCTTGGAAGGTCACACCTGGTTCGATGACCGCGTAGCCAAGGGTCTCGTTGACCTCGAGGATCCGGTTCATCCGGCGTCCGAGGTCCACGACCACCTGGGTCTCGCGAACCGGCGAAAACTCTCCGAGGCCAAGATTGTGGCCCGTACTGGCGGGCCACAGGGTCGCACCATGCTCCTTGGCCAGGCGAACCAGCGCCTGCACGTCCTCGACCGACCTGGGAAATGCGACGCCGGCCGGGAGCCGATCGCCGCCGGGCAGACGATTGAAGCCGTACCGCGCAAGGGTCTCGTCACTTGTGTCCAGGAGGTCCGGCCCAAGCTCGGCCGCCACGGCGGTGAAGAACTGTGCTGACATCTGTCCGTCCCATCCTCAGTAGCCAAGGCATATGGCGGCCGGGTGACGACAACAATACTGACGCGATGCTCGCCCGGCTAGAGGCGCAGGTCCGGGCTTCTACTCGTCCACCCCCGGCACGTCGCGCTCTGCCAAGAGCCGAGGTCTGACCAGCAATCGGGGTCGGTCCGGTCAGCGAGACGCACGGCTTGACGCTGTCCATGCCCGGCCGTGAACTACCGACGTCAAGGAACCTGACGCCTGCAGAATCCGCGGTACTCAATCAGTACCGCAGGGCTGCGGACGCTATCGACCTTCGTCCGCGTTGAAGGTCACCGAACAGTGCGACCTTCGGCCGGTGGACGACAGGTCGGCATACCCTCGAGGAGGACACGATGCCTGGGTCGAACAGCGACGTCGTCATCGTCGGTGCTGGGCCGGTCGGACTTGCTTGTGCCTTCATGCTTGGCCGACAGGGCGTAGACGTCCGCGTATTAGAACGCCGCAGCCAGCTGTCAAGTCAACCGAGAGCGCATGTTCTCCACGCACGCACCGTAGAATTGCTAAGAGGCTGGGGATTGGCTGACGGTATCCGGGCGGCAGGGCTGCCCCGGCACCTGTCAACATCATTTGGCTGGCTAACCGAGCTCAGGGCAGAGGAGTTCGCTGTCGTCGATTACATCGACGATGAGACCACCGCCAGGTACTCGCCTGAACAGCTCATCAGTTGCCCTCAAGACGCAATCGAGAGAGAGCTTCTCTACGCGGTCCAGCGTGAAACCGATGTGACCGTGGACTTCGGCCGCGAGGTTGTCGCATTTCGCGCAACTGAAGGCGGCGGGCAAGTAGATATTCGCTCCGCTTCGGGCACAACGGCCTACGCCGCTGCGTCGTTCATCGTCGCAGCGGACGGAGCGTCGAGCGGTCTGCGCACGATGGCAGGGATCAGCATGCCTCGCTCGGCACCGCTGGCACGTCGGCTCAATTTGTGGTTCGAAGCGGACCTCACCGAATATACTCGGAACCGACCATTCATGCTCTGGCTGGTGCATAATGCCGCGACGCAGGGTATCTTTATCGCTCTCGATGGGGCATCACGTTGGGTATATAGCTTCGAGATTGCAATCAGTGAATCCAAATCGGATTACGACCCCGTCCGCTGCAGAGATATAATACGAGCTGCTGTAGGCGACCCGGGCCTAAGCCCAAACATGCTAGGTGTGGCGACATGGAACGTAGATATGGGAGTAGCCGACGAGTTCCGCCGGGGGCCGCTATTCCTGGTCGGCGACGCTGCCCACAGCTTTCCGCCTAGCGGTGGGTACGGCATGAATAGCGGGATCCAAGACGCACAGAACCTCGCGTGGAAGCTCGCTGCGGTGCTAAGGGGGGACGCAGGTTGCGCGCTCCTAGACACGTATGAAATCGAGCGCCGTCCGGTCGCAGCGTACAACGCCAGTCAGAGTTTGCAGAACGCTCAGCATTCGAAGGAGGCCGCCGACCACCTAGCCAGCCCGGAGGTCTTGGCCTTGCTTGCCACCGACGCAGGAGCTGAACTTCGTGCTGGAATAGCACGGGCGCTCGCCCAACCCAGTCCAGAATTCCACTCGCTCGGGCAACAGTTCGGGCAGATATACCATGGCCCAGCTATCGTGGATGATGGAAGCGATCCGCGGCCATCCACGACAATGGAATATGTCGTAACTGCCCGGCCAGGCGCACGGGCCCCCCACGTGCGCCTAGTGGATAGGAGCCGACGAAGTCTGTCATCCATTGATCTAGTAAAGGACACCTGGACCCTACTGGTTGCCGGACCAGCAAATGACTGGATCGACCGCGTCGAACACGTGCGGACCCAGCTCGGGTTGGCCGTCAGGATCTGTGAGGTCGTCCAATCTGCGACCGCGACCGAAACCTCGGTCGAGCAGTTAGTCGTTGAGACGGGCGCTCCTGGATTTGCCGAGGTATACGAAATCGATCCTGGAACGGATTCTGCAGCAGGCGGCGCTGTCTTAATTAGGCCTGACGGCTATGTGGGGGCTCGGTGGCCGACGCGCACAGGCAGTCTCAGCGAGGTTACATTCGCTATCGCGTCGATTTTGTCTCGGACGGTGACAGAAGCACAGGTGAGTCAGCATTAGCCATGGTGTCAGGTTGGTCGAATCCGCGAGTAGCGGACTCACGGAAGGCATCGGCTGCAAGCGCGATCAGCGGCACGGCCTGCTCTCCGTTGCGGACAATCATGACGCAGCGCCGAGCCGCGGCCGGACCGAAGAGTGGAATCCTGACAAACGGCTCATACGGTCTTCTTGAGGCGTGAGCGGGCGCGACTGTGATCCCCCAGCCTGCTGCCACCAGGTCTAGCGCAGGGCGTACCTCGGCAACCTCGACAGCGGAGATCGGCTCGAACCCAGCCGCGGCACACCATGCGGTCGTGAGCCGCCCGAGATCAGTGTGTGAGCTCAAAATCCAATTCTCATCGCGAAGGTCTGACATGGTTCGCAATGTAGTCGCACTCAAGCGATGCCCCTGCGGGATACAAACGCACAATTGATCGACACCAACTGTCCATTCGTGCAGCCTGGCGTGGCGCCGCGCGGGCAGACCGAACCGCGAGACTAGCGCAACGTCAAGGTCCCCGCTGATTACGTCCGCTGGCGCGCTCTCGTTGGACACTCTGATGAGCTGGATCTCGAGGTCAGGCACCTTTCGCTTAAGCTGACGTAACGCGTCGCTAGCGACGGAAGGCCCCTCGCCGAATACGAGCCCCACGCGCAGCAGGCCGCGGGAGGACCGAGCCGTCCTGTCGAGCATGGCTTGCGCGGACTGTAACTCCACTAATATGCGCTCGGTATACTCGACTAGACGGCGGCCAAGCCGGGTAAGGTGAACTCGGTTCCCGCGGCGCTCAACTAGAGACGCGCCAGCTTCTGTCTCGAGGGCAGAGAGCTGCTGCGATACGGCCGAACGGGTGTACCCGAGCGTGCGCGCAGCGGCAGTGATAGATCCCGCATTGTCGACTGCCTGCAACATCACGAGTCTGCGAACCTCGAGCATGGGTCTACACGCACCCGACTTAGCTGATGCTGATTGACATGCACCGACTGGTGCTGACGTGAGCCGCATGTCGGGCGATACCAGTCGACGGACAACGCGCCCGTAGATGCTCGGCCGTGCCAAGTTCTCGACCCTGAATGTCGAAACTCGCTACCACGTTGGCCATCTGACTACCTCTCGTCGTGGATCTGGACCTGAGCGGAACGGTCAAGAACCATAGGCCGGGCCTAAGGGGATGGCGTCATTCGCAAGGCAGTCCGTACGGTGACACCCAAATGTACGGGCTCTGTTCAATCGCACTACGCCGACGCCAGCCGGTTCAAAGCATACCGCTAAGCGGCGCAGAGCGCGAGAGATCATGGCGCACTCGGAGCAGAGTCTATGTGCGTCCGTACGTCAAATGACGTGCAGCAACTAATACATATATCGTGTCGACTAGCCGCCACGTTAGATGTACCGTCACAACGACCAGGTACGGCGAACCGGGCTGCTCTGCCTATCCGTGACACAAATCGGAAGGGGCGTGGAACAACAACGTGATTACTATCCACCACGATCAGGGCACGATCGAATTTGACCCCGTCTTGGACAGGCAACTTATGCCGCAGCTCCGGAAATTACGTATTGGCATAGTGGGGCTATGTGGTGGCAATGCAATTTGTGGCACCTGTCATATATACGTTCGGAACGATCAGCTCGACACATTGCCCGAGCCTGACGAATTCGAAGAAGCTCGACTGGCGGTCCTCCATAATCGGCGGCCAAACTCGCGTCTGACCTGCCAGCTTCCCACCGGGCCGGCGATTGACGGGCTCGAGATCACAGTCGCGGCGCGCGCCTAGCATGTGCCGCCTGTAGGTTAGCACCATTTCCAAATTGTGACTTACATAGGGAGAACAGTTCAGATGAGCATTACAAGTAGTCATCGGACCGACACGCCACTCCTGGACATCGCGATGATTTCGCACGGAACGCTCTCATCCTTGAATCTGGAGGACTCCCGCCGATTCTATGAGGAAGTGCTTGGATTCGATGTGATCCAGGTCAGTCCAATCTCGCTGGGCATCCGGAAGGGCTCCGAACACACCTATGCAGTTGTTGAAACCGGACAGCCCAGCACTATGGACGTGCTTGACCATAACGGGATTGACGTTCGCGGTCGCGACGCTGTGCTCAAAGCACACGAGGCGCTTACCAGAGCCAAGGATGAATATGGTATAGGACCGATACACAAGCCGGTTGACCAGCATGGAAATTTCTCATTCTACTTTGCCGATTGCGACGGCAACTGGTGGGAATTGATGGATGGAGTACCTGGCGGATATGGCCCACTGTTTGAGGAACCTGCTCGTGACATCACTGGGCGTACAGACATTGATGTCGATGATATGGGTCACTCGCGCGACGATTCCTATGTCGATGGCATCAAACGCGACTAGGGCGATGCGGCCAGAAGCTAAGCGGACCATGTCGCGTGAGCGTTAGCGGGAGGCTCGGCAGCCGCAGCAGCGTGGTTGTCGTCGGGGCTAGTACGGCGGGGGTGGCCGCAGTCGAAACCTTGAGAGCCGACGGGTACACAGGCCGTCTGGTCCTCGCGGATAAGCAGCTTGATCGGCCGTACTATCGGCCCGCACTGTCGAAGGAATATTTGACAGGTGAGCTAACCGCCGATGAGATCTGCACTCTTAGCGACGCCAGGTCCCGCGAGCTTGGCATTGACCTGATGCTCGGTTCGCGTGCATCTTCGTTGGACTGTGCGAAGCAGACAATCACGCTCGGCGACGAGCAACTGTCGTATGACGGCCTGCTCATTGCGACAGGTGCGCGAGCGCGCATGCCTACTAGCTTCAAGCCGCTACCCGGCGTTCACACCCTGAGAACCTTCGACGACGCGCGGCGCATCGCCCGCGAGATGTCCACGATGCGGCCGCGGGTTGCCATCGTCGGTGGCGGGTTTATTGGCTGCGAGATCGCTGCCGCCGCGCGCAGCCACGGGTTGGAAGTCACTATCGTCGAATCCGAACCGCGGCTATTGCAGCGAGTACTTACCCAGGAACTCGCCGATTCGCTCATCAATCTGCATCAAGATCACGGTGTGACGGTGATGTGTGGAAGTGCAGTGACAGCAGTGCTCGGCGAGACTCGCGCGCGAGGGCTAAGCTTGGCAGACGGTTCAGCGGTCGACGCTGACTTGATTGTGGTCGGCGTCGGAACTGTTCCAGAGATCGAATGGCTGGCAGGGTCTTCCATCGAGTTGGACGATGGGATCCTTACGACGCCATCGTTGCGGACCACTGCGGACAACGTGTATGCCGCCGGCGATATCGTCCGGTGGACAATCCGGAAAGGTCGCTACAGTCGGCGATCGGAGCATTGGGCCGCGGCGCGCGCGCAGGGGGAACTCGCGGCCCGAAACCTACTGACGGGCCGCGGCGAGGCTTATAGGCATGCCGAATACGGATGGTCCGACCAATATGATCGACAATTCCAAATGATAGGCTCATTTGGATCACGTGTAGAACTCGTTTTAGGGGACGGTCGCGAGGGCCAATACGTTGCCCTGACCGGCGATCGAAATTTTGTGACCGGGGCTATTGCCCTTGACCATCATAACGCATTCAAGCGTGCCCGCGTTTTGGTCGCAAATCGTTCGACGTGGCATCAATGCCTCGCCGAACAGTGGCAGAAGGCTTAAAGAAGGTGTGCCGGCTCTAACCGACGTAAGAAGGGTCTGATAGGCATATGCGTATCGTAATGATTGGGACCGACGACAGTCGCTCGGCGCCAGGTATCCAACTCGGCGACTCTTCGGTCTTGCCGCTATCGTCGCTTCTCGGTGACGGTGCGCCCGGAACCGTTGCCGAGACCATCGCCAGGCGAGCCGAGATCCAGGAGGCTCTCGACCGCCGCGCCCTCTCTAGCGATGAGTCGGCCCTCGCGCATGAGGCCCTTCCCTTTGACAGTGTCGACTTTCGGGCGCCATGTGACCCTGGTGTGCTCCTAGTCTGTGCCGGCTCCAACTATCGAAGCCATGTCGCAGAGATGAATGAGGACGGAAACGTGGCGTCGAAGGCCACGTCCTTCATCAAGAGCTCCAATGCAGTGATCGGGTCTCACCAGAGTATTGTAGTTCCCCGGCAGTTGCCGAACATGGTCGACTTTGAAGGTGAAGTATGCGTCGTGTTCGGTCGTCTGTGCCATAATGTTAGCGTGGCCGACGCCATGTCCTACGTTGGTGGTTACACGATTCTCAATGATGTTTCGGCCAGGGATTCCGTTCCGGCCATGCTCGCGGCTGTTACGCCGGCCGAGGGGCAGGCGGCCATGCTTGAAATGATGATGGGCAAGCACCTGCCGACATTCGCCCCGATTGGCCCTGCGATCGTAACGTCGGATGAGATTGTCGATCCGGCGAAGTTGAGGCTTGTTACGCAAGTCAATGGTGTGACCATGCAAGATGCGACCACCGCAGATTTGGTACTTGACGTGCCGAATCTGATCGCGCAAATGTCGGCCTTCTATCTCTTCCGGCCGGGCGATATTCTTAGCACGGGCACGCCAGCCGGCGTGGGTTTTGGCCGTAAGCCTCCAGCATTTCTGACGCCAGGGGATACGGTAACTGTGGAGGTAACGGGCTTGGGCAAGCTGGAAAATTCAGTGCGCGCGGCAAGCGATTGAGCGAGGGGTACCTCGGATCGCGCGAAGTAGTACGGTCACCATGCGAGCGCAACCAGAACTCAGCCCGAGTTCGGTTCTGGAGCGAACCCTCCTGATCCTCGGCTCCTTCACAAGCGACAGGAGCCGTCTCAAGGTTTCGGAGATAGTGGCGGCGACAGGCCTTCCGCGTCCGACGATTTACCGTTTGACCGGGCAAATGGAGGCGGCCGGGCTGCTTGAGCGTGACGGCTCTTATATGACAGTGGGGCTTCGACTGTTCGAGATGGGGCAACTCGCTCCGCGCCAGCGGGAGTTGCGCGAGTACTGCCAGCCCTATATGGAGGATCTGCGCGAGGCGACTCGAGAGACGGTGCATCTCGCGATACCCGCGGGCGCTGAGGTCGTATATATTGACAAGCTCGCAGGCCCCGCCGGACCAAGTCTTCCGTCCAGGGTTGGTGGTCGGATGCCCGCGTATTGCACCGGTGTGGGCAAGGCACTACTTGCGTACCAGCCCGAGCCTGTCATTCGAGAAGTCCTCGCTGCGGGCCTGTGGCGTCGCACGCCCTACAGCATCTGTACGCCCGGTCACTTGCTGCGCGAACTGCAAGAGGTGCGGTTGACCGGCCTGGCATATGAGCGCGAGGAGTCAACCATAGGGGTGATCTGCGTGGCATCACCGATTGTTTGTAACGGGATGGTGGTTGCTGCCATCTCCATCAGCGGCTGGACGAGCCATCTGGAGATCAAGCGAGTCAGCGCAGCGGTCAAGTCGGCGGCGCTGGCCGTGTCTCGCGAACTCGGACGCGTGGGCAGAGGCTCTCGGGGCGTGCCGG
>Ga0137418_10004458_pt1 | contig 12857 bp, 12 predicted proteins | sample CZODoug3_1_2_16f_FD_122242 | JGI IMG/M metagenome (GOLD analysis project Ga0137418, IMG submission 122242) | Vadose zone soil fungal communities from Angelo Coast Range Reserve, California, USA - CZODoug3_1_2_16fungal (Hybrid Assembly) | ecosystem: Environmental > Terrestrial > Soil > Vadose...
CGCGGGAGGCCCGCGCTAAGCGCCCAGGACGGCCTTCACCGCGTCGCGCGTGACCGAGACGAGCCGGTCGATCTCGGCCTCCGTCACGACGAGGGGCGGCGAGAAGTAGATCGTGTCGCCGGGCGCGGGGTGCGCGCCCGCCGTCGGCCGCACGCGTGTGACGACGCCGCGCTTCATCATCTCCGCCTGGATGCGTGGCCCCACCTTGCGGTCGGCGGCGAAGTTCTTCTTGGTCGCGCGGTCCTCGACGAGCTCCACGGCGGCGAGCAGCCCCTTTCCGCCGCGAATGTCGCCGGCGTTCGGGTGGTCGCCGAACGCCGCCTTGAGCCCTGTGTGGAGACGCTCCCCCATCTTCGCCGCGGCCTCCCACAGACGCTCGCGCGTCATGATCTCGAGGTTCTTCACCGCCACCGCGCAGCATGTCGGGTGCGCCGAGTAGGTGTAGGCATGCATCCAACGGTCCTCGGGCTTGACCGAGTCCATGGCATCCTTGATCGCCTTCGTGACCATGATGCCGCCGAGCGGGAGATAGCCCGACGTCACGCCCTTGGCGAACGAGAGGATGTCGGGCTTGACGTTCCAGTGCATGAGGCCGAACCACCGTCCCGTCCGGCAGAAGCCCGTGATGACCTCGTCCCCGATGAGGAGCACGTTGTGGCGCGTGCAGACCTCGCGCACGCGCGGCCAGTAGTCGTCGGTCGGATAGATCACGCCGCCGCCGCCATGGATCGGCTCGCCGATGAATGCCGCGACCGTGTCCGGGCCCTCGCGCAGGATCGCTTCCTCGAGCTCGCGCGCGGCCGCCTGGCCGACCGTCTCGCCCGACTTGGCGCCCTGGTAGCGGTACGGATAGCACGTCTGGATGTGGATGAAGCCCGGCACGCGCGGCTCGAACATCTTCCAGTAGGCCCCCATGCCCGTGGCGCTCATCGCCTGGAGGGTGACGCCGTGGTAGCCATGCTGGCGCGAGATGATCTTGACCTTGTCGGGCTTCCCCGTCGCCTTCCAGTAGAAGCGCGCCGTCTTGAACGCGGACTCGTTCGCCTCGGCGCCGCCCGAGGCGAGGAAGACCGCCTGCATGTTGTCGAAGGTGATCTCCATGAGGCGGTTGGCGAGCGTGATCGCCGGGATGTTGGATGAGCCGACGTAGCCGGTGAAGTACGCGAGCTCCTTCATCTGGGCCGCGGCGGCGTCGGCGAGCTCCGTGCGCCCGTGTCCGACGTTGACGTTCCAGAGCCCCGCGAGCCCGTCGAGATACTCGTGGCCGCCGATGTCCCAGACCGTCGCGCCGCGCCCGCGGACGTAGATCACCGGCTCGGCGTTCTCCGAGGGATGGTGGAGCGGGTGGATCAGGTGATCCTGGTCGGCCTTCACGAGCTCGGAGGCGGTCAGCGCCATTGCGCCCTCCCTACGGTCATGGTCGGTAACCGGGCGGCCGGGCCCGGCGATAGTCGCCGTCCGGGATCCGGACGGCGCGATGCTGCGGTCCTCGGTACCAGTACGCCCACGCTCGTGCGCGCCGGCCGCGCGCGAGCCTGACGGTCGCGAGGCGACGCTCGAAATTGTACCCTTCCTCGCGATCAAGGGCCGGCAGAAGTTCGGGCCGGTCGAGCCGGAACACCTCGCCGCGCACCACGCCGGACCCGGCGATCAGCCCCGGATAGCGACCCAGGTCCAGCAGCCGTCCACGCATCCGCCCCGCGCCGACGAACCCCGCGCCGAGCGCGAGGACCGGATGGAGCGCGTAGCCCCGCATCAGTGTCCCGTACGCGAACAGCAGCGGCGTCGGAGGGCGGTGGGCCGCGGCGTGGGCCCCTCTCGACCACGCTGGCTTTCGCCTCTTGCGATCGCTCCGCGTACGCCGCGACCGAGTCATCCCGCAGAAGCCGCGGGTCTGTCGCTCAGGAGTCGAGAGGGCTGGTCGAGAAGGCGGCGACGAGGAAGTCGCGGCGCGCGAGCGCCCTCACACGGGGCTCACCGCCTGCAGGACGGCGCCGAGGAAGTCCTTCTCGGGCAGGGCGCCCTCGAACTGCACGCGGTCGTTGATGACGACCTTCGGCACGCCCATGACCTGGTACGCGCGCGACAGCTCGGGGAACTCGGTCGCCTCGATGGCGGTCGCGCGGACTCTCTCGGAGGCGACCGCCATGTGCTGCGCCAGGCGCACGGCCCGGGGACAGTAAGGTCAGGTGGGCGTCGAGAAGACCTTGATGTCCACGTCGTCGGCGAGCGCCTGGAGCGCGGCCTTGGTCTCCTCGCTCAGGGCGGGCTCCCCGGTGGACGCGACGATGATCGAGTCGATCAGGTTGCTGAACTCGTAGCCCGACGGGATCCCGTAGAAGCGGATCCCGTAGTCGCGCGCGCCCTCGACCGCGATCGCGGGCACCTGGTCCACGCGGTAGCCCGCGGCGCGCTCGCGGTCGACCGCGGGGTTCAGGACCTCCACGGTGAGCTTGTCGGTGAGCTCGGCCACCTCGCGGACGAGCTGCTCGTTCTGCCGGCAGAGGTCCCCGGCCACGAGCTCCTGCGAGAACACGACGAGCTTCACGGGGCCGACGAGTTTCTCGAATTCCTTGCGGACGGCGTCGCGGTCGCGCTCGGTCAAGATAGGCATGGCGCCATTATACCCACCTGCCCATCGCGTGGGCGGCGGCCCGGCGCGCTGCGCGCTCGCCGGGCAGGGTCCGGCGCGCCGGTGGCGCATCGTCCCGAAATCTGGAGCGGCGCCCGTGGGCACGCTTGTTGCTCGGCTCCGGCCCCATGAGACGTTGCGTGGGGCCGGCCGGGCAGGTCCGATCCTTCCGTTCAACTTGCCCTGAGGTGCCGGTGGTCGTAAGGTCGTACCGAGAACCGACACGTTTCCTGGGGAGTGCCCGATGAAACCGTTCGTCGTCAATCGTTACGGACGGATCGTCTTCCCGTCCAATTTCTTCCCGGCGCTCGACTTCTCGGTCTTCGAGACGCTGGACCAGTTCGCGGCGGTCATCAAGCGCGACTTCGAGGAGAAGGCGCCCACGGAGACCGACATCGTCGCCCGCGTGGACGCACGCGCGTACGACGGGCGCTACGACCTCCTGCGCGACCTGGCGCTGAACCTCTTCTGGGTCAACCGGTACGCGATGACGATGTACGAGAAGCGCCCGATGCGCTGGCGCGACGTCCCGCGCGGCCGCGACGACCTCTTCCTGCCGATCTTCAAGGCGTGGGACGGCGACGAGCTGACGAACGCGATCGAGCTCGGCTACCGCGGGCTGCCGCCGACCTGGGACGAGGGCACCGAGAACACCATCTCGCGCGTCCTGCTCGACGTGTTCCGCCACAAGAAGGGCGCGGGCGCCGAGCTGCCGGCGATCAAGCCGACCGTCGCCGAGATCCTCCAGAACCCGAGGAGCCTCACCTATCATCTGCTCGCGTACGACCCCGACTATCCGGGCTACGGGCACGACGACATCATCGAGTACACGCACCGCGTCCCCGAGCTCGAGGCCCTCATGCGCCAGGCCATGGTCCTCCACAACCAGTACCGCTGGGACCGGGCCAAGACGCGCGTGATCGAGGTCGGCAAGCTCCACGACGACGACTTCGTCGTCGTCTTCTACCCGCGCAGCGACGAGGTGCTGCAGTTCGTCCGGCGGGTGAAGAGCGGCCGCCGCGCGCGGCCGCGCCGGCCCGTGCCGCTGCCGACGAGGGCGCCCGTCAAGGCGTACCCTCCGATCGACGTGCGGCAGCGCTTCGGCGTGATGCCGCGCCTGGAGGCGCTGGCGGTCTACAAGGGCGAGCTCGTCTGCACCAACGACGATCTCATCCGCAACAGCGCCTACTGCTGGTCGCCGATGACGGCCAAGGAGATCGAGGAGAAGACGGGGATCCTCGAGCGGCTCTACACCGACCTCGATCTGGACCACATCGCGCTCCTCGCCGCGCAGCGGGCGCTCGAGAAGTCGGGTCGCCGGCCCGACGAGATCGGTGCGGTGCTCTTCTGCTCGTGCACGTCGACGAAGATGATGCCATCGCTGGCGACCTGGCTCTCCGGCCAGCTCGGGATGTTCCAGACCCACGCCTCGTGCGACATGGTGGCGGCGTGTGCCGGGCTCCCGTACGGGCTCGCGGAGGCGGTGCGGCTCCTGCAGGAGGTCGAGCGTCCCGTGCTCGTCGTCTGCGGCGAGAAGTTCTCGGACAAGATCGGCACCGTCCGGACCTCACGGATGATCTTCGGGGACGGCGCCGCCGCGCTCGTGGTGGGTCCCGCGCCTGCCGGCGCGCCGCCCGACGTCGAGTGGTTCCAGACGTACGCGAGCGGGCCGATGAGCGAGGTCGACTCGATCATCTGGCCCAACCCCGAGTTCGACAACAACATCACGGTCTACGGTCCCGAGGTGAAGGCGCTGGTGAAGCGCTACCTCGGCCAGATGATCACGGAGCTCCAGGTGCTCCCCGCTCCCGACGGGGCGCCCGGCTCGCTGCTGGACGCCATCGACCTCGTCGTCCCGCACCAGGCCAACAAGACCATGGTCATCCACTACGCGAAGGCCGCGGGCGTGCCCGCCGAGCGGCTCTACTTCAATATCGAGCGGGTGGGCAACACCTCGTCGGCGTCCATCCCGATCGCGCTCTACGACGCCGTCCGGGAGGGCGTGATCGACCGGCCGATGCGCATCTTCGCCCCCGGTTTCGGCGCGGGCGCGGTGGGCGGCTACGTCATCCTGCGCGTGGACCCGGCGATCGTCGCGCAGTAGTCGTCGCGCATCGAGGACGCGCCGGCCGTGGTGTCGTCAGGCCCAGACGGCGACGACCGCGGGCCCGCCCGCGCGCAGCGCGCGCTCCAGGGCCTCCGCGAACCGCGCCTCGCTGTCTGCGGCGAACGTCGGGACGCCGAAGCTCTGCGTGAGCCGCGCGAGTTCGGGCGCGCCTGCACCCTCCTCGCCGAAGGCGACCACGACGACGGGCACGCGGAGCCGCTTCGCGGTCTCGAGCTCGGAGGCGGCGCCCACCAGCCCCGCCGAGGCGGTAAAGCCGACGACGCGCCGGTCGGGGTAGACGAGGTGGGCCGCGATCGCGGCGGGCAGCGCGAAGCCCGTCGCCGCCGAGCCGTCCGAGACGAGGAACTCGCCCGGCGCGACCGCGTCCCAGACCGCCGCCACGTCGTCCGCGTGAGGGCCCGGGTCGACGGCCGCCAGGGTTCCGGCCGGTAGCGCCTCTCGCGCGAGCGCGACGATGCGCCGGCGCGTCGGGACGCCGGGTGCGGGCGACGCCCGGAGCTCACGCTTCCAGCGATCGAGCTCGGCCACGTCCCAGTCGGCCCGCGCGCGGCGCAGTCGCGGCGCCAGCTCCTCGACGATCAACGCCACCTCGCCTGCGACGTGCGTGACGGGGCGTCGGAGCCCGGCCGGCGAGGGAAAGGGCGCCAGATGCAGCAGCGGCGCGTCGCCGGGCCACGCGTTCGGCGATGCCTCGATCGCGTCGAGGCCAAGCGTCACGACGAGGTCCGCGCGCGAAAGGACCCGCGCCTCGACGGCGCCGCCGGGCAGGACCCCGAGCCTCAACGGGTGCGGGTCGGGGACGGCGCCTTTCCCCTTCCGCGTCGCGAGCACCGGCGCCGGCAGCGCTTCGGCGAGCGCGCGGAGCCACGGAGCGCCCTCCGGCGCTCGGCAGCCGAGCCCGATGACGAGCACGGGACGCGACGCACAGGTGAGGAGTCTGGCGGCGGCCTCGAGGGCGGCAGGCGAGGGCGACGGCAGAGGCTCGGCACGCCACGCGGTCGCGATGGGCACCGCGGGGGCGCTCGCGACATCCGGCGGCACGTCGAGGTGCACCGGACCGCGCGGCGGCGACATCGCGAGCTGCGCGGCGTGGGAGATCCAGTGGGCGGCCGAGCGCGCTTCCACGCGAAGGCTCGCCTTGCACGCGAGCAGCGTCGTCGGGTGGCGGTCGGTCAGGAGGATCAGCGGCGACCGGTCGAGCGCCGCGTGGGCGACGCCCGTGATCGCCGCGGCGACGCCCGGCCCGGGGCCGGCGAGCGCGGCGCCCGGCGCGCCCGCGAGGTCGCCCGTCACGGCGGCCATGACGCACGCCGCGGCGTCGCCGTAGGCGAGCACGAACGGGAGGTCGTGGGCGCGCACGGCCTCGAGGAGCCGGACGTTGGCGCCGACGCCCGGCACGCCGAAGAGCCGCGGCGTGCCCGCGCGCTTGAGACCGTCGACGACGACGTCCGCGACTGTGTTCACAGGCTCGCCTCGGTCGGCGGGGCGGGCGTCACTTATCGGCGGGCCAGGCTCTCGAACACGGGGCGCATCCGCTCGAGGGCCAGCTTCAGATTCGCCTCCGAGTTCGCATACGAGAGCCGCAGGTAACCCTCGCCGTGGGCGCCGAACGCCGTGCCTGCGAGCACGGCCACACCGGCTTCGTTCAGGAGCCGCTCGGCGACCTCGCCGGCCGGCCGACCGGTGCCCGTGATGTTCGGAAAGACGTAGAAGGCGCCGCGGGGCCGGGCGCACCGAACCCCGGGGAGCCGGCACAGGCCGTCGACGATCAGGTCGCGTCGCCGCTTGAACTCGGCGACCATACGCGCGACCGACGCCTGGTCACCCTGCAGCGCCGCGATCCCGGCGAGCTGGACGAACGACGCGGTGCACGAGGCCGAGTTCACCATGAGCCGCGTCAGGTGCTCGGCGAGCGGCTGGGGCATGACGCCATAGCCGAGGCGCCAGCCGGTCATCGCGTAGGACTTCGAAAACCCGTCGAGCAGGACCGTCAGCTCGCGCATTCCGGGAAAGCCGATGATGGACGTGAACTCGCCCTCGTAGAGGAACTGGCGGTAGATCTCGTCGGCGAGCACCGGGATCCGGCGCTCGGCGGCGATCCGCGCGATCCGCTCGAGCTGGCGGCGGTCGAGCACGCCGCCGGTCGGGTTCTCGGGCGAGTTGATGATGATGAGCCGGGTGCGCGGCGAGACCTTCCGCTCGAACAGCTCGAGATCGAAGCCGAAGCCCTCCTCCTCGCGCAGCGGGATCGGCACGGGCACGGCCCCGACGAAGTTGATGACCGACTCGTAAATCGGGAAGCCGGGGTTCGGGTAGATGACCTCGTCCCCCTCGCCCGCGAGCGCCATGATCGTGAAGAACATGATCGGCTTCGCGCCCGGCGTCACGACGACCTCGTCGGGCGACACGGGCACGCCCCGAGTCTCGCCCACGTGCTTGGCGATCGTCTCGCGGAGCTCCGGCAACCCGGCGGACGGCCCATAGTGCGTCGCGCCGGCGTCGAGCGCCTGCTTGGCGGCGTCCTTGATGTGCGCCGGCGTGTCGAAGTCCGGCTCGCCGATCTCGAGGTGGACGATGTGGCGGCCCGCACGCTCGAGCGCTTTCGCGCGCGCGAGGACTTCGAAGGCCGACTCCGTGCCGAGGCGCAGCATCCGCGATGCGACGTTCATGGGGATTCCCCTTTCGGAAGGCCACTATTATAAGGCGTGGAGTTCGTCCGCGTCCCCGCGGGTCTCTTCCTGATGGGCTGGGAGGCGGGTCACCCGTCGGAGCGTCCCGTGCACGAGGTGTGGGCGGACGCCTTCCTCATCGCCGCGACGCCCGCGACGAACGCCGAGTACGCCCGCTACCTCGCGGCCACCGGCACGGCACCCCCGCCCTTCTGGGCGGACGCCGCCTTCGCGGATCCGCTCCAGCCGGTCGTCGGCCTCGCGTGGGAGGAGGCGGCCGCGTTCGCCGCGTGGGCCGGCGCGCGGATGCCGACGGAGGCCGAGTGGGAGAAGGCGGCGCGCGGCGGCCTGCGGGGCGCGCGCTACCCGTGGGGCGACGCCAGGCCCTCCGGCACTTTCGATCGCCCGCCTCGCGTGGGCACGACCCCTGCGAACCCGCTCGGTCTCACCGACCTCGCCGGCGTCTGTCACGAGTGGTGCAGCGACTGGTACGACGAGAATTACTACACCCGCGCCCCGTCGACCAATCCGCGCGGCCCCGCGGCGGGCGCGCGCCGCGCGAGCCGCGGCGGCGCATGGCGCCACGCCGACCCGTGGAGCCCTGTGGGCCACCGCTCTTCGCTCCCACCGCACCTCCGCTACTCCGACTACGGCGTCAGGCTGGCGCGCGACCCCTGATACAATAGCCGCCGACGGTCATGGCGCTGGCCCAGCGATCTGTCTTGAAGGAAGGCATCGTCGCCGGCCTGGTCGGGGCGACCGTCGTCGCGGTGTGGTTCCTCCTCTTCGACGCGGCTCGCGGCCGCCCGTTCCTCACGCCGGCTCTCCTCGGCGCGGCGGTCTTCCAGGGCGTCACCGACCCGGCCGCGCTCCAGATCAGCGCGGGCCCCGTGCTCGGGTATACGGTCCTGCACGGGCTCGCGTTCATCGCGTTCGGCGTCGTCGCCGCCAGCATCATGGCCGCGAGCGAGCGCGAGCCCGCGCTCTTCATCGGCTTCGTGATCCTCTTCGCCTGCTTCGAGGTGTTCTTCTTCGGCGTCGTCGGCGCGCTCGGCAAGTCCATGCTCGGCGCGCTGGTGTGGTGGGCGATCCTCGTCGGCAACCTGCTCGCCTCGGTGGCGATGCTCTGGTACCTCTTCCGCGCCCACCGCGCGCTGCCGCGGTCGCTCGTCGGCGCGTGGGGCGGCGTGCTGCGCGAGGGCGTCGTCGCGGGGCTCATCGGCGCCGCCGTCGTCGCGCTCTGGTTCCTCGCCATCGACGCGATCCAGGGCGAGCCGCTCCGGACGCCGAGGCTCCTCGGCGCGGCGATGCTCCGTCAGACCGCGGCGCTGCCCGCGGTGCTCGGCTACACCGTCGTCCACGGCCTCGCGTTCATCGTCGTCGGGATCATCGGCGCCGCGCTGATCGCCGGCGCGGAGCGCCAGCCGGTGTTCATCTTCGCGCTCGTCATCTTCTTCACCGCCTTCGAGGTGTTCTTCTTCGGCGCGGTCGTGATCCTGGCCAAGTGGGTGCTGGACGAGCTGGCGGGCTGGACGGTGTTCGTCGGCAACCTGCTGGCTGCCGCCGGCATGCTCGGCTATTTCTTCACAGGCCACCGCGGGCTCGCCCGCCGCCTCACCGCCGCCTGGGCTGACGAGGATTAGGGCGCCGCGGAAGCGCGGGCCCCTGCCCGGCGTAGCACGAGCAGATCGATCTCCTCGGTCACGGGCAGGGGGCGCGTCTCCGCCTGGACCGCGCCCCGCATCCGCTCCAGCCCCGCCTCGAACTCGGCGTCGGCGAGGAGCGCGAGCGTCGAGAGCGCCCGCCGCTTGACGCGCTCGTAGTGCGCGGCGAGGCTCGGATCGATCTCCTGGCGAACGCCCTCGAGGGCGACGAGTGCGAAGCCGGCGGCGAGGAAGGCGTCGCGGACGGCCGCAACGGTCGGGAGGCGGGCCTCGTCGAGTGCCCGCGCCTCGGGAAAGAACTCGAAGTAGGGCACGCCCTCGAGACGCCCGGCGAAGACATTCCTCACGAACACGAAGCCACCCGGCCGCACGACGCGGTCGAGCTCCCGCACGCAGGCGGCGAGATTCGGCACGTGGTGGATCACCATCGAGAGGAACGCGACGTCGAATTCGGCGTCTCGCGTCGGGATGCGCTCCGCCGCGCCCGCCAGATAGGACACGCTCGGGTGCGGATGGTGCCGCGCGGCCGCGGCGCGCATCATGTCCGAGGGCTCGACGGCGACGACTCGGGCGTCGAAGGCGTCGGCGAGGAGCGGCGAGAAGCGCCCGGTGCCGGCGCCGAGATCCAGGATCGTGAGGCCCGCGCGCGCCGGTAGGTGGCGGGCGACGGCCTCCATCCAGAGCCGGCCCGTCGCCTCGGACATCAGGCGCCCGGCGTGGTAGGCGCGGTAGAGCCCCTGGTCGTAGTCGATCGCCGTCACCAGAGCGCCTCGGGCAACGGCAAGCCGGCGAAGGCGTCCGTGGGTAGTGGCGCCGGCGGCGCAATCCCGAGACGCTCGACGAGCACGTAGAGCTGACGCAGATGCTGGGCGGCGTGCCACGCCGTCCGCTCCAAGAGCTCGTGACTCGCCTGCGGTCCGTAGTAGACGCGGATGACCCGCTCGAACTCGCGCGGCGCCGCGCCATCGAACCAGCCCTCGATCCGCCCCCTGACGAGCGCACCATAGCGCGCGATCGCGGCGCCGTCGTGCAGGTCGGCCGGCGCCTTCTCCTGGAACCAGCCCTCCGGGAGCTCGCCCAGGTCCATCGCGTCCACGAAGGCGAGCGAGAGCCGGAAGATGTGGAAGCCGAGGTCGCGCAGCGGGCGGTTGCGCTCGGGCGGCGTCCAGTCCATGCGCTCGGCCGGAATCAGTCGGACGAGCTCCTGCGCGGATTCGAGGATGCGGTCGAGCCGCTGCGCCAAGGCACCCGGCGAGAGCTTCGCGTCGGGTGTGTAGGCGACGCCGAGCAGCTCGGCGTAGGCGGGCGGGTTCCAGCCGTGGACCGCGCGGCCGCCGACGGCGACCGCCGGCACACGCGGCACGCCGAGCCGTTGGAGCTCGGCGAGCGCGCCGGGCTCGGCCTGCACGTCGATCGGGTCGAACTCGACCCCCCAAGACGACAGCAGCTCCTTCGTCTTGGCGCAGGACGATCAGCCGGGCCGGTAGAACAGGCGCGCTCGACTCACGACGTCACCTCCCCTTGAAGGTCGGCTGCTTCTTGTTGGCGAAGGCCGTCACCCCGCTCGCGAAGTCCTCGGTGTGGCCGCTCGCCGCGATCGCCTGCGCCTCGAGCTCCATCTGCGTCTCGAGGCTCTCCCACGTGGACTGGTGGAAGAGCCGCTTGGCGGCGCCGAAGGCCTTGGACGGCCCCTGCGCGAGCTCCCGGGCGAGCGCGTCCACCGCGGATTTGAGCTCGGCGTCCGGGACGACGCGCGTCAGCAAGCCCCACTCGAGGGCCTCGCGCGCCGAGAGCACGCGGTTGGTCAGGTACAGCTCCAGCGCACGGCGCAGGCCGACGAGCCGCGGCAGGAAGTACGAGGAGGAGCCGTCGGGCGTCGCCGCGATCTTCGAGTACGCCATCGTGAACCGCGCCGACTCGACGGCGATGACGACGTCGCCGGAGAGCGCGAAGCTGAACCCGCCGCCCGCCGCGACGCCGTTCACCGCCATGATCACCGGCTTGTCGCTCCGGCAGAGGCGCGAGACGGCGCCGTGCAGGTAGGTCGTCAGCTCCTTCACCAGCACGCCGATGCGCGGCAGATTGTCGGCGAAGTCCTTCACGTCGCCGCCCGCGCAGAACGCCTTCCCCGCCCCCGTGATGACGACGCAGCGGACCGCGGGATCCTCGTCCATCTCGAGCGCGGCATGGAACAGCTCGCGCCCGAGCTGGAGGTTCAGCGCATTGTAGGCGTCGGGGCGGTTCAGCGTGAGGGTCGCGACACCGTCACGCCGTTCGAGGGTCAGGGTCTGGTAGCTCATCGATCGTCCTCCGTCCGGGTCGGATGGGCGCGGCGCTGCACCGCCTGCGCCACGACGTCCAGGATCGTGTGTATCTGGAGGGGCTTCACGAGCACGAGATCCACGGCGTGGGTCCGGCGCTCCTCCTCCGAGAGCTCCACGCCGAAGCCCGTGACGAGGAAGACCGGCACCGTGGGCGCCATCTCTTTGATCGCGCGTGCCACCTGCCAGCCGGAGACGCGCGGCATCGCGAGGTCGGTGAAGACGACGTCGAAGGCCTCGGCGCCGAACCGGGCGATCGCCTCGCCGCCGTCCGTGAGCACGACCGCCCGGTGCCCGCCGGATTCCAAGACGTCGCCGAGCATCGCCCCGACGACCGGCTCGTCGTCCACGACGAGGCAGCGCAGCGACGTGCCGATGTCCGCCGGCGCGCCCGGCGTCGGTTCCGCCACCGCCGGCTCCGCCGGAGCGCCGGCGGGGAAGGTCAGGCGGAAGGTCGTGCCCTGGCCCTCCGCGCTCTCGACCCCGATCCGCCCGCCGTGACGCTCGACGATGCCGTAGGTCATCGAGAGGCCGAGGCCCGTGCCATGCGGGCCCTTCGTGGTGAAGAACGGGTCGAAGATCCTGGCGCGGAGGGCGTCGGGGATCCCGACGCCCGTGTCGGCGACCGTCACGACCCCCTCGCCGCCCTCGGCGCCGGTCGTGAGCGTCAGCACGCCGCCCTCGGGCATTGCGTCCACCGCGTTGAGGATGAGGTTCGTCAGTGCCTCGCGCATCTCGGCCGCGTCGCCCGCGATGCGCGGCGGCGCACCGAACGCCGTCCGGACCTCCACCGTGACGCCACGGCTCCGGGGCTCCTGACGCCAGCGCGACTGCGTGATCTCGAGCGCGTCACGGACGACGTCGTTCAGGTCCACGGCGACGAAGGGCTGGTCGCGGCGGATGCGCGCGAACTCCTGGAGGCGCCGCACCGTGGCCGCCCCGTCGAGCGCCGAACGCTCGATCACCTGGAGCCACTGGCGGAGCTTCGGGGCCTCGGTCCGCTGGAGCACGAGCTGGGCCCGGCCCAGGATGGACGCGAGCAGGTTGTTGAAGTCGTGGGCTACCCCCGACGCCATCTCGCCGAGCGCGCGGAGCTTCTCGGTCCGCACGAGCTGGTCCTGCGCCGCCGCCAGGTCGCCGTAGGCGCGGGCGCGCTCGTCGAAGAGCCGGGCGCTCCGGAGCGCGAGCGCGGCCAGGTGGGCGATGTTGGTGAGGAGCCGCTCGTCGGCCTCGGTGAAGGCGCGCGTGCCGCCACGCAGCGTCAGCACGCCGATCGGACGGTCGCCCGCCAGCATGGGCACGCCGAGCCATCGGCGGAGCTGCGCGGAGGCCGGAATCGGCGCGACGCCGTGGCGGACGCACTCGGCGTCGTAGTCGTCGGTCCGGATCGCGCGCCCGGTCGCGAGCACCACGGACATCAGGCCCACCGCGGTGGCCGGATAC
>Ga0137418_10004459_pt1 | contig 12854 bp, 11 predicted proteins | sample CZODoug3_1_2_16f_FD_122242 | JGI IMG/M metagenome (GOLD analysis project Ga0137418, IMG submission 122242) | Vadose zone soil fungal communities from Angelo Coast Range Reserve, California, USA - CZODoug3_1_2_16fungal (Hybrid Assembly) | ecosystem: Environmental > Terrestrial > Soil > Vadose...
CCAAAGGCGACGCGGGCATGAAAGCCAGCATAAACGCTGGTTTCCCCAGACTTACCGAAGTCGGTGATCTAGCCTACGGCTTGATTGAACATTCCGGCGAACACTATGGGCAGCTGGTGGTGTATTACCGGATCAACGGGATGGTGCCGCCAGAATCAAGGCCGAAAAAGTAAGAACAATCCAGCACGTCAGTTCGTTGCAATTGACCGAGGCGGAATCGTTCTAGCGATTCTTCCTCGGTTTTTGTTTTTACAGAGATTGGTATGGGTTGCGTTTCTAAACTCAAGACGGACTATCCCGCTGCGGCGGTGTTGAACTTGCCGATCAGCAATGCCTTGAGCTGATCCGGATCGCTGGTTGGAGGAAAACAGGTGTTACCGGAGCAGACCAATGCGAGCGGTTTATCTTTCGGGAGATGGGGCAAAGTTTCTCGCAACGCGAACGGCAGCGAAATCGGCGCGGCGGCGCCAGGCAAAACGCGCAGCACGGATTTGCCAAACCGGAAAATCGAGTTCGCCGCGGATTCAAGCGCCTTCGCGGTCGAGTCGTCGGCCCCTCCGGTGACCACCACTTGCGGTGGATGGTGCGCAAAAAGTGTCGCCGCCAATCCGTAAGTTGCAGCGAACATCCCATATTGCGGAGCGATCCCGGCGAATGCTTCCAGCGTTTTTTGCGCCCATTGCTGGTACTTCGCGTCGTTGCTGAACGAGTGCATGCGAATCAGTGCGATGGCCGCGACGGAGTTGGCTCCCGGTGTCGGCGAATCCTGAAATGGCTTGCGGCGTACGTCGAGCCCACCCATCGGCGGAGCGTCGCTGGAGCGATCGAAAAAGCCACCGTTTTCGGCGTCGCCGTATTTCTCGATGGCAATGTCCATCGCGCGCTGCGCAGCCCTGAAGTATCGTGAATCGAGAGTCGTCTGGTACGCATCAAGCAGCGCCAGCACGCCAAAAACCTGATCGTCCAGCGAGCCGTCCAGCGCTGGCCCGCCGATACGGTGCGCAAATCCTTTTTCCTCGGACCAGGCTTCGTTTAACATGCGGTCCAAAGTTTTCAGCGCAAATGCCCGGCAGCCCAGCCCCAACGCATCCTGCAGCGCGCCTGCTGCTTCGAGGTACGCTGAAACGAACATAGCGTTCCAACTGACATACATCGTCTTGTCGACGTACGGCGTTGGCCGCGGCAATCGCGCTGCAAACATTTTTTCCGTGGCCCGCGCGATGGTCAGCCGGACCACCGATTCTTCCGTGCCCAACTGTGCGGCAATCTCTTTCGGTTCACGCGCCACCCACAAAACATTTTTTGCCGGATTGTGGTGCATTTCGCCGTGGGCTTCCACGTCGTAATACAGCTCCACGATCCGCGCTTCGTCTGTGAGCAATGCGCTGCGCAGTTCGTCCAGCGTCCAGGTGAAATAATCTCCATCGTCATCCAGCGAATAGTCCGCGTCCTGGCTGCCATAAAAGCCGCCCTGATGCTGATCGGAAAGCACTTCATTCACCCAGGTGATGATGCCACGCGCGGTCTGCTTGAGCAGCGGATTTTGGGTGACTTGCCAGCCGTGCAGATAATTTTTCAGCAGCTCGGAATTGTCGTAGGACATTTTTTCGAAATGCGGCACCAGCCACTTTTCATCCACCGAATAGCGGTGAAAGCCTCCCGCAAGCTGGTCGTAGACTCCGCCACGAGCCATTTTTTCCAAAGTGGTTTCGGCCATGGCCAGCAGATGTTTGCCCGCATCGGCGCCACCGGCCGCAGCACGCTGATACTGCTCCAGGATCAGATCGAGCGACGAACAGTGCGGAAACTTGGGAGCTTTGCCAAAACCTCCATTGCGAATATCAAAAAGTTGAGTAAGCGAACTAAGCTGCGACTCGATGACCGCAGCGTCGAATGTTCCGTGCGCGCCGGTGAAGGATTCCGCTTGCTTGACCGCATCGGATAGCGAATTCGCCGCGCGCTCCAAATCCGGCCGCCGACCCTTGAACGAATCCACCACTGCAAGCAACACGCGGCGAAAACCCGGGCGCCCCATCTGATCCTCCGGCGGGAAATAGGTGCCGCCGTAAAACGGCTTTCCGTCTGGCAACAGAAATCCAGTCAACGGCCAGCCGCCTTGCCCGGAAATGGTGCTGATGGCGGACTGGTAGCGGGAATCCACGTCGGGCCGTTCGTCACGATCCACTTTAATGGCGACAAAATGTTCGTTGATGATTTTGGCGATCACCGGATTTTCGTAGCTTTCGCGGTCAATTACGTGGCACCAGTGGCACCACACCGCGCCGATGTCCAACAGAATTGGCTTGTCCTGCGCCTTGGCATGCGCGAAGGCTTCGTCGTTCCATTCGTGCCAGTCGATCGGCTGGTGCGCGGCCGACCGCAAGTACGGGCTGGCGGAATTTTGCAAACGGTTGGGAGAATGTTCGGTCAAGAATGTGCTCGCATGGCGGTGATCTGTGACTTGTGACTGGCGACTCGTGAAAACTTGTTGCAGCCAAATATTTTCGATGAAAGCGAAACTGATCAGAGTTACTGAACGGTGTTGCCCGGGCCAGTGTCGCGCGGATCGATTGGCTTGCGCCCGGCAAACCCTTCATCCTGGCGGTGATAGTAGCGAATGCGGTCCTCGCCGAGCTTCCAGCAGAGATAGACCTCTTCATTGTCGATGATCGAAGGAAAATCGAGCAGCCCGACGTCCAAGTCCTTGATGACGCAGCCGGTTTCCAGAATTTTATCGAGCGACGTTTTCAGCGATTCCGCCAACCGGGTATGCTCGCGGCGTACCTTGGCCAGCGCTTCGTACGGCACGATCACCCCGCCCATCATCATGATGCGGGTGGCCACCGCGGAGAGGTCGTTGTCCAGCCCTGAGAGTTTTTTGCGGCACTCGATCGCCTCCACCAAAAATGGCTCAAGCTCGCGGCGGGCGCGCTCCGCTTCGGTCAGCGTGAACAGCCGCTGCTCTGGTTCCGGCGTTTCATCTTGCGGAAATTCGTCGTCTTGGTCGGCCATAGTTTCCCTTGCGGCGCGGGGGCCGGGTTTCAGGGTTTGTCATTGTTCAGATGCTAGCTTAAAGAGAGCATGCGGTCGAGCGCCGCACGGGCGAATTTACGGGTGCGCTCATCCACCGAAATCTGGTTGACGATTTTGCCGGCGCCGAGATTTTCCAGCGCCCACAGCAAATGTACCGGCGTAATGCGAAACATGGTGGTGCAAACGCACACGCTGGAGTCCAGCGACATCACCTGGCGGTCCGGCAATTCCTTGCTCAGGCGATTCACCATGTGAATTTCCGTGCCGACTGCCCATTTGGTTCCGGGAGCAGCGGCTTTGATGACCCGGATGATGCCTTCGGTCGAGCCGATTTCGTCGGCGGCCTGCGCCACTTCAAAGCGGCACTCCGGATGCACGATCACTCGAATGCCGGGATGCTCGCGGCGAACGCGCGCAACGTGTTCCGGCGTAAAACGCTGGTGCACCGAGCAGTAGCCCTTCCACAAAATCACTCGCGCTTTGGCGATGCTCTCCGGCGTGTTGCCGCCCAGCTCCTCATACGGATCCCAGACAATCATTTCATCCAGCGGAATTCCCATGCGGAAGCCAGTGTTGCGGCCCAAATGTTCATCCGGCAGGAATAGCACCTTTTCGCCGCGCGCGAACGCCCACTTCATTACCGCGGCGGCGTTGGAACTGGTGCAGACCGAGCCGCCATTTTCGCCGGTAAACGATTTAATCGCGGCCGTCGAATTCATGTAGGTAACCGGAATGATTCTTTTGGTGTCGGTGACGCCGGCGAGTTCGCTCCAGCACGTTTCCACCTGGCCGATATCGGCCATATCCGCCATGGAGCAGCCCGCGCTCAAATCCGGCAGCACCACAATTTGATTCCCGCGGCGCAGAATATCCGCGCTTTCGGCCATGAAGTGCACGCCGCAAAAAACAACGTATTTTGCATCGGCTTCAGCGGCTTGCTGGGAAAGTTTCAGGGAATCGCCGCGAAAATCGGCGAACTTGACCACTTCGTCGCGCTGGTAATGATGACCGAGAATCACCACATCTTTGCCGAGCTTGGCTTTCGCCGCGGCGATGCGCTCATCAAGGGTATTGTCCGGCACCAGCAAATAGCTGTCGAAATCGCAGCCCACGCCTTTTTCGATTTCCGGCGCACGCAAGGTCTCCGGCTGCTCGATTCCGATGAGTGTCGCGGAGTTCAGGATGGAGTTGAGTCTGCTCATGGCAATTTTCTTGCGTCGCTATCCGCCAATAAAAACCATGGTGCGCGATGGCGGCCGAAAATCCGGTTGGTTGATGCGGTGCCCTTCTTCTTTTTCGCTTACCACCGATCGAATATAAATCCCCAGATCCTCGTCGCTGGCATTTTCTCGCAATAAGCCGCGCAAATCATGATCTTCCTTGCTGAAAAGGCAGGTCCGCAATTTCCCGTCGGCGGTTAACCGAATGCGCGAACAGTGCCCGCAAAATGGCTGGGTGACTGGCGCGATCAAACCGATTTCGCCGGGCGCGCCGTCGGCGAAACGGTATTTGCGCGCGGTCTCGCTGGCTTCGTGCTGAATCTGCACCAGCGGCCAGCGCGCGTGAATGCGCGCATGAATTTCCGATGCCGGAACCATCAAGTCGCGCGACCAGTGGCGATCAGCATCGAGCGGCATGAACTCGATGAAGCGCATGATAACGCCGCGCTCGCGGGCAAACTCCGCGAACGATTCCACTTCATCGTCATTAAAGCCGCGCACCAGCACCGCGTTGATTTTTACCGGACCGATCGATGACTTCTGCGCGGTGTCGATTCCGGCCATGACCGAATCAAACGTTTTGGTGCGGGTAATTTTTTCAAACTTTACGGCGTCCAGCGAATCAAGGCTGATGTTGATGCGCTTCAGGCCAGCGTCGATCAGCCCCGGGCAGCGTTCCGCCAGCAAATGGCCGTTGGTGGTCATCGACAAATCCGGGAAACCGGCCTCGGACATCCGTGCGATAAATTCTTCCACGCCGGGGCGCACCAGCGGCTCTCCTCCGGTAACCCGCACCTTGCGAATACCCAAGCCGTAAAACACACGGCCCAGCCGTTCCAGTTCCGCCCAGCTTAAAATTTTGTCGTGTTCCTGGTAATTTTCCGGATCGGCCGAGCGGCAATAGATGCACCGGAAATTGCAGCGGTCGGTGACCGAAATTCTCAAGTCGGTAATCTGCCGGCCGAATTTGTCGTGCAAAGTCATTTTGCGGTTCTCTGAATTTCCTCGCGGCAAAAAAACAAAAGCCCGATCCGCATAATTAGTGGAATCGGGCGCACGCCGAAAATGTGCATATTCCCGGCGATGCGCTCCTTTCCAAGCCGCTTGCTGTTGCCAGCAAATGGCGCGAATCCGGCATGTTGGCCGATTCGTCTGCGGGAGGCCCAGGCGTTTCCGCCAGAACCCTCATCCCTCAATTCCGGGATCGCCAGGGTGGCCATGGGTTGTCTCCCCGCAGGCCGCCCCGGTCGGAGCTATATCCAAAGTGTACGCCTGCAAACTCGCCTCCGCAAACGTCGGCGTCCCGCAAGGGAATTCCTTGCAGCCTGAGAGACCCGGAGTACAATTCGGCTGTGCCGACAGTGTTTAGATCGGGGCCGTATCGGGCCTATTTTTACAGTCATGAGCCAAACGAACCGGCGCATGTCCACATAGATCGAGATAATCTCTCAGCGAAGTTCTGGCTCAACCCGGTCGCACTGGCCCGGAATTTTGGGTTTAGCGCAGTGGAACTCGCTCGAGTACAATCGCTGGTAGCAGGACATTTGAACCAGCTCCTGGAGGCTTGGAATGGGCATTTTGGCGTTGACCGCTGACGAGCGTGTGGTAGCAGTGCTCTTCACCGATGACAGCATTTCTGTGTCGTTGCGTGACGGACGCACCATAACAGTACCGCTCACCTGGTATCCAAAGCTATTCCATGGGTCGCTGGCCCAGCGTCAGAACTGGCAAATTAGTGGAGGCGGTTACGGGATTCACTGGCCGGATCTCGACGAAGACCTAAGCACGGAAGGCTTGCTGCGCGGGGCACCGGCTCCTCGAATCCCAGCCAAGACTTAAAGAGCCTGCCTCACTTGGCGCGCCGTCCACGATGGCCGTCTGTGATAGAGTTTTTCGACGCCATGCGCATCTTTATCCTTGGGGCTGGGGCGACAGGCTCCCTTCTGGCACAACTTCTGGAGCGGCAGGGTCATCACGTGTGGTGCGGCGACCGTGACCCTGAGCGCGCGCGCCGTTTTCTCGGGATGAAAAGCCCGATTGCCGTCTCCCAGGTTAACGCCCGCAACCTGCGCGGGATCGTGCGTGCTGCCAAGGGCTGCCAGCTGATCGTCAATGCGACGGCATCCGTTTTCAACGAGATCGTACTACGCGCCGCGCTGCGTTTGCGCGCGCACTATCTGGACCTGAGCTCACACCTGACTCGCAATCCCTTCCAAGCAGAACAATTTAAGTACAGCAAGAAATTCCAGGAGAAAAATCGCTCGGCGGTCATCAACGCCGGTGCCGCTCCCGGATTGACCAATCTGCTGGTCAAACGCGCCGCCGACCAGTGCGACGAAGTTCTCTCCGCACAGATTCGCCTCTACGAAAGCTCGGAGAGCGACGACCCCATCTCGCAGTGGTCGCCGGAAGTCTCCTTCGACGAAGCGGTCTCCCATCCGCGCATCTATCGCAACGGAAAATTCAAGCTGGCCAAGCGCTTTTCGGAAATCGAGAAGTTCCGCTTCATGGATCCGATCGGCGCGGCCCGAGTGGTGCTCGCCGCGCAAGACGAAGTAGCCACGCTCCCCCGCTTTATTCCCATGCGCGACCTCGACGCAAAAATCGGCGGCAACGAAATCGATCGCCTCCGCCGCTGGCACAAACAGGGCAAACTTTCCAAGTCTCGCGGGATGGCGCGGCGGCGTTTTCCGGAGACCTCTTCACCGCGGGCCATCGCCAAATTGATTCGCCAGGGGATTTTGCAGAACGCACGATTCGCCGCGGCGGTGCTGGTGCTCGGCGTTCAACGCGGCGCTAAAGAAGATGTTCACGTCATGATCCGCAGCGACGTGCTTTTCCCTTCGCTGTACACTATTCGCCGCCAAGGGCGCTTCACCACGCCTGTGGCCTTCGCCACCGCGCACGTGGCCGCGCAATTCGTAAAACATTTTCCCAAAGCGGAGTCCGGCGTATTCGCGCCGGAGACTCTGCCAGCCGAAATACGCCGCGAAATTCTTGCGGGCGTGCGCTCACAGGGTTTGAAAATTCTTTATAAGGTTACGATCCTGAAAAGTTCAGAGGAAGAAGAAGAACTCTAGCACCCGCCTGAATTTCTTTATGGCCGCGCTTCAAACACCAGGTTAAACGGAGTTTGCGTCGCACGTCGGAAACGCGTGAACCCTCCCGACGTCACCACTTCGCGCAGCCGCTTCTCCCCTGCCTGTGCTCCCAGCGCCAAACCAACCTCCTGCGAAAGCGAAGCCGGCGTACACAGCAAAGTCGACGCGCCATAAAACGCCCGGCCAATCGGATTGAGGTTGTCTTCGATTTTGTCGCCGGCGAACGGCTCAACAATCATCCACGTGCCATCCTTTTTTAACGAACCGTGCACGTGCTGGGACGCGCCTGCGGGATCGCCCATGTCATGCAGGCAATCGAAAAAGGTCACGAAGTCGTAGTCTCTGCCAGGATAGGTTTTCGCCATCGCCACTTCAAAAATAATCCGGTCGGCAACACCCGCCTCTTTGGCCCGCTGCTTGGCCGTTTCAATCGACTTGTCATGATAGTCGAATCCCACAAATTCCGATTTCGGATAGTGCTTGGCCATCAAAATCGTGGAAGCGCCAAGCCCACAACCCACATCCGCCACCCGCGCGCCGGTTCGGAGTTTCGCGTCCACTTCCTCCAGCGCAGGAATCCAAGCGGCCACCAGATTCGCGGCGTAGCCCGGACGAAAAAACCGCTCGGTACCGACAAACACGTTCGCATGGTGCTCGTGCCAGCCCATTCCCTTCCCGGTCTTGAACCGCTCTTCCAGTTGATCTTTGGCCTGCACCGCTCCTAGCGCCACCTGAAAAGCGCCGGGCAAAAACGCCGGGCTGTTGTCATCCGCCAGCACGAAGGCCTGTTCTTCGGTCAAATAAAATTTTCCAGCCGCCGCATCATAGCTGACATAACCTCCCGCCGCCTGGCTGCACAGCCATTCGCGCACATAGCGCTCAGTGGTGCTGGTGCGCTTGGCAAGTTCCGCCGCGGTCTGCGGTCCGCCCGCCGCCAGTCCTTTGTATAGTCCAAGCTTGTCGCCAATACAGATCAGCGCCGCGTGAAAGGTGGCGCCAAAATCCACCACGCCTTTTCCCAACAATTCATGGAGCTTGCCTTCGTCGATTGCCACGTAGTCTTCCTCCGTCATTAGAAACTGCTCACTGGACCAGCAGGTGGGAAGCGGATTCTAGCACACTCCCGCCCCACGCAATCTTGGAACCCTTCGCTCTCCAGATTTGCGTTGAATCACGCGGCTGAAATGAACGGCTCTGTGCTCTGTGAATCTGCTCTCTCAGAACCGGCCTAGTCCGCCGGCGTCGCCTTGGCCATGCCGGAAAAATGAATGGTGATCAGGAAGCCGTTGGTGCCATCGTAAGAGAATTTGTGGTCCTTCCCGTCGAATTCCTCATGTTTGCTGTTCCACATGCGAAATCCATCATTGGACTGGGCCGTCCAATACTTCAAATTCTGAACCACGATTTCGCGGTCCGGCTTGTCGCCCTTATTCTTTTCCAAGACCACTTCTGCCTTTCCATTGTCCATCTTCGCGCGGGCTACGCCTTTTTTCTCGTCCACGTCCCAGGTGAAACCTTGCGTATCGACATCAAACTTCTGCCATTTGAACGGATACAACTGCCCGATGATGTCGTTCAATGCGGTCTTCTGTTCGGCGGTGACGCTGGGGTCGTAGTTCAAAACCGCCCAAGAATCTTTTCCGGTGCTCCAGTCGCTGCCCAGGTCGGTAGCGATCCAGACCTTTGCGCCGTCCAGTTTGGTGTTCTTGTAATGGCCTTTGTCCACCTTCAAGACCAAGTTGGCCCGGCAGTAGTGATCGTTGCCATGATGCGTGGAATGCGTGTTGAAGTAGCAGGGACAGAACATGTCGCAACTGCACGCCTCAATATAGGAAGCGGTAATCTCAAAATCAGGTTTAGCGTCTTTCTTCTTTGCTTCTTGTCCGAACGAACTGAATGCGATCAGCGAACCAGCAATGGCAAGAGCTGCCGCTCTGCCGAGAGACTGAAACGTAGTCATAACCACCCTCCTGGGAAATTTCGGAACGGGGCCTACCGGGGATTTGAGACGGATGTTACGCCCACGCGGAGGAACGGGCAAGACAGAAGTTGCGAAACGAAGTCAGCAGCAGCGGCTTACACGCGAATACTTTTTTTGCAACTCCTCCAGATAGAACTGCTCGCGGGTCAGCAGCGCCGCAGTGCAGCAGTGTCTGGCGTGCGAACGCGCATAGCGTTCATAAGCTGCATCGCCGCACCATTCGCGTAGTCCTTGCCAGAATTGGCGCAGTGCCTGCGCCGCGCTGATGCGCATAGTTTCAAAGTTGCGCGCCATCAATCACCCTCCGCGCCTGCGGCCCACTTCGTCGCAACGTAAGGCGATTCCTGCAGCACGATTTTCCGCCGTCCACTGAGAATGCCGGTCCACTGCACCAGCGCCTCAACCAAAAGCACCAGAATCATAACCGCGAACACCGCGGTTACTGCGGCATCCAGCCGTTGATTAAAAATCAGTCTCTGGGTATCAGCAAGTTTCGCCGCGGGAATTTTCCCCGCCGCGATTTGCGCGGCCATGGTGTTGGCCGCGGACAAAAATCCGATTCGAGGATTCGCGTGAAAAATCTTCTGCCAGCTGGCGGTCATGGTAATGATCACCAGCCAGGCCATCGGCGCCAGCGTCACCCAGATCCAGCGCAGCTTTCCCATCTTCATCAGAATCGTAGTAGCCACCACCAGCGCCACCGCCGCCAACGATTGATTCGAAATTCCAAACAGCGGCCACAGCGAATTGATTCCACCCAACGGATCCAGCACACCCTGATACAGAAAATATCCCCAAGCGGCTACGATGAATGCGCTGGAGATGATTACGCCGGGCATCCAGCCGGTCCGCCCGAACGGTTTCCACAACTGGCTGCCAAGCTCCTGCACCATAAATCGGCCGACGCGCGTGCCGGCATCCAGCACCGTCAAAATAAACAACGCTTCAAACATGATCGCGAAGTGATACCAGATACTCAGCAGGCGTTCGCCGCCGATGGTGCTGGAAAAGATTTGCGCCATGCCCACGGCGAGCGAAGGCGCGCCGCCAGTGCGATTAAATAAAGTCTGTTCGCCCACGGCGTGCGCCAGATTAGCCATCGTCGGCGCATCCACCTGATAGCCCCAACTGGAAATGGTCGCGGTCGCCACTTCCGGCGATGCGCCCACCACTGCTGGCGGCGAATTGATCGCAAAATAAACTCCCGGCGGCATCGCGCATGCCGCCACCATGGCCATCACTCCGACAAACGATTCCAGCAGCATCGCGCCATATCCAATAAACCGCGCATGGCCTTCACGCTGAATCATCTTCGGCGTAGTGCCGCTGGAGATCAGCGAATGAAATCCGCTGATCGCTCCACAAGCGATGGTGATAAAGCAAAACGGAAACACTTTGCCGGCAAACACCGGTCCTGTGCCGTCAATGAATTTAGTCAGCGCTGGCATGTGCACTGCCGGCCGCACAATCAAAATTCCCGCCGCCAAAGAAAAAATCGCTCCGGCCTTAATAAATGCGCTCAAATAATCGCGCGGCGCCAGCAGCAGCCACACCGGCAGCGCTGATGCCGCAAATCCATAGACCATGATCGCAAACGCCAGCGCCACTCCGCTTAGTGTGAAAACATGTGCCCAGGCTGGTGATTCCGCCACCCACTGCCCCGCAACCACCACGAACATCACCAGCGCAACGCCAATCAGCGAAGCTTCCAGCACTCGGCCCGGCCGGAAAAAACGCAAATAAATTCCCAGCAGCAGCGCAATCGGAATGGTCATGGCCAAAGTGAACGTGGCCCACGGCGAAGATTTCAACGCGTTCACCACCACCAGCGCCACCACCGCCAGCAGAATGATCATGATTGCCAACACCGCGATCTGTGCGATGAAGCCGCCGCGTTTGCTGACTTCGTCGCGCGCCATTTCTCCCAACGTTTTTCCGTCGCGCCGGATCGAGCAAAACAAAATAATAAAGTCCTGCACGCAGCCGGCGAACGCGCAGCCTGCAATCAACCACAGCGTTCCCGGCAAATATCCGAATTGCGCGGCAAGCGTTGGTCCGACCAGCGGCCCGGGCCCTGCAATCGCCGCGAAATGGTGCCCGAACAGCACCCACTTGTTGGTCGGCACAAAATCGCGGCCATCGTCGAGTCGTTCCGCCGGTGTTGCGCGAGTGTCATCCAACGCCAGCAATTTCGCCGCGATAAATGCCGAGTACAAACGATAAGCGACCAGGTAGCAGCACAGCGCGGCAATCACGAACCACGTCGCGCTGAGCGCCTCGCCGCGATAAAGCGCAATCGTTCCCAGCGCGTAGGCTCCGGCGAAAGCAATTGCAATCCACACGCCGATTGTGAGCAATCGCTTCATTTCGCGGCACCGGCTTGCGCCGTGCTCTTCGGTTCGATGCTGCTTTGTATAAATTGCGCCAAATCTTTCTTAAGTTTCACCAGCGACGGCTGATGCACATACATCATGTGTCCGCCTTCGTAGTACCCGCCGGAAAGATGCCCGCGCAACGATTCATCCAGGCTTAAATGATCGAACGTATATTCCGCCGCGAAAAAAGGCGTGGCCAGATCGTAATATCCTTTACCAACGAAAACGCGCAGAAACGGATTCTCGGTCATCGCGCTGCGCAACGTTTCGGCAACATTTATATAGCGATTTTCATACGGTGCGTAGTTCCACGGCCGCACCCGGCCGGTCAGGTATTCGTAAAATAGATCGCTTTCAAATTTTAAATCGCCGCGAACGTAATCGTTGAACGTCGCAGTATACGGGCCAACAATCGCCGCCAAGCTTGGATCGTAATCCGGGCGCGAGCCCGCGGCATCTTGATCGATTCCCGTGAACCGTCCGTCCAGCCGGCCTACCGTGCGCCGCTGGTCGCGCAGTAGCTCCTTATCGAAGCGCTGAATCTCAATTCGCAGATCGCTGCGCTGGATGTATTCGGCGGAAAGTCCGGTCAGCCGTGAAAGCTTTTGCGCAATCTCCGCGCGCCGCGCCGCTGGTAGCGTGTCTCCGCTCATCAGCGCGTCGGCATATTCATGCGCGGCGAAGTTTCGCGATTCCTGCACCGCTTTCTGTAAATCGCCCTGCAAATCCGCCGGCAATTTCTTGTGATACCAGGCAATCGCGGTGTACGTCGGCAAGTATAAAATGTACGGCAAGTCGTTGCCGGTATCGAACTCCGCGGTCTGAAAATTCAGAATCGATGAAATTAAGATGATTCCGTTCATGTACATTCCGTAGCGCCGCTGCAGGTAGCCGGAAAGCCCGGCCGCGCGCGTGGTTCCGTAGCTTTCGCCGGCCAGAAATTTTGGCGATGTCCACCGCTTGTTGCGCGTGGCGTACAGCCGGATAAAATCACCGACCGACTCAATGTCCTCTTCCACTCCGTGGAACTGTTTTGACGCTTCCCCGGGCACCGCGCGGCTGAATCCTGTGGAGACCGGATCGATGAACACCAGATCCGTCAGGTCCAGCAGCGAAGATTCGTTGTCCACCAATTTATATGGTG
>Ga0137418_10004460_pt1 | contig 12853 bp, 11 predicted proteins | sample CZODoug3_1_2_16f_FD_122242 | JGI IMG/M metagenome (GOLD analysis project Ga0137418, IMG submission 122242) | Vadose zone soil fungal communities from Angelo Coast Range Reserve, California, USA - CZODoug3_1_2_16fungal (Hybrid Assembly) | ecosystem: Environmental > Terrestrial > Soil > Vadose...
ACGCGTCATGAATAACAAGCCGCTACGTGCCCAGTAGGCCGTAAGGTCGAATCCTGGAAGAGCCGCGTCCGGACCCTTCTCGCCGAAGCCGGTGAGATCGGCATAGATTAGACGCGGATTCCAGCGCGCGACATCGTCATATTCGAGCTTTAGTTTCTTGCGCGCGGAATGCGGTGTGTTGACGATGAACACGTCGGCCCACTTGGCTAACCGCTCGAGAACCTGCTGCGCGCTCGCAGCTTTTAGATTGAGCGCAACGCCACGCTTGTTTCGATTCGCCAATTGGAAAGGATAGGGCTCTTCCGAATGCGGCTGGGGCGGGATCTTCTGCCCCATTCTCCAGAGCTCACCCTCAGGCGGCTCCACTTTAACGACGTCGGCGCCGAAATCGGACAAGATCGTCGCGGCGCTGGGACCGGCAATGAAGCTCGAAAGATCCACAACCTTCAATCCGGAAAATATGTTGCCTTCTGTCATTTTCATCTCCTTCTTCACGGTCGCCACTTACCGTAGCGAGTCATTTGAAACTTCGAAGCGGTGCCCAAGTTCTACTTTCCCTGAAAGTTCGGTGCGCGTTTCTCGAGGAACGCCGACGTACCTTCTTTCTTGTCGTCGGTCGAGGCGCAGACTGCGAAAAGCGAGGCTTCGATGACCAGGCCTTCGGCCACGCTCGTTTCCAACCCTTTGTTCACTGCTTCAAGCGAGTACTTCACGCTAAGCGGCGCGTTTGCAATGATCTTCTTCAACACAGTTTCGGCGCGTTCGATTACTTGCGGAGCTGGTACCAGTTCGTCCACCAAACCAATGCGATAGGCTTCTGTTGCATCGATGATGTCGCCCGAGAGAATGAGCTTGAGTGCTCGGCCTCTTCCCACCAGACGAGGCATGCGCTGCGTGCCTCCATAGCCGGGCATGACACCGAGCTTTACTTCTGGTTGACCGAATTTCGCACTCTCAGCAGCGATCCTGATAGTGCAACACATTGCCAGTTCGCATCCGCCGCCCAGGGCAAAACCATTCACCGCAGCGATGACTGGCTTGCCAAGGTTCTCGATGAGGTCGGTCAATGCCTGCCCCCGGCGAGTCGCCTCTTCTGCTTCTACAGCTGTATTGTTGGCAACCTCCCCGATGTCGGCGCCCGCAGCAAATGCTTTTTCGCCGACGCCCGTGAGAATGACTCCACGGACAGATGAATCGTCACGCGCGTCCTCGAACGCTGCGCGCAGTTCGCTGATCGTTGCCTTGTTCAGCGCGTTCATGACCTTGGGCCGATTCAACGTCACATACGCAATCGAACCTTTCTTGTCGTAGATGACGTTCTCGAGTGTTAGGGCAGAAACTGACGAGATCATTTCTTCTCCTTGTTAGTAGCCAGATTTACAGCGGCGTCATCTGGTGCCTTAAATCTCGGCATACACGATGCCGGTCAGGTTCCCTTCCGCCGCCAGTATTGTTTTCTTGTTAGACCCGTCGAGATTCGCGCTGTACACCGATCCCCCCAGGTCGGTCAGAAACATGCGGCCGCCTTTCAGATCCAGGGCGATACCGATTCCTTCCATCAAATGGTCGAAAATAATCACGGGCTCTTGTTTTCCATTTCCCTGGGCAGGGTCCATGGACGCCCGATTCACGGTGTTGCCGCGCGGTGGATCGCCGCGGTCCGTCCAGTAGATTGTCCGGTTGGCAAGATCCAGTTCGAGGTCAATCGGTTCTGGCAGGCCCCCGTAGAGGAGTTCGATGTCCTTGCGATTGGCAGGACTTTGGCCCTTGGGAATTTCGAGATTGGCGCGAAAGATGCGTCCCTGGCCGGCATTGTCCGAACCTTTCTGAGTCCAATAAAGTTGTCCACCTTCGACGTCGAGCGCGATTCCCACGCACCATTTCTTTATGTCTTTCCCAGGACGTGCCTCGCCTTCGCCCGTGTCGATAAGCGTTTCGATATTGGACCCATCCAGGTTCGCGCGCATGATCCGCATGCCCTCGCGATCGCACCAGTAAAGCTTGCGGTTCTTTTCGTCGAGTTGCAGTTGCTTGGGTGTGAAGGTGGCGCCCTGAGGAACAATGTGGGTGACGTTGCCTCCGTCAAAATCCGCACGTTCGATGGAGCCATCGCTGGCGGTCGGGTTCCCCATGTTGGTCCAGTAAAGGTGGCCTGCTTCGACGTCCACAACGATGCCGTCGGGAAGCCGCCTTCCCTCGCTCACGATGACCTTCAGATCGGAGCCGTCAGGATTGGCGGAAAATACCTGACCACTGCTCGCACTGAGAAAGAACAAGCGGGCCGTCGTGGCGTTTGCTGTGTTTTTCTGGATTTCCGATTTAGACGACTTAACAGCCATGGTTTTCTTCGCTCCTTGATTACTTCAGCTTTTGGCAAACAGGTTGAAAAGAAACCGCAGTTCGCTTCCATTCCGCTAGGCGAAGGCGCTGAACCCGGTTATGGCTTTGCCGACGATCAAGTTCTGCATCTGGAACGTGCCTTCGTAGGAATAAAGCGCTTCCGCATCCGCGAAGAAGCGGCCCACGTTATAGTCGGCGGCGATGCCGTTCCCGCCGCACAACTCTCGCGCCCATGCAACCGTCTCACGACACTTCGCCGTGGTAAACGCCTTTGCAACGGCCGCATGAGCGTCCGTCAGCTTGCCTTCGGCTTGCAACTGCGCCATGCGGACTAACAGACATTGCGAAGCGGTAATGTTGCCGATCATCCGGGCGAGGAGATCTTGCACCATCTGGAATGATGCGATCGGCTTTCCGAATTGCAGGCGTTCCTGGCAATATTTGAGGGCGTTCTCGTATGCGCCCATGGCGCATCCAGTCGCCTCCCACCCAACCATGAACCGCGTCATTTTCAGAACGCGGGCGGTGTCGCGGAACGACTGGTCTTGCTGGAGACGATTCTCCTCTGGGATCCGGCAGTCTTCCATGGTGATGTGACCGTTCTGCACCACCTTGAGTGCAATTTTGTTCTGAATTTTTTCGACTTTGAAGCCAGGCGTGGTCTTATTCTCGACGATGAATGCTTTCACCTGGTTGTCGGCTAGGTCGCGCGCCCAAATGATGGATATGTCACACCATGGAGCATTGCCGATCCACTTCTTCTCCCCATTGATGATCCAGGTGTCGCCATCGCGTTTTGCAGTCGTCAACATTCCGCCGGCAGTTCCAGACCCGACAAGTGGTTCAGTCAGGCCGAAGCAGCCGATCTTTTCCCAGCGAGCCATCGGCGGGAGCCATTTCTGTTTTTGCTCTTCTGACCCGCCCAGGTAGATCGATCCCATCGCCAAACCGTTGTGCACACCGAAGAACGTCGCGATCGATGAATCGAAGCGCGCCATCTCCATGGCGATCAAGCCAAACAGCTGCGCACTCCCGCCAGCGCAGCCATAGCCTTGCATGGCGATGCCGCCAATGTTGAGTTCTTTCAGCGCGGGCAGGATTTCGAATGGGAAGGCGTCTTCAACCCAGTACTTGGTGATGATGGGCGCGATCTTGGTCTCCATGAAAGTGCGCACTTGTTTCACAACCGCTAGCTCGTTGGCCGGCAATGTCTCGACAAGTCCATAGAAGTCGCTATTGGGGGCGGGTAACTGCACAGGCTTCTTTTCTTTTACCGGGCTTGCCATTAAAACCTCTCTTCTTAATGGTTCATTTCTCGCTGCTCGCGATACTTCATGCAAAGCAAGTAAGCCGCCAAACCCATTCGGAACTTACCTACTGAAAAGAGGTGGGTTTGCGGTCTCAAGGCAGGCGTTGACCAATGAATCGGTGTCATGAATAGATCAGTGTCAAATGGTGGTGACACTCAGGATCTACTTTCGCGCAATGAAGGACCCGAGAATTGCACTGGCAATGCCACAAACAGTGAAGCTGGTATGTGATGCGCGACAATCGAGTTCATGCTCGCACTGTTTCTGATCTCGGTGCATTAGCACGAGGGGAGGAGAGGAAGCTCGCGATGTGTGGAATTCCCTAGCCGTAGGCCAGGCGGTGAGGATCGGGAGTAGGAGAAGAGGTAGGTCACATTCGCGAAGTCTAAGAAGTACCAGGTCAATTTAATCGAGAAGGTTCATTGCGTGTATCACGCCGACTGGCGCCTTGTGAAAAATGCCTGGAACGCTTGCTTCGCATCATCAGACCTCACCCGCTCGGCGAATACTTCGTTCTCGAGTTGAACGGCCTTCTCCATTTGTTCGCGTAAAGGATTCTTCATTAGGCGCTTGGAAGCTTGGATTGCCGCGGGGGACATCGCGGCCAGGGCGCGAGCAGTTTCAGTGGCTGTCGCCAGAAGGGTCTGATCGGGCACAACTTTCGTGACTAGTCCAAGCTCCGCTGCCCGCGCCGCACCAAATGGCCCACCCAGCAGGATCAACTCGGCCGCGCGTGTATATCCGAAACGCAATGGAAGCAAATAGCTGCTACCAAATTCCGGCACTAGCGCCAGGTTCACGAAAGGCAGTTGGAACTTTGCGCTCTCCCCTGCGTACACGAAGTCGCAGTGGGCCAACATGGTGGTTCCTCCCCCAATGGCTGCGCCTTGCACGGCGGCGACCAGCGGCTTCTCGAAGTTGATCAACGCATGGATCAATTGCGCTTGAGGACTTTCGCCCGGTGCCGGTGGGTTCTTCATAAAGTCCTCGATATCATTGCCCGCGCTAAACGAACCTCCCGTGGCATGCCAAAGCACAACGTGTATCTGATCGTCTTTTGCAGCTCCGTTGAGCAGCTCCGCCATCGTGACGTACATGCTCAAGGTCATGGCGTTCTTCTTTGCTGGACGATTCAGTTGGATGCTAAGGATGTTTGCCGAGCGCTCCGTAATAATGTCACTCATCTCCGGTCTCCAGTATGTGAATTGTTGTGCATCGTAGCTTTCTCCAATCGCTCACATGATCGTGAGCGAATGCCCCATCTTTTCCTTTTTGGTGCGCAGGTACGACCGCGCATAAGGGCTTGGCGGTGCTTCGCAGGCAAGCAGTTCGGCGACTTCGATTCCACCCTTTGTCAATGCTTCGACTTTTTGCGGGTTGTTTGACATGAGTCGCACCTGCGAGACCTTCAGTTCATGCAGGACAGCCGCAGCCAGACTGAAATCACGGCAGTCCGCTTCAAAACCCAGAGCTTCGTTCGCTTCGATCGTGTCGAGGCCCTTGTCCTGCAAGGCGTATGCTTGTAGCTTCGCCATCAGGCCGATGCCACGCCCTTCTTGATGTAAATAGATGACTAGACCGGATCCTTGCTCCGCAATAGTGGAGATCGCGACTTCCAACTGGCCTCGGCAATCACAGCGCAGAGATCCAAGCACTTCGCCGGTGAGACACTGCGAATGAATGCGTAGCAAAGGTATCCGGTCTTGCAAATCGCCAATCGTCATCACCAAAGCTGTTTCACGTTGTCCGTGGACTTTGGTTGCTCCTTCAAAACCGATCAGGTCGAAAACGCCAAAACTCGTAGGCAGGCGTGTGGAGGCCACTCGACGGATTCCGCGATGTTGCGCGTTCGTATCCATGCTGTGTCGGTATGCCGTAATCACTCGTCTCATCTCTCACCCAGTGCAATTTCTTTTCCATCACCTTTCCGGCAACTGATGTGGCAGGTAACTAAAGTTATTCGGGTGTGCGGCCAATCGCATTCAGGAGCTCGTCATGCGCTTGCAAGAAGTCCAGCTGTGACTGCAATAGAAGCGCCTTAGCGTCGTATTGTTGAGCAGTTGCGATGGCAGCCTGCGAATTCAGCGCGGCCCCTTGCAACAGTCTCTGTTGCATAATGCGGTTGGACTCGTTGCGCAGAGCCACGACTTCTTCGGACACCTTCAACATCTGCTGCGTCCGCTCAAGCTTGTTGTACGCTCGTTCGACGAGCAGCTCGACTGCATCCGTCACCTTGGCGAGGTTCTCCTTCGCTTGAGACATCTGCGCCTGGCGTTCACGCAATATGGCCTTCTTCCGGCCGGAGTCGAACAAGTCAAAGCTGAAATGAACGCCGAACGTTCCGGAGTTGCGCGCCAGGAAGGGGACGTTGTTTGCGTAGCCGTAGCGGGCGAAGGCATCGATATCAGGGACCCACATATCGGTCTTCTCCAGGCGAACCGCAGCCTCAGCTTTCTGCACATCGGCACGGGCAGCAAGGATTTCCGGATGTGAGGCCTCGGCGGCAGTGACACATTCCCCGCGCCGGCAAGTATCCTGAGCCTCCGTAACGGCAGAATCGAGGTCCAGAACGGTGTTCAGTGGCAAGCCGATCAAGTCGTTGAGTTCCAACTTGAGGTCTGATAGCTGCAGATCGGTCGTCAGCATTTCCTGGTGGGCTTGCAGCAATTGTGCGCGGCTTTCGATCGACTCCTGCTCTAGTGCGCTGCCAAATTTCACCTGCTGCAGTCGCTCACTTTGAAGGGCCTCGGAAGCTTTTACCCGCTCCTCGGTCGCGCGACGGTGGACCTGCGCGATCAGGAGCTTGTAATAGGTTTGGTGCACCGCGAGCGCCACGTCATTTCCAACAAGCTGGGCCTTCTCACGCGAGGCGACTAACTCGGCTTGAGCCAACTCGTTTTGCCTTTTGATCCTTAGAAGTGTCGTCAACGGCTGGGTGAGCACGGTCCCGCTGGTCGTAAAGTTTTTACCGCCCTGGTTGATGATCGTATTCACAGGTGGAATTAGCGTTCCCCCGGCGGCGCCGAGACTACCGGCCTTTATCTCAATCAATTGAGTGTCCGTCACGTGCAGGAAGTTGCTGTCATTCTTAATAGATGGAAAATACCGGCTCTTCTCCGCCTGCTTGGCGTGTTCGTTTTGCTCGACCGCGTATCCGCTGATGCGAATATCGTGGTTATGCTTTAGAGCCAACTGCACGGCTTCCTGTAGGGTGATGCGGCGTGCAGGCACCGCATTGCCTGTGTCCTGGGCTGCAACATTGCAAACAGAATGGATCATCGCTGCCAGTAGGAACAGTGCCGCGTTAGGTCTCGTCATTTCGACTCCTTCTCGGCAGCAGACATCTCCTGCATCTCACTGAGGTCGCCATAGGTCAAGGGTGGTCGGCGCAGCAGGGCCACAAGGATCAAAGCGCATACGCAACTCCAGGAGATGAGCAGAAATCCATCGCCGAGGCTCAAGCTGTACGCCTGCAGACGCAGCCGGACCGCAATTAAACCAATCGCGCGCGCGCCTGCGGCCGCCACGCCGGATGTCTTCGCATACATTCCCCCAGTTAGGGCTTGAATGTTTTGATCAGTGATCCAGTTGCCACTGGCGACATGTAGTCCCAGGAGGTTCGAGTGGAGTTTCTCCCTCTGAGCGACGAAGTGGCCCATGTAGAGGGCGCCTGCGGTGCCGCCAAATATACGGATGGTGTGTAAAAAAGCCGCAAAGGTTAGCACCCATTCAGGCTTGGCCAAAGCCCCGGCGAATATTGCCTGGAGCACGACGCAGCCGACCAGGCCAATGAAAGCGAAAGATTGCCCGACGCCCGTCAGCAACTCGGTACGATAAAAGCTCTCGGCCGCCCACGTGCTGCTGTACTGAGAATTCAACCAGGCAGCAAAGGCGGTGCAAGCCAGACCGATTGCGAAGAGGAGGCGGGGATCAAATTTGCGCAGTAGCAAGAGCGCTGCCGTAAATGCAACTGGAATGAGCGGCACTGCGCTCCAGATGATGGCGGGCCCAATCTGGTCGATCTCGAAACCACGAATCGCTAGTGACTGTGGAACGAGGATGATCGTCGTACAGAGTGTGAAGCGAAACCAGAACAGCAGGCAGCCAAGCAATATGGTGTTCCACTTCAGCAAATAAGGTAGCGCCACGAGAGAGTTGGGGCCGCGCAGCCTTCGAACCAGCGCACATACCAAGAAGAAAAACCCGGACCAAAACCAGGCATTGAACTCGCCCGAACGCCACCAGTCGAGTCTCTGGCCTTGTTGAAGGGCAGCGAAAATCAGGGCTAGTCCGGCACTCAGGTAGAAAAACCCGGCGAAACTGGGGGCCGGGGCACTTTTCTTACGCGGCGGCGTCGCCGGTATGCCGAAGTAGATGCAAACCATCATCGCCGGAGCAATCAAAGCAGAATTCCAGAACATCCAGTGCCAAGACAGATGGTCTCTGTACCAGCCGTAGAGCGAAGGCGCGACGTTCACTGCCCCGTCCACAAAGACCGCGTAGAAGGCGATCGTGAAAGGAAGGTAGCGCAGCGGGATGTTGCGCAGTGCGAACGTCAGGGTGAGCGGATAGAAAGTGCCCGACGTCAGCCCGGCAAGGATAAGCGCAATAATAAGGAGGCTGTAGCTGTGGATGCCGGGTAGAACAATGGAAGTGAGAGTAAACACTCCTGCGGCGAATAGTAGTATTCGCCGCGGTCCCAGCAGGCCTCCGAGGTACACAGTAAACGGGCCGATAAACATCAGCGATGCATTGTAGGCACTGTCAAGCCACGCGCCGTCATCGAGACCTATGCCAACGTGGCCTTTCAAATCGGCAAGACCGAGACTAAGCATGCGGCCCGCGAGCGTCACCAGGCCGGCGCCGGTGACCACTCCCAGAATGCCGAGGAGTGGACGGCTCGATACTTCCGACGGAATGGCCGCCGCCGTTGCCCGTGCAATCCCTACCGCGGACGGACGAACGCTGATGGTCGAAGCTGACATAGGGCCGGTCACTGTTTGGTGCGGACGGTCGACAGCACCGAAAGTCCGGGCCGCAGCTTCGTCGCGAGAGTCGAATCGTCCAGTGCAATCTTCACGGGAATACGCTGCACGACTTTCGTGTAGTTGCCTGTCGCATTGTCGGGTGGCAACAGCGCAAATTGTGACCCGCTGGCAGGCGCAATCTCCATCACCTTGCCGCGAATTCGTTCACCGGGGTATGCATCGATCTGAAGTTCAGCAGGGTCGCCAACCTTCATGTTGGTCAACTGGGTTTCGCGATAGTTCGCTTGCACCCACTTTGTGAGAGCAACGAACAAGATCACTTGCGTGCCGGGAGAGACAAGTTGGCCGGGCCGAACCTGCCGTTCACCCACGGTACCTTCAGCCGGAGCATAAATTTTCGTGTAGCCGAGGTTCACCTGGACGGCAGCAAGGTTCGCCTGCTTGGCGTGCAGGTCGGCCTGAAGTTGCGCATTCTGCGATTCGAGTACAGCTCTGCTGCGTCGCTCGGCCTCGACAGAGATTTCACTGCTACGCAGCATGGCTTGCGCCTGATTGAAGTCCGCTTCACGGCTGGAAAACTGGGCGGAAATATTTGCTTCGCCGGCGACAGCAGTCTCGAGGCTCTGCTCGGTCGTCGCGTGGCTCTGATAAAGCCCTTCCTGGCGCTTACGTTCAGAACGCGCGCGAATCAATTCCGCCCGAACGGCTTCCTTGCCAGCCTGTGCGGCTGCGATTTGTGCCTTGGCCTGATCAATCCCCGCCAGCGCTTTCGCGATGCGCGAATCCTGCAACTCGCGCTGCCGGAGATTTCCCTCGATGCTGGCACGGGCAGCCTCAATTGCCGCTTTGGCTTGATCCACCTGCGCCCGGTAGTCATCGTCCTGTAGTTCGACAAGCAGGTCGCCCTGATGCACCTGTTGGTAGTCCGCCACATCCACCGCGCGGACGATGCCCGCCACCTTTGTACTGAGCGGAGTAAGGTCGCCGCGAACATAAGCATCGTCGGTCACTTGTTCGACCTTATCGCCTTCCCAGGAGTTCCAGTTACGCGTAGTGGTAATTAAGATTGCCAGGGCGAGAACCACCACAAAAATAGGTGTTACATATTTCTGCCAACTCGCGCCTCGTCGAGGAGTGGCCTTCTCGCTATCGGTATCGGGCTGCGGTTTCCCGACCGGCGCCGCGGATCCGGCGGATACTGGCGAAGTGGACATTAAGTTTGCTCCTTGAGTGTCAAGGAATCTCGAAGAGCGAGAGTTCGCATGACTCAATGGGAGCAACTACAGTTCCACTCAAGACGACGAACACAAAGTCACCCGAATCGCAGGTTTATGTTGCAATTGGACCAAATTGCTTTCTTCTTTTGCAAATACCAACGGCGCGCTGCATTTCCAATAACGTGCCATGTCACGTGACACTTGACACCGGGTGCCACTAGATTCTGCTCTGCAAATTGGTCTTCTCGGAATTCCGGCCTTACCAACGTCTGAACCAGTCGCCACCAATTTGTGGGATTGATCGGCACAAAGAGGAATACGCAGAGAAAAGAGCCTCCGACTCCAGCGAAGTTGCTTGAAGCGATCGTGCCTCCGCGGTCGAGTCGCGGGACTCGCTAATCCATCGAAAGCTCAGTTTCGCGCAGCTGCCTTGGAGCCAGTCGCCACATCCGCAGGTATTGGACTAAGCAGCTTATTAATCGCTCGTTCCATGGTTCGGTTCATTCCGGAAACCACCGTTGGGACATCGCGCTTATTTACTTCTCCTACTTCAGAGACAGCGTTGGTCCACACGGTCGCGCCCGTGGCAAGATTTGTCATCTGTGCGCTGATTGCGACTTCGACCTTGACGGCGCCGTCGTAGTCGACTTCCTCGAGCTTGTCCAATCGTCCACTGAGCACGTATTCAATGCCAGGGCGGCCGTCGTAAGCCTTGACATGGGCAAAGTGTCCGCTGGCGCGAAGGCGCTCGATTACTGAGTTGGTAACGAACTCACAAGGGTCAATCGCCCAACGGTGGTAAGCATAGAAGCCAATTTGTTCTGGAGACGGTCTGTACACAATGGTTCCCTGCCTTAGGTAGGCGGGAGCGTGAAATTCACGGATTGCCACGGTGGCATGAGCGTTTTCTGAAGCGGGCGGATCTGGCGGCACCGGCAGGTTGAGAGTGTAGTAGTTTGGGTACCTAACCCTCCCTCCGCAGCTGGCCAGGATCATGAGAGCTGCCAGAAAGATGACAATTGTTGTCAGTGTTTTTTTCATATTCGTCCGCCGGCGCCGCGCGCCGAAACGAGCGAGAACGCCCGCCCTTTCATTCGATCGCATTATTTCGGCATCTTTCTATCTTCGGGCTGTTTGATCCGAATCAGGCTCCAGGGACGCTGTTTCACCGAATCAGTCAACTCGTCCAGGTTCTGTGTTGCAGTACGCAGGTTTTCGATCGTGTCATCAATCTTGTAATCATTCGCCCTCACCAGCATCTGCATGTCAGCCAACAATTGCTTGGCTTCGAGCAAAGTGTTCTGCAGTTCCGCTAAATCTTTGCGGACGGGTTCGCGGACATCGCTGACGGTGCCATTCACGTTTTGAATAGTGTCATCGGCGTGCAGGCTCAGCGCGTTCAACTGATCGGTAAGACGATCGATCTTGGGCCGTTCAGTCGCCAGTATTTCGTTGACGTTATCTAAGACGGCGCGAATCCTCTGCTGATTGGCTTTCCCGGTCACGCTGTTCAGGTTGGCAAGCAGACCGTGCGCATCTCCGCTGATTCCGTCCAGTTCTCCCCGCGCCTGCGTGATCAAACCGTTCGCGTTGTCCGCGACAATGGCCATCTTGCCGGCGATCTCATCCAGGCTGGCGGCTTCCTGTGATGAAATGGTTGAGCCCGGTGGAAGACGCCGGGCGTCGTTACCGCCTGTCGTAATGGACAGTGCGGCTCCGCTCATCACGCTGACAATCCCCAGCTTGGCTATAGACTTGTCGTTCACCGGAGTGTTTTGTTTCACATCAAGCAGAATTTCGATCTTGGCAGAGTCTGACGGGGCCGGCCGTACCGCCGTCACCTTTCCCACGTTGATGCCGCCAAACATCACTGTCGCTCCCGGCTCCAGCCCACCGGCATAGCGAAGGTACGTGCGGTAGGGAACGGTGTGTCCGCTAAACTGCGCGTTGATGAGGTATATAAGCGTGAATGCCAGGATCGAGAAGCATCCTAGGACGAAGGCTCCAACCTTTGCTTCTGTCGTCACGGGTATGTCTCCTGAGACTGCATGTACTTTTCGAAGTACGCGGCCACGGCCGGCGCTTTCGCTATGCTTTCGGGAATGCGATCGAGGAACTGGCGCACGCGCGGATTTTGGCTTGCTTTAAGTTCATCTTTGGTGCCGATCGAGCTGAATGAGCCCTGATACAACATGGCGATGCGGTCGGCGATACGGAATGCGCTCGGCAGTTCGTGAGTAACGACAATGACTGTCATCTGTAAAGCTTCCTTGAGGAGCAGAATCAATTCATCGAGTTCCGCGGCGACGATAGGATCAAGCCCAGCCGATGGTTCATCGAGCACGAGGATTTCAGGGCCGAGCGCAAGCGCGCGTGCCACGGCCGCGCGCTTCTTCATGCCACCCGAGAGTTCCCGGGGAAGTAACTTGCCATACTCCGCGAGACCGACCGCGGCCAGCTTCATCCAGACCACAAGGTCAATGATTGAGGGTGCAAGCCGTGTGTGTTCACGCAACGGCAAGGCGACGTTGTCTTCCACGGTCAGCGAATTGAACAAGGCTGCGCTTTGAAAGGCCACACCGATCGAGCGGTGGATCTTCTTCAACTCGGACTTTGAGCAGCTGGTGATATCCATTCCCTTGATGTGGATGCTGCCCGACTTGGGGCGCTCTAGCCCGATAATCTGGCGCAATAGGGTACTTTTTCCTGAGCCACTGCCACCCAACAACACCATTGTTTCCCCGTGTTCGATGTCGAGATTCAATCCATTCAGCACCGTGCGGCCGTCGTATTCAACCACAAGATCACGGACAGAAATGATCGGCATCAGCGTTTCACCGTGAAATAAAAGATGGCGGTGAAGACCGCATCTGCCACGATGACGAGGAAGGTCGACTTCACCACCGCGCTGGTGGTGGAGTGGCCGACCGAATCGGGACCTCCGCGGACACGAAACCCTTCCAAGCATCCAACGTGAGCAATGATGGTTGCGAACACC
>Ga0137418_10004462_pt1 | contig 12850 bp, 14 predicted proteins | sample CZODoug3_1_2_16f_FD_122242 | JGI IMG/M metagenome (GOLD analysis project Ga0137418, IMG submission 122242) | Vadose zone soil fungal communities from Angelo Coast Range Reserve, California, USA - CZODoug3_1_2_16fungal (Hybrid Assembly) | ecosystem: Environmental > Terrestrial > Soil > Vadose...
CGTTGAAGTTGAGGGCTCCTAGAGAGCTCCGGATGAGGCTGAGCACATCGTGATACAAGCGAGGGACGTCAGGCAGAATCCAAGTGATAACCGTACTAGGCACCTGGGCCTGCAAGCGGTCGAGCACCGCCGCAATGTCGGTGGTACGGCCTTTTTCGTGGAGGCGGCGCGTGATCACGCTGATGGACTCTGCGGCAACACAGTCAAAGTACACCGCGCTGTGCCCGGCCGCTTTGATCGTCTCCCACAGTGCCACCGCCCGCGTATGCCACACATCGTTGGGGAGTCCTACGGCGCAACGTCAGGCACCTTCTGTCGGTCCTCCAAAGCTGCGAAAGCCGTTGAACGTTGGTTTTCAAGACGTTCGATGAGGCGGATCCACGAGTGAGCCATTACATCGAATGACAAAGTTTCCGTCGCGCGGCGGTATGCAGCCCGAGACATGTCGTCACGGAGTCCGGGAGACTCGCTTAATGCACGAAGATAGAATGCGAGCTGACCTACATCGCCATACTCAATGAGAAAGCCACTCTCACCGTGTGCGATTACTTCCGGTGTTCCCCGATAAGCGGACATTTTCAGAGACCGTCGGCATGTCTCAAAGGTGCCAATGGACGAAACCGCTCGCGCGGTAGAACGCGGCGGCTGGCGACACAGTCAACACGATAGCGCGGCGGGACGTCCTAACCTCGGATGAGCGGGCCGCAACCTTCACTCAAGAGCATCCCGGCCCGAAGATGCAGCACGACGCCATCCGCACCGCCAAGTATTCGAATGATGAAATCCGCACAATCTGAGATGCGGTGATTATCTTGACCAGCAGATCGAAACAGTTTCAGTTTGCATGCGTCGAGGTTTTTTCGACTCTCTCTCAACGATCGGTTCGCGCTATGCTGTTCAAAGAACGTTGTGAAGCTGCTAACGTGGAAGTTGTAAAGCGTGCTCTTTTTATCACACGTAACTCTTTGAAATCACATGGGGAGAGAAACCTATTTTCCCCAGTTAGCAATCCTTGTGCCATAACGCAAAAGTTGTGCACGTATTCGAGGCCCAAGTCCTTCGAAAATCCCCCGGCTACGAAATCGAAATTACGTGCGGTACTCAATTCTCGGTAACCCACGCCGCACCGCCTGACGTATCCCTTCCCGCGGTTTCCTCCATTGGAGGTTTGCGTACGCCGGCCCCCGGTGTGCGCGGCGCCACCATCATGGGGCCGGCATCCGCAAACCTTCACACGAACGGACCAACTCTAACCTGGCTGCTGTGGGAGCGAATGCTCGAGGAAGAAACGCAGCATTTCCCTCGTTGCGTCCGGTCCCCGCGGATCAGTGTAGGAGCCCGCAGGGCTGCCTCCCGACCATGCGTGTCCAGCTCCGTGGATATTCCAGTGCTCAAAGATTCCGCACCCACTCGCGTCGGTATGGATCGTGCGGGTATAGGCATGTCCTCCAGCTACCTGCCCGCGATGCACCTGCTTTTGTGTGCTCGTCGTTCTGATAGACTGCTCAAGAATTTGATCGCCGTTGTTTGGATGCACCGTAATGTCCCGATCGCCGTGAAAAACAATGGTCGGGACAGGTGGCCCGTCACCTAGAATTACCCTGTCATCGGACCCGCCACCCTGTCGCATGGCGACAAACGCAGAGGGAAGGTCAATGGCGGCCCCACAGGCGAGGCCAGAATGTACACCGATTGCGGCGTACAGATCGTTATACGTTGCTCCCATGATAGCAGCAGCTGCCGCTCCGGCCGACAGTCCACCAACGTAGACGCGCTTTGGATCGACCGAATAGTCGCGCATGATTTGGCGAGTGATGCCCGCGATGAGCGAAGGTTCGCCTCTGCCCCGCTGCTGGTCGGCTGTACGAAACCAGTTCCAGCATTTCGATTGGTTTGCCTCGCTGCGCTGTGCGGGATAGACCACAAAGCAGGTTTGTTCTTCTGCGATAAAGTTCATCCTCGTACCGGCGGCGAAATCATCTGGCGACTGGGTGCAGCCATGTAGCATGACCACCAAAGGAAGCGGTTGCCCCTGATAACGGCTGGGGATGAAGAGACGGTAGGCGCGGCTTCCCGCCGGATTGCTGTAGGTCCCTTCAATGAACCTTGCGCCCTCCGGCACGATGTCCGGCGTGGACAGCGGGGCGCGCTTCATCACGCCTCGAAGCCCGAGCCGGGAGCGCTCCTTTGTGCGATCGAGCAACGCGCGGAGCATGCGCGGTTGAGCGGTTGTGACCCGCGCTAAGTGCGCACTATCCGTCTCCTCAAGAGTATTGGCCTTCGCGTCAATGATTGGCGGCTCGCGTCCTGTAAGAGCGAGGCGGCCGGTGGTACGCAATGTCGCGTCTGGCGCGCTCTCACCGCGAAGCATGCGCTGAAGGAGCGCGGTGGCCTCGACGAGTTGGCCCGCGCGGGTGAGGCGTGTGGCTTCGCGAACGATGTCCTGTTTCAGCATCGCCTTCACCGCGTCCTGTCAGCGAGAGCGGCCTTGACCGCCGGACTGGCATGCAAAGCTCCCAGCACGGAGACTGAGGCAATGGTGGCGCGAGCAAGCTCGGGCGTGACGTCTTGGGCGATACTAGCAAGGCCCAAAACATTGATGTGCAGCATCTCACCGGCTCGCCGCGCCGCTTCGAGATCGTCGCGGCTGTAGTTCCGCAGACCGAGGTCCAGATTTTTTCGGGTCGTGGACTGTTTGACTACGTCTGCGTGACGTTCGAGTTGATTGCGGATTGCCGTTCGAATGAAATCGGTACGGTTCGAGTAGAACCCTTCCTGCACCATTAAATCGACGTGACCAAGGTCGACATAACCAAGATTGATCGTGATTTTTTCGGTGTCAGCGGGCTTTGGTCGGAGTTCGTGAACATTGTCGGCCATACTGTTACCATCCAAGCGACATCTATATGGATGGTATATGGATGTAAGTGACGGGCCATTCAAGAGGGACCGACCGGACGCCTCGTTTGACTTTGCGTCACGACGATGTCGTTTACGCCCGACCGCTCCGGCGGAAGGCCTGATTCCGCAGCATCGTCAGTGAACTAACTGCGGACCACGACTGAGCCATCGCCGGACACGGCATTGGCCCGGGCGTCGCCCGACCGGTCGCGCCCGCACTTCAGAAAGGGATCACCACGAAGCGTCCGCTCCGTCAATTCCTGCCGCGGGCAGCGATTGCTGCCACCCTCCCGTATACAATATTGGCGATGAGGTGTTAGCGAGCTTGCTGGTTTGAAGCTGTCGTCTTCGTTGACTTGGATGTCGCGTCAACCAAGTTTCCTTCGCGAACGCCTCAATGCGGCTCGGCAGAACGAGACGTTTTGTTTATGGACGCTGTGGTCTCATTTTCGACTTGCGGGCTGGAGACGAGTCGTTGATATGCCTGCGGCAGCAATCGCGCGAACAAGTCCGCCCACTGGCGTTGGCCAGCTTCGTCCGTGATAAGATCTTGGCGGACTTCAATCGCAACGTGATGTAGCCCGCGTCGCTCACCGTGCACCGGGATCGTGTAATCCGACGCATCGGTCACGCTGTATGGCGCGTTGTCGCCGACAACAAGCCCCTCTTCGCGTTTCAATAGCGCCATGAGGAGATGCGCGAAACGCGGGTCGCGATTGTATAGCACGCCAACATGCCAGGGCCGTGCCACGCCCTTGAAGACGGGCGTGAAGCTGTGCATCGCGATCAGCACCGTGGGTCCGCCGGCCTGCCGCCGCCGATCGAGCTCGGTTTCGATCCGATCATGGTATGGCCGGAAAATCTCGCGTATGCGTGCGACCTTCTGGCCTTCACTCAAGCCTATATTTCCTGGTATCGGCGTGAGCTCGCTGCTTTCCAGGATCGACGTCTCCGAGCCCGGCGTGCGGTTGCAGTCGATGACAAGGCGCGAATAGTTCTGCTGCACCAGGGTGGCGTCGAGCGCGTCCGCGACCACGCGGCAGAGCCCGGCGACGCCGATGTCCCAGGCGATGTGGCGTTTGCTCTCGGTTTCTGGAACGCCGAGCCGATGGAGTGCGCGCGGCATGGAATTGCCCGCGTGATCGGCGACGACCAGGAACAGCGACCGACCGTTCGCGTTGTGCGCCGTGACCGGCGCCGGCTCGTCGGCCGCCAACAGGCTTTCCGGCATCTCGTTCATTGGCGCTCATGCTCTCGAATCAATGAGGGGGTGTTTGAGACACGCGCCGTGTTCTTGGCGCGAAAAATGCATATTATTGGCATTTGGATCGTTTTGGGGGTGCAATGCCGATTCTCACCGTCAGGCACGTTACGACATATCACTACAAGCAACCGGTCGCATTCGGCGAGCACCGTATGATGCTGCGTCCGCGCGACGACGACGACCAGCAGGTGCTTGAATCTGAACTCAGAATTACTCCGGAGCCGAGCCAACTTGCCTGGACGAAGGATATCTTTGGCAATCATGTCGCAACGGCCCGTTTCGCGGACCGGGCCTCGGAGCTTCGCTTCGACAGCACCATTCACCTCGAACACGCGCCGGGGTACTTCCACGCAGCCGATATCGATGATTCTGCCCGAACCTATCCGTTTGTCTACGCCGCCGAAGATAGGTCCGACCTCGCTCGCTTCATCGCGCCGCTGTCGCCCCACCGCGAGCTCGATCGCTGGGCCGCCAAGTTCCTCCGCCACGACGGATCGGCCGACACTCGAGAGCTTCTCGTCGACTTGACGCGGGCCATCAATCAGAACTTCAAGCACGTGGCGCGGCACGAGAAGGGAACCCAGGATCCGATAAAGACCCTGGAGCTCGGGAGCGGGAGTTGTCGCGACCTCGCGGTGCTCATGATCGAGGCACTGCGCTCGCTTGGAATCGCCGCGCGGTTCGTTTCCGGCTATCTGAATCTTGACGACGACGACCGAGTCACGGGCGGCAACACCCATGCCTGGGTCCAGGTCTACGTTCCCGGCCCGGGCTGGGTCGACTTTGATCCGTCGAGCGGCACGGTTGGGAATCAAAACCTTGTGCGCGTGGCGGTCGTGCGCGAGCCGCGTGAAGCGATCCCGCTGCAGGGCACGTGGATTGGGACCGCATCGGACCATCTCACCATGAAGGTTGCCGTGAAGGTCATCACGGCGGCGCGTCCGACAGGGCGCCGCGACAGGCCGAGGAAATTTCCATGAAGATTCGTGCGGGCTACGAAATTTCCTACGACTGCCCGCAGCCGACGCCGATGATCCTGACGCTGAGCATCCATCCGTCACGCATTTCTGATCTGCTGACCGGGGATCGCATGCGGCTCGATCCGCCCATCCCGGCCAACACCTATCACGACAGTTTCGGCAATTTCTGCCACGTGATCCGCGCCCGTGCGGGCCGGCTGACGATATCCGCCGACTTCCTGGTGCGCGACAACGGCGAGCCCGACGAAATTGCCCCGCAGGCGGAGCAGCATGCGCTAGAAGACCTGCCGGTGGACGTCCTGATCTATCTGCTCGGCAGCCGCTACTGCGAAACCGATCGGCTGTCGAATACGGTGTGGTCCCTGTTCGGACAGGTTCCGAAGGGTTGGCCGCTGGTGAATGCGATCTGCGATTATGTCCACGATCGCATCATTTTCGACTACGCCCACGCCAGCCCGACCAAGACGGCGTGGGATGTTCATAACGAGCGACGCGGCGTGTGCCGGGACTTCGCTCACCTCGCGGTCACGCTGTGCCGCTGCATGAACATTCCAGCGCGCTACTGCACTGGCTATCTCGGCGATATCGGCGTGCCGCTCGACGATGCGCCGATGGATTTCAGCGCTTGGTTCGAAGCCTATCTCGGCGGCCGCTGGTACACGTTCGATGCCCGCCACAACAAGCCGCGCATCGGCCGTATCTTGATGGCACGCGGGCGCGACGCCACCGACGTCGCGATCGTGACCTCGTTCGGCCCGTGCACGCTCGCGAGCTTCAAGGTGATCACCCAGGAGGTCACGTCGGCTGCTCCTGCCAGTCCGTGACGCATCATTGCCTTTGCACTCGGGCGGACTATGCCGCTCAGGTCCCTGCCGACTCGTCCGACGGCTCGACGATGGCGGCAAGCTTGAAGCGCGCCTCATCCGACCGCGACTGCCCACAGGTGTCACTCCGATCGGCCGACAACAAGCTCCTCCCAGACCATGCGGCGCCCTGCGTCGCTGCATCGCATCAGGTTCACTTGACCAAATCGCTGCTACCCGACGCAGCGACGGTCTCCAGGGTAGCGGTTCAGCTTGAGTCAAGCTGAGCCGCTCTGGCCTTCTGGTAACTCGATAAACTTGAGTCTTTCCTCGGCCAACAAACCAAGCAATATTTTTCGCTCCGCCTCAGTCGTGGCGATGGACGCAAGGCTCCGAAGTCTCTCTAAGTTCTGATTATTGAAAAATCTGTCCATATCCATGGTTGCCTTTTTTCCCCAAGGCCGATCAGTCACACGTAGGCGCGGTCGGCGGTCAGCGCCTCACTGCGACAGCACGCAACTATCGTTTTGTCTGCGAAATGGCCTGTCACAACTCCAGTCATTCCCGGAATAATCAAGATGAGCGTTGGTCGGTAGGTTGACGGAAACGCAATCACGGTCCACCTTCTTGAACCCGCGCTCGCATTTCCAGTCTCTACCGAAAGTATCAAGGTACCCATTCCGAGGAATCTCTATCCGCACGCAAGTGTCACCGCTTTGGCGGAAGCCGCGTTCGCACTGCCAATCGGTTGTGATCGATGAGTCCGACAAATATGCGTTCTGCGGCACCTTCACGGCAACGCATTCATTGCCTGATACGCGAAAGCGACGGTCGCAATTCCATCCCCGACCCTGGAACGAGAATGAGTCTGTTAAATATCCGTTTTTGGGTACCATCACCGAAATACAGCCTGCTCCGGTCTTTCGATAGCCACGCTCACATTCCCAATCATCTCCGCTCGCCGAACCAGAAAGATACGCGTTCTGAGGCACTTTGACGGCCGCGCAACTATTGCGGTCAGGTTTATAGCCACGTCTACACTCCCAACCGGATACATGGGAAGTCTCCGAGAGATAGGCATTCTCAGGCAGTTTTATGGCAATACACGCCACCCCGTCCTGTCGAAAGCCCCGCTTGCATTCCCACCCAGTCCCGTACGGTTTTGCCTGAGCATTGACCGGCACTTGTTTCGGGATTTCCTGGGAACGCGAGTCGTCGGGAATTGCGAGCAATAACAATGGCAGCGCAACGTACAGTCGCTTGAATCTTCTGTGGTGCATCCGTGGCTCCTCCAAGCTTCGACACTCATGGATATTCGAAAAGATTTTCTGCAAAGCAACATTTTAAGGATGGCTACTGGTCAATAACAACGTGAAAACAAGCAAAAGCGCCGCAGCCGTGAAGGACACGTATACTGTTTTCATTGCGACCTCAGACAAAACGTACCCTTCGGTCATGATCGCGTCCTACAAATCACATTCACACTGAGAGACCTGCAGCTTCCCCCTTCTGCTCCAGTTCACTCAAATCGAGCACCTCGCTACTTTCCGAGATATCCGAGAACAGCACATCCACGAAGGGGTGTTGGCGGTTGAACGCCGCACCTCGCTGATATTTGGACGCAACGATTCGCTCAACTGCAGCGACGTTGCGCTTACCGAGCGCGTTGTATTGCGCGCGAAAGAGACTTTTACGCCGTCCATAGGGCTGCTTGGGATCGACCCAATCTTCCATGACACGCCTACTTATGGACGCCCTTACCCTCTCAGACCCATCCCATACATGCAGCAGCAATCCATCGCTGTTGTGAGGTCCATCGTCGATCGCGAGATCAGTTTGCTTCCGGAGAAGAAGGAAGGCCCCTCACGAATACGCGCGATAAAGCGCGGATCCCACGATTAACGCCGCAAGCATGATCGGGATCACAGTCGGTGGCACGAACCAGGGAGCCAAGAGGCCCTTGAGAGCATCACCCTGCCGGATTTGAGCTGCCATGACTTTTGCCTTGAGAACGAGAGGGACGTGCAGAATAAGAGGAACGTGCGCTGCAAGCGGCGCGCCGACGTGCAGCCGAACGCGAACGTTTATTTTTAGAGTGTTATTGTGCCGGCCGATGGCACCACCGCCGCCACTGTAGGGAACGGAAACTTCGGTACATCGCCGTTTTTTGGGCAGCTCTGGGGCAAGCTGCTACTTGCCCACAAAAACAACATAGGGTGTCGAGGGTAAAGCGCAAGGACGAGGTCGAGAAATTCGGCGCCGAATACTTGCTGTTCGGCGGGCGAGCTTTACCGGAGGGCCAGTTTGCGCGCGCTTCGATCCAGCGACTCTGACAAAGGCTTTATCATAAGACTTGGCCCAGTGCGTCACGCTGCAACGACAGATAGCGTGCGAAGCAGACTTGAATTATCAACTTCGCTCGACCCTGAGCTTTTTGGTAAAACCGCACTTCTTGCACGCGAGTGAGAGAGCCTCGAACGCCCCTCCGAACAGAATTGGCGTGATACGAGTAATGACCATTTTAGTTCCGCACTGAGGATATGTCGACGAGGGGTTTTCGGTTGCAATTCTTGGCCAACCACGTGATTTCCTTTCACCGAAGATTGTTCGGAGCGACGCCAATCGATGAAGGAAGCCCGGTCAGGAGAAGCTTCGCCCCGAATAACGAAGGCGGGCCTCTGGTCGCTGTGCCCTTCTTTAAAGTCGGAACATTTTAAGGCCTAGGGCTACGCAATGCCGACGCGCAGGACCACCTTCAAATTAAAGCATAATGCTGGCGCGCCTCGCGGAGAGAGACGAGACGTTGCCGATCTTCGTCCCACAGCACCAGTCGCACGCACCTGAGACTCTGAAGCAGAGTCAGCCGGCCGATGCCGTCGAGGTCCGGATGGTCGCGCAGCACCAGCGGCAGTCGGTAAAAGGGGATGCGGCTGCACAAATGATGGATGTGGTGAATGCCGATATTGGCGGTGAACCAGCGCAAAGGGCTCGGCAGGGCATAGTGGGAGCTGCCGTGAAGCGCCGCCTCCTGCAGATTCCATGTTCCGTCGCCGACCCATACGGTGTGCTCGAATTGGTGCTGGATATAGAACAGCCAGACACCGACCGAGGCCGCGAGCGCCACGATTGGCAGATGCACGAGCAGGAACGGACCGACGCCGACCAGCCATATCATGGAGGCGACGACAGCCGCGATGCCAGCATTGGTCGCCATCGTGCTCAGCCAGGGCTGCCAGCCGCTGCGCATGAGGCCGACCGGCAGGCGATGCTGCACGAAAAACAGATAGGCCGGGCCGATGCCGAACATAATGACCGGGTGCCGGTACATGCGGTAGCGAAGGCGGCCCCATCGGGAGCGCGCCAGGTATTCTTGTACGGTGAGCGTGTCGATGTCGCCCATCCCGCGGCGATCGAGATTGCCGGACGTCGCGTGGTGCGCGGCGTGGGTGCGGCGCCAAAAGTCATATGGTGTGAACGTCAACACCCCGATCACGCGTCCGACCCAGTCGTTGGTGCCACGACGATGAAAAAAGGCGCCATGACCACAATCGTGCTGGATCATGAAGAGCCGGACCAGAAAGCCCGCGGTCGGCACCGCGAGCAACAGGCAGAGCCAGTAGCCGACATGAAGGGTTGCCCACATCAGCGCCCACAGCAAGACAAGCGGTCCAACCGTCATTGCGAGCTCGATGATGCTGCGTCCGAGGCTCGGCACCCGATAGTTGACAAGGACCTGCGTCAAGTCGCGGGCGTTCAGCGTAGCTGCGGGTAAAATGGGATTGGCCTCTTCTTCAATAAATTGAAGGCCCGGCCACTTAGCTCCGGCGCCTCGATCGAAAGCAACCGGTGCCTCGATCAAATCGATCATGCGCTCGCTCACGAATGAAGTCTGTATAGAATTGACCACTATTCCCTCGACCTTGGTGTAGCGACGAACGGCCGCGGCGGGCCCGAGATCGGCCCAACCATCCAACCGGGCGCAGCAGCGGTCGTGATTACACGCCCTTCAATGGCTTGGCTAGCGGAGATCGCAACATCAGTTTCTCAGTTTGCCAGCCTTCCTGCGAGCGACGGTTGACACGAGGGGCGAGCAACAAAGTCCCAAGGCTCGACGCGCCACCAAGATAGCCGAGGCGCTCGGCATTGGCCGGGCGAGTGTCTACCGGGTGTTGGAAGGGGGCTAATCGCACCTCGCGGAGCAGGCACGGGTCCCCGGTGCCGCCAGCGCGGCATCTTGTGAGGATCATCCTCAGCCAGTATGATTCGCCATGCGCGAATGGAAACAGAAATACGATCAACACAAGTACCGCGCCGAACGCCGCGGCATTCCGTTCGAACTCACATTCAAACAATGGCTGAAAATTTGGCAGGACTCCGGGCATCTGCGCGAACGCGGACACAGGCAAGGCCAGTACGTCATGGCCCGGTTTTTCGGCGGGGGTTCTTACAAGATAGGAAACGTGCGGATTATCCCGGCAGAAGACAACAATCTTTTGGTATCTGCGGAAGCGAGAGCACGAAGGGTGCGCAACGGTCACGCCACAAGGCAGGCACGTCACGCTTCGGAAATTAAAGACGATCAACACTGGCAGTTCGGACTTCGCGTCATTCCACCGAAGGTGTGACGGTTGCGGCCCAGTTGTTGGGCAAACCAGCGCCATTTCAGCTCACCCTGGATCGGCTCTCGTTCAATCCCAATCCTTCCGCGGGCGCACAGATCGTGCATTCCACCCCATTGGGTGGGTACTCCAGTTCCACCTCACCGTCGAATTCTGCGGCCAGATTCCTTTGGATCAATCGAGTGCCAAACCCCGTACGCCTGGGAGGCAAAACGGGAGGCCCGTTCCTCTCGCGCCAGCGCAGGCGAAACTCCGGGCCTTGTGGACGGGGTGCCAAGGTCCAGGCGATTTCGATATACCCCTCATCGTTCGACAACGCGCCATATTTGGCCGCATTGGTCCCGAGTTCATGCAAGGCCAGTCCAAGGGCCAGCGCCGGCTTCGCACCAAGACTGACTTGCGGGCCTTTCGCCCGAATCCGGTTCCGGCCGCGCCCCGCATAGGGTGCAAGAATGCTGTCGATGATAGTCCTCAAATCGACTCTGGCCCAGTTCGACTGGAACAATATGTCGTGCGCATGGGCGAGAGCTTCGAGACGAGAACTGAACGCGGCGCGGGCGTCCTCCATCGGCACATCAAGCCCCAGCGTCGCATTCGCGATCGCCTGCACCACTGCAAGCGTATTCTTGAGCCGATGACGTATTTCGTCGATGTCGGCGCGAGCTGCATGCGTCCTGGCGCGTTCTTCTGCGACGTCACGGACATGTTGCCGTTCGCTCGCTTTGGTTTCTCTGAAACTCTGTTCAGCATCGATCCCGGCTTGCTTTAGCAAGAAGCGCAGGCGATCGACCTCTCGGACAAGATCAGCTTCGCGATTCTGGCGATCTCGTTTGTCGTTACCCATTGCTCCTGGGGTGAGTCCCACCTTTCCGTCTCTGATAGCAGTCAGTCCTTAAGCTGGCTCAAGCTTATCTCTCTCCTGATGGGTTGATAACGTTCGAGCGCACCGATGGTCTCACCGCTCCCACATCCCACGAACGACGCCTGATTGCCGGGCCAGGATCTGGTATCACCGGCCGGCTTCCAACACCCGGTAGACGCGCGCCCGGCCGATGCCGAGCGCCTTGGCGATCTTAGTAGCGCCGACGCGCCTTGGGATTTCATTTCGCGCACCTGCGCGGTATTGATGAGGCGGGCCGGCCCTTGTAGACGCCAGCGCCTTGATATCGCGCGGACGCTGTCCGCCTCAATCACCCGCACCGGGATTGGGTGAGAAGTATTGGAGTTTGTCCGGCTTGCCCTCCCACTCCTTAGAGTCGGGCGGGGGTGCTTTTTTCACCGTGATATTCGGCCAAGCCTTTGCGTATTCCGCATTCAGCGACAGCCATTTCTCAAAGCCCGGCTCGGTGTCTGGCTTGATCGCGTCGACCGGGCATTCGGGCTCGCACACCCCGCAGTCGATGCACTCGTCCGGATGGATAACGAGCATGTTCTCGCCCTCATAGAAGCAGTCGACGGGGCACACCTCGACGCAGTCCATAAGCTTACAGCGAATACAGCTATCATTGACGACATACGTCAACTAGGCGTTCCTCCGCAGCTTAAGACATTAACTAACATAGAAATCCATCGGTTCCGGCGAAGAGCGTGCCCGAATTCATCGGGCTTATGCCAAGTCCAATCCGGGCAAGATCAATGTTGGGTCGGCCCTCCCCCGGCGCCGATCGGCGAGGGGCGCCGCACGAGCACCGGCGGCGGGCTGAACTCTAAGCTCACACGACCGAGCAGTCGAAGGCGCTGGATACCATCGCGAAGCGACACCGCACGTCCTTCAGGTCTTTGCCTTGTCGCGGTCGGCGGCGGGCGGTGTCGGCGTCGAGAGGCAGGGCTTCTACGTGACGTACATCATCCTCTATGATGCAGATGATCGACGTCATCACGAAACGAGCGCGACTTCAGCAAGTGCGGGATAATCGATGTAGCCCTTCTCTTCGCCGGCATAGAACGTCGCGGGATCCGGCGTGTTGAGCGGCGCACGTTTGAAATAACGGAGCGGAGGGTCCGGATTGGCCAGGAACGGCATGCCGAACGCGACGAGATCGGCTTCCCCTGTGCAATCGCCGCATTGCCGGAGCGCGCGTCGTAGCCCCCGTTGGCAATCAGCGTTCCTTTGAACATCTTGCGCAACACAGGCAGCGCTCGCGGGACATCTGCCGGCACGGCCACCGGTCCGGCGATCGGCTCGGTGAGGTGGAGATAACCGAGCCCCAGATGGTCCAGCTCCGTGGCAAGATAGGAGAATGTCCTGACCGGGTCGGAATCCGACATCGCATACACGCTGCC
>Ga0137418_10004463_pt1 | contig 12850 bp, 13 predicted proteins | sample CZODoug3_1_2_16f_FD_122242 | JGI IMG/M metagenome (GOLD analysis project Ga0137418, IMG submission 122242) | Vadose zone soil fungal communities from Angelo Coast Range Reserve, California, USA - CZODoug3_1_2_16fungal (Hybrid Assembly) | ecosystem: Environmental > Terrestrial > Soil > Vadose...
CCTCTTCGCTCGTTACATCTGCTTTAATAGCCCCCCTCGCGTTCGGAGCCAGCGGAAGCTTGCCCCGGTCGCATCCGTAGGCGAGTGCGGTCAATGTAGCGAGCACGGCGATCTTCGCGAGCGGTTTCATCTGGCACCTCCTGGAGTTGTTTGCTGAGACCCGAACCAGCCCCTACCTTCTGCACTGCCAGTTTCGGCTGGCCGCGTCACCAGGTCGTGACCGTGGCGTCACCGCTCGCGGTGACGGAAAGAAGCGTCGCATGATCGAGTTCCGGATGCTCGGGACTCTGCAGCTGACCGATGCCGCGGGACACGAGGTCAAGCGGTTGCTCACTCGATCTCGCCGTCTCGCGCTGCTCGCCTACCTCGCGGCCGCCACTCCCAGACGATTCCACCGCCGCGACAGCCTGCTCGCCCTGTTCTGGCCGGAGCTCGACCAGGAGCACGCGCGAGCGGCACTGCGCCAGGCACTGCACGTCCTGCGGGGTGCACTCGGCGGCGACGTCGTCGCGACCTTCGACGCCGGTTTTAGGATTCGCGCCAATCATCTTCAAACGCAGCACGGAAACTTGTTGCCCGGAGGTAATTGAGTGGTCACCGGCCGATGCCGGTGCTTTGAACTTATCGATGCTGGGCGGCTTAGGTTCTTGCACAGTTAGCACCAGCCCGCTGGAGGTCAGAAACAAACCGTACCCTGGGCCTCGAGATAGAAACTTAACCTGTTGATCGGTCTGCCCTTCATTAGCCTCAAAGCTCAATGGTAGCTTGCCATAATGATTCTGGATCTCTGCCCTGCTCGACCCCTCGTTCATCGAGGTTCCACAGGACTGGATTGGCTGGCATGGACGATCCCCTTGTTCGGTATTTGCGATTGTTGGCTCGGCAATATGCCGAGCCCGCCGGCATTGATCTATCATTTTCCGCGCGGCGGTGGCGCTGATCGCATGACCCGTTGCGCTGCGGCGCAAGCTTGTGGAAACTGAGCGCCTCAGCCGTCACTCTCCCAACAGGACATCAACCCCATGCGAATATGTATTTTCGGCGCCGGCGCCGTCGGCAGTCATTTTGCGGTGCGGCTGGCGCTAGCCGGGCATGACGTCTCCTGCGTGATGCGCGGACCGCATCTGGAGGCAGTGACGGCGAAAGGCCTGACGCTTCGGGTCGGGGACGCCGAGTTTTCAGCACGCGTCAAGGCGTCGGACGATCCGGCGGCGCTGGGTCCGCAGGATGTTGTCATCAGCACGTTGAAGGCAACCGGTCTGAGCAGCCTGGCGACGGGACTGCCGCCGCTGCTGCGCGACGATACGGCGATCGTGTTTGCCCAGAACGGCATTCCCTGGTGGTACGATCTCGGGCTTCCCCCCGATCACCCGCCGCCGCCCGACCTTGCGTTTCTGGATCCCGGCGGCCGGTTGCGCGCCGCCGTTTCCAAGGAGAGGATCGTCGGCGGCGTGATCTTTTCGGCCAATGAGATCGTCGAGCCCGGAATTGTCGCCAACAACTCGACCGATCGAAACATGCTGCTGGTCGGCGAGTGCGATGACCGCCCGACCGAGCGGATCGAACGCCTGAGAGCCGTGCTCGAGCAAGCCTCGTTCCAGTCGCCGCCGGCCGCGCGGATCCGGCAGGCAATCTGGTCCAAGCTTTTGACAAACATGTCGCTGTCGGTGCTGTGCCTGATCACCGGGCAAACCGCCAAGGGCGTCAGGCAGGACCCCGCGCTGCGCGATGTCGTGCCGCGCCTGCTCGAAGAGGCGCAGACGGTCGGCCAAAGCTGCTGCCCCGATATCCGGCGCGTCACCCGCAACGGACCGGCGCCCGATCACAAGCCTTCGATCCTGCAGGACTACGAATATGGTCGCCCGATGGAAATCGACACGCTGGTCAGAGCGCCGGTCGCGTTTGCCAGGGCTGCGGGACTATCTACCCCGATGCTAGACATGCTGGCGGGGCTGGCCATTCGTCAGGCGCGGGACAAAGGGCTCTACGTCGGTTGAATTGCTTATCGCCCGGATCATCATCGCAAAACAGGATGCGCAAGCATGCACGTCAAGGACAAGGTCTGTGTCGTCACCGGAGCCGCGAGCGGGATTGGCGAGGCGGTCGCCCGCGCCTATGCGCAAGCCGGCGCGCGAGGCGTGGTGGTCGCCGATCTCAAAAGCTCCCGCGATAAGCTTGCGAGCGTCGCAGGCGAGATCGGCGGACTTGCCGTCACTACGGATGTTGCACAGGAAAGCGAGATACAATCGCTGATCGCGGCGGCCGAAACAAGATTTGGGCCCGTCGACGTGTTCTTCTCCAACGCGGGTCTCTCGCGCAAGGGACAGGAATCTGCTGACGATGCCGACTGGGACGTGAGCTGGCGGGTGCATGTCATGAGCCACGTGTTCGCGGCCCGCGCGCTGGTGCCCGGCATGCTGGCGCGGGGATCCGGCTATCTGCTGAACACGGCATCGGCGGCGGGCCTGCTGGCTTCGCTGAACTCGATGCCGTATGGGGTGACGAAGCATGCCGCGGTGGCGCTGGCCGAACATCTCGCCATTCAATATGGCGATCGCGGCATCCGCGTTTCGGTGCTGTGCCCGCAGTCGGTGCAGACGGGAATGACGACTCCCGGCCCGAGCGCCGCGCGGGTCGATGGCGTGATGGTTGCCGACGAGGTGGCGCGGATCGTGATCGAGGCGATGGAGGCCGAACGCTTTTTGATTCTGTCCCACCCGCAGGTGCATGAATACATGCAGCGCAAAGCCTCTAACGCGGAGCGATGGCTAACGGGGATGCGGCGGCTGCGCGACAAGATCTATGGCGCTCAACACTCAGGCTGACTGCCGGCACATGCCCTATCGTGGCGCAAATGGCTCAAGCATCCCCGCATAGCTTTTCGCAGCGGGAAAAGCATATGAACCGCGCCTGGACGTGGTGAGTTTTAAACCGACAAGAGCTTCGGCCTGCTTCACCGCAGCCGCGACGCCATCAATGACCGGGACGCCGAATCTCTGCGAAAGGGTGAGCGCGAGATCGGCCATCCCCGCGCAACCCAGCACGATGGCTTCCGCCCCCTTGTCCAGCGCCAGCGCAATCTCGGCATCGAGCTTCTCCGCCGCGTCCGAACCGGTCCTTTCGAGGTCGAGCACCGCGACGTTGCACGCTGTCACCAACGCCCTGTCTGCAAACCCGTACCGGCGTACAAGCTCTTCAAGCGGCGCGATCGAGCGCGGAAGCGTCGTAATAATCGCGATGCGTTTGGCCAATTGCCCCGCCGTCACCACGGCGGCTTCGCAAATTCCGACCACCGGGAAGCGCGCGACGGAGCGGGCTGCATCGAGCCCGGTATCATCGAAGCACGCGATAATTCCGGCATCGGCATCCGGCGCCTCCAACAACGCTCGAATTAATCCTGGAACCGCAAAGGCTTCGTCATAAAAGCCTTCAATCGAGGCCGGTCCCATCGACGAAGTCACCGCGACGATCTCGGTGCCGGGTGCCGCGACGGCGCGTGCCGCAGCGCCAATGGTCTGCGTCATCGACGCGGTCGTGTTCGGATTGACGATCAGGATTTTTGCTGCCGGCATCTGCATTGACTAGCATTCGGCAATCCACGCCGCCACCAAAACTTCGGCGAGGGTTTGGCGGCGACGCGGATTCAATCGCGAGTCATGGACACCGCACGCCTGGTTTCGATCGCGCCGATCCAGCTTGCGAGCGTATCCAGAACTTCGCTCATCACATCGCTGTCATTCCGTCCTGAGCGCACCAGCACATGGAAGGAATGATCGGCCGCCTCGACGGGATGCAACGATGCCGACGGACCGAGACGCCTGACCACAGGTTCGAGCAACTTCAGCTCCGCAAGGTTGTCGCGGCTGCCTTGCAGGAACAACATCGGGATATCGACATCGGCGAGGTGTTTCGCCCGGTCGGTGGACGGCTTGCCCGCCGGATGTAGCGGAAACCCCAGGAACGCCAATCCATCGACGCCGGCCAGTGGCGCCATCGCCTGTGCCTGCGATGTCATGCGTCCGCCAAACGATTTTCCCCCGGCAATGAGGCGCAATCCAGCACAACGTCGTCCGGCTTCCGCCACAGCGGCCCGCACGGCGGCTTGCGCAATCGCCGGAGAGTCGGGCCGCTTGCTGCCTTTTTCCATATAAGGAAACTGATAGCGCAATGTCGCAACGCCGCGCTCGCCAAGACCTCCGGCAATCGCCGCCATGAATGGATGGGTCATTCCGGCGCCTGCCCCATGGGCAAACACAAAACAAGCGCGCGCTTTCGGCGGCTGGGTGAGAAGTCCGGAGACCGAGGCCGCATTCCCGATCTCGATGTCGAGCTTTTGCGCGTTGATGACGTTCATCTCACCCGCCCGATATAAGCTGCGTGGTCGGAGCATTGTACGCCGAATAAAGGCGTTTCGGTGCGCGCCAATCTGCGAGCCCATCGATCGGCATGGATAGCATCGGGATCGGCATCGAGGAAGCGATGCCCAAACCCGGATTGACACCATTTTTGGCATGTGGTCCTAAGTGCCCCGGCTGCGGGGAAATCGCTCTTGCGAATTTGACTGCGCGAGCCGAAAGCCGAAGGATCGCATGATGAGTACGGCGCCGGATTCGATCGACGACAACAGGACCACATTTGGTCAGCCGCGCCATAACTGGACCCGACTCGAAGCACAGGCGCTCTACGATCTGCCGTTCGCGGACCTGATCTTCCAGGCGCAAGGCATTCACCGGCGCAACTTCGATCCCAATCACGTCGAGACCGCAAGCCTGCTCAGCATCAAGACCGGCGGCTGCCCGGAAGATTGCGGCTATTGCTCGCAGAGTGCCCATTACGACACCGACATCAAGGCGACCCGGCTGATGGATCAATCGGCGGTCGTCGAGACCGCGCGGCGCGCCAGGGACGCCGGCGCCAGCAGGTTCTGCATGGCCGCCGCATGGCGCAATCCCAAGGACAAGGATCTCGACCGGGTGTGCGAGATGGTCAGCGCCGTCAAGGGCCTTGGCATGGAGACCTGCGCCACGCTGGGCATGCTGACCGAGGATCAGGCCAGGCGGTTGCGGCAAGCGGGACTGGATTTCTACAATCACAACGTCGATACATCGCCCGAATTCTACGGCAGGATCATCACGACGCGCACGATGCAGGATCGCATCGATACGCTCGGCCATGCGCGCAATGCGGGACTCAAGGTTTGCTGCGGCGGCATCGTCGGAATGGGGGAGCAGGTCGGCGACCGGCTGGGCATGCTGATGCTGCTTGCCAACCTGGCCGTCCATCCCGAAAGCGTGCCGATCAATATGTGGAACGAGGTCAAGGGCGTTCCGGTCAACGACACCGCCGAACGCCCCGATCCGATCGCCCTGGTGCGCCTGATCGCGGCGGCGCGAATCATGATGCCGAAGAGCGTCGTGCGGCTGTCGGCGGGCCGGCAATATATGACGGACGAATTGCAGGCGCTGTGTTTCGTGGCTGGCGCCAATTCCATTTTCATCGGCGATGTCCTGCTGACCACCAAAAATCCGCAGACCGACCGTGATGCCAACCTGCTCGGTCGCCTCGGCATGACATCGAAGTTGGACACTGCCGCGTCCGCCGAGGCCCAAATCGCGGTCCAAGCTGCGGTTTGACGTTGATGCTGTTCGAAGCCGGGATCGTCCTGGAACGGACTCTGGCCTTGCGAATAAACAGGGCGCGCCGGGGAATATCAGATTTTCATCGAAACCTGCAGAGGCTTGGGCGTTGGCGATCCCGGCATGACTCGAACATGCGACCTACGGTTTAGGAAACCGTCGCTCTATCCGGCTGAGCTACGGGACCGAAGCGCCGCGGGTGGACGCGGGCGCTTGAAAACTCCATATCAGAGCGCCGTGGTGATCGCCAGCCCTCCGCACCATCCCAATATGATCGCATTGGGATTGAATCCCGGTCGGTTGCAACTAGCCGCAGATGTGTCGCGCTTGTCACAGGACCGAAAGAGCGCGCGGCTCGTGCCGTACAAAAACCCGGTTCCGGGGTGACAAGCCGCCGAATAATGGCGACAATCCGCGCAAATCATGTTGTGTGAGTCGCGTCTTGAGAGTTGTGTTGGGAAAATCGTCCGTGATCGCATCGCGCCAATCCGGACTGTTGATGGCCGCGGTCGCCGGGTGCATTGCGCTGGCGCCGCTGCGCGCGCATGCGCAGTGGTGGAGCACGCGCGCACCGGTCGATTTCGAGGACTGCGCCGACCTCGCGGAGAAGGCGGCGACCAAGGAAGCGCGGACGTCTGAAATCGCCGCATGCAATGCGAAATTTGCCGGTCGGCGCAAGTCCGGCGGCGGCTACACCTATTACGACTTCATGCAGAACCGCAGCTTCGATATCGCGGGTCCCAATCCGACGAAAGAAGAACAAAAGCACATCGACGAACAATACACCGTCTTTCTCGACAAGCAGCGGCGAAGCTTCATCGCGGCGTCTCTCGCGGCAAAACAGGACCAGCAAGCCGCCGAGCGGACTGAAAAGGCGTCGCTGCCGGTGGTTGCGGAGGCAGCGCCTGCCAAGCCAAAGGCGACGGGCGCCGATCTCAAGGCGCGCGCCAAAGCGCAATGCGCCAAACATTCCACCTTCTCCTGCGAGTGGCCGGTGCTTTCCGAGAAAATCACGAATCTGAAGAAAGCATTGTTTGGCTCTTCCCAGGCCAAAGCCAAACGCGGTGCCTCGTCTTCCCGTGGCGAGGCCAGCGGACCCGTGCAGAGCGCGGCGCGCTGACGGGCCCGGTCGAAGCTGCAATCCACCGATGACCAGTGCGAGAATCCGGTTTCGCGCCGACGCGCGCGCTCAGTGTGAGCAGCGTTTCAGTAAACGCTGCCGCCATAGCTCCGCCGCACATGAGGCCGGCTCACATGGCGCCGTTTGGCAGGGCGTATGACGGGTTCATCAATGACCCGCGCCGTCGCCGCCCTCTGCTCCTGCAACCTCGCGTCATATCCCGGTGACGGTGTGACGGTCGGCGGCGCGGCACTTGCCGGCATCACCGAAGCCCAGCCGCCGAGCGCAACTGCGACGGCGCAGCTTGCGTAAAATCGTTTCATGTCGTTCCTCCCGGCGCTGACGCGGCGGATCTGTGCATGGCCGCCGATGCGAAATTCGCTGCTGATGATCGCGATTTCAAGGCAAGTCAGCGTGACCAACCAACGGTTCAGCGGCGGATTTGCTCCGGCGTGAGCTTAGGCGAACCCTTGCCGCTGGCTTCGGCACTCCTGATCAGCGTCACGATCCGGCGCGACAATGGCACGTGCAGCCCGTGCCTGTCGGCGATGGCGGTGATGACACCTTGCAGATAATCGATTTCGGTGCGGCGGCCGCGCTGCAGGTCTTCCCACATCGACGAGCGCGCCTCGGGATCGATTTTCATCGTGCGCCCCAGCAGCACCCCGAACACCGCGTCAGGCAGCCGCAGCAAATGCGGTGTCCAGCTCGCCGGAATCGGCGTCGACGACACCGGCTTGATGCCCGCCGCCTTGATCGCAGCCAGGCCCTCCGCCATCTGGTCCGCGAACAGCATGCGCCATGAGCGCTGCTTGAGCTGCTGGCGCAGCGGCAGATCGGCCAGCGCGTTGATCGCGTTGTTGAGATTGAGCAGCAGCTTGCCCCATTGCACGCCGGCGATGTTGTCGGTCGCCCGCATTTTCAGGCCCGGCACCGAGAGCTGTTGGGCAGAACCTGCATCGTCCTGTTCGATGATGATGTCACCCGACGTGGCGCGATGAAATCGACCATTGCCAAGCGCGATCACATTGAACGGCACCATCCCCGCCAGCACGCGATGCCCCGGCAATCGTTGGCGCAGCACCGCGACATTGCCGACGCCGTTCTGCAGGCTGACGATGACGGCATCGGCGGGCGCATGGCCTGCGATGAGATCCGCCATCCCGGCGGTATCCGCGCTTTTCACGGTCACCAGCACCAGGCCGGCGTCGCCAAGGATTCGAGGATCCTCGGACAGCGTCAGTGCGCTCGATGCGATGTTCCGCGCCAAGCCCTCGAAGCTCGTCAGCTGGAGCCCGTTACCTTCGATCTCCTGGATCACGCGCGGGCGCGCCAGCAGCGCGACACGGCGGCCGGAGGCCGCAAACATGCCGCCGACAAAGCAGCCGATGCTGCCGGCCCCGGCCACGCCGATAGGTCGGCCCAAGATCATCCCGCCTTCCACCGATATCCCCCGGGTTTGATAGCAGAATTCGGCGCTGGATTGCCATTCCGACGGCGCCGTGGCTGGCGCGGCTGCGCCTTGTAACGGTCATAGCGCACCGCTATGTCTTTCCGGGGCAGGAAATGCGGCAGGAGAGAACAATGGGTTTACTCGACGTACTCAACGGCATGCAGAATGGCCCGCGCGGCCCGAGCAATCCAGGGGCGCAAACGGGCGGAGGGATGTCGCCCATGACCATGGCGATCCTAGCCCTGCTCGCCTACAAGGCGGTCAAACATTTCGGCGGCAGCGAGCCGAATGCCGCGCCGTCACCAGCGCCTTCGCGCGGCAGTACCGTGAATGCCGCCCTGCCCAGCGGCGGAATGGGCGGCGGTCTTGGCGATCTTCTGAAGGGTGGATTGGGCGGCCTGCTTGCCGGCGGCGCGGCTGGAAGCGTGATCAGCGGCGGGCTCGGCGACCTGCTCAAGCAATTCCAGCAGAACGGCCAGGGCGACACCGCCAATTCATGGGTGAGCCCCGGCCCGAACAGGGCGATTTCGCCCGGTGATCTCGCCAAGGCGCTGGGCGCCGATCAGATCGAGACGCTGGCGTCGCAAAGCGGACTGTCGCGCGACGAACTGCTCGCGGGCCTCAGCCAGCATCTGCCCGATGTGATCAACCATCTGACGCCGGACGGACGGCTGCCGACCGAAAGCGAATTGTCAGGCCGGATCTGACGTCTCGACAGGCGCGACGCGGTCGCGCCTGTCGCATCATCATTGCAACTTGAGCTTTTTCAAAAAGAGGACGACAGCCATGAGCGGAATTCTCTGGGTCATCATCGTCGGCTTCGTCGCGGGAATTATCGCGCGATTGCTTTCGCCGGGCCCGAACAACCCGAGCGGATTCATCCTGACCACCGTGCTCGGCATCGCCGGCGCGTTTCTCGCGACCTTTATCGGCCAGGCCATCGGCCATTACGGTCCGGATCAGGGCGCCGGCTTCATCACCGCGACCATCGGCGCGCTGCTGGTGCTGTTCATCTGGAACAGGCTGGTGGCAAGCCGGATGATTTCCGACCCGGGCAATAGGTAAGTAAGGCGCGCTTGAACTCCGTCATTCCGGGATGGTCCGAAGGACCAGACCTCAGATGTGCAATTGCACATCAGGGAATCTCGAGATTCCGGGTTCGATGCTTCGCATCGCCCCGGAATGACGGGCTCACGTGATGAGATGCGCGCCGGCATCCATCCGAACCACCTCGCCGGTCATGTTGCTCGAGCGTGGCGTGGCAAGGAAGCACACCAGTTCGGCGACATCTTCCGCGGTTGACGCCCGCTTGAGCGGCACTTTCGCAATCACGGAATCGCGGACCTTGGCCGCGCCTTCGACGCCGCGGCCTTTGGTGAACCACGGCGTATCGATATAGCCCGGACATACGGTGTTGACCCGGATCAGCGGCGCCAGCGCCCGCGCCAGCGAATAGGTGATGGTGTTCAACGCGCCTTTGCTGGCGGCATAGGCGATCGACGAGCCGATGCCGCTGATGCCGGCAACGGACGAGACGTTGACCACCGCGGACGCGCGGCCGGATGCATTGGCGCCGGCTTCCAGCAAACTTCGCGCTGCCCGCACCATCTGGAACGGTCCGATGGTGTTGACACCGAACAGCCGCTGAAAATCTTCCGCCGACAGGCCGTCCAGATTTTCGTGCGCCATGTGCTTGGTGGTGCCGGCATTGTTGATCAGCGCATCGATGCGTCCCCAGGGTGCTGCCGCCGCGACGATCTTCTTGCAATCCTCATCGCGTGACACATCGCCCTGGACCACGACCACTTCGCCACCGGCCGTGCGGCAGAGATCGGCGGTCTGCTCGGCTTCCTTCTGGCTGGAGGAATAGTTGACGACGATGCGCGCACCACCCTTGGCCAGAATGGCTGCGGTCGCAGCCCCCAGGCCGGACGCCGACCCCGTTACAATCGCGCACAAACCATCCTTCGACATCCGCATTTCCCCATATGGATTTTGAGACCGTTATGGCGGATACCATATCGCGCAAGCAAATGCCTGCAAATCCGCGATGTTTCGTTGTGCGGAATTAATTCTGCCCCGCCGCCTTGCTTCATGTCGCCCTTGCAGGCTGCCCTGCGGAGACAGGCGCTTGTCATGGCCATGGCTTTTCCCCATCATCCGGTGCAAGAAAAGGCCGCATCTGACGCTCGGACGGAATGGCCGCGCGAGTTGTGCCAAATCAAAACGAGGAACGCTGTGGCGGAGAGTGAGAACATTGTCGCCGAGACCGCGGAAAAGATATTCGCGGATCTTGCCGACGCCCAAACCATCAACAACGACAAGAAAGGCAGCTGGAAAGCGCCGCTCTGGCAGGCGCTGACCGAGGCCGGCCTGCCGTTGTCGTGGGTGCCGGAAGATTGCGACGGCTCGGGCGCCAGCCTCGCCGAGGGATTCAGCGTGTTGAGCGCGGCCGGACGTTTCGCGATCGCGGTGCCGCTCGCCGAAACGATGCTGGCGGGATGGCTGCTGTCGCAGTCAGAAATAGCGTCGCCGGAAGGCATGATGACGGTAGCACCGGCAAGCCCGAAAGACCGCATCGCGGTGGGCGCCGATGGCGCGCTGTCCGGTCGCGCGCGCGGTGTTCCGTTCGCCAAGAACGCCCAATATATCGCCGTGCTCGCAAGCGGCGCGAGTGGCCTTTCGATCGCGCTGGTCGATGCCGCCAAATGCCGGATCGAGGCCGGGCTCAATCTCGCCAGCGACCCCAGCGATAGCATGACGTTCAACAATGTCCAGCCGATCGCGATCAAGCCGGCGCCGAAGGGCTTCGACCAGAATGCGCTGATGCTGATGGGCGGGGTAGCGCGAAGCCTGCAAATCGCCGGCGCGCTTGAATCGATGCTCGATATCAGCGTGCGCTACTCCAATGAGCGCGTCGCCTTCGAAAAGAAGATATCGAAATTCCAGGCGGTGCAGCACAACCTTGCCAGATTGGCCGGGGAATCGGCGGCGGCGCTCGCGGCTGCGACCTCGGCGGCGGATACCATTGCCAACAGCACCTCGTTCGACGATGCGGCGTTTCTTGAAGCGGCGTCCGCGAAGATCCGATGTTCGGAAGCCGCGGAAAAGGGCGGCGCGATCGCCCATCAGGTGCATGGCGCGATCGGCTTCACGATCGAGCACATCCTGCATCGCTATAGCTTGCGCGCCCTGGCTTGGCGCGACGATTTCGGCTCCGAGAGCTACTGGGCGGTGGAACTCGGCAAGATGGTCGCCGCGCGCGGCGCCGACGAATTGTGGCCGCTGGTGGCGTCGCGCTGACATCCGGTTGATTTGCCTGCACGAAAGTCGAGACTAAAACAATGACCGCAGCCCTTCGTTTCGATCCGATCCGCCTGCCGCCCGAATGCGAGGTGTTGCGCAAGCAAGTGCGTGCCTTCCTCGCCGAGGAAATCGCCGCCGGCACCTTCGATCCGCACAAGCCCAATCGTGAAGACACCGACGCGCCGGAATTTTCCCGCCGGGTCGGCGAACGCGGCTGGCTCGGCATGACCTGGCCGAAGAAATATGGCGGCCACGAGCGCTCTTTCCTCGAGCGCTATGTGGTGACCGAGGAAATGCGCGTCGCCAACGCGCCGACACGGCGCTTCTTCGTCGCCGACCGGCAGAGCGGCCCGGTGCTTTTGAAATACGCCCCCGAGCACATCAAGATGGACATCCTGCCGCGCATCTGCCGCGGCGAGGTCTGTTTTGCCATCGGCATGAGCGAGCCGAATTCCGGCTCCGATCTGTTCGCGGCCAAAACCAAGGCGACGAAAACCGACGGCGGCTGGCTCATCAACGGCACCAAGATCTGGACCTCATCCGCGCACATCGCCGACTACATGATCGCGATTTTCCGCACCTCGCCGTCGACCAAGGAGAACCGCCGTCACGGCCTGACGCAGTTTCTGGTCGACATGAAAACGCCGGGCATCAAGGTCAATCCGATCGGCCAGATCACCGGGCAATTCGAATTCAACGAGGTGGTGTTTACCGACGCCTTCATGCCCGACGATCACGTGCTGGGCGAAATCGACGGCGCCTGGAAACAGGCGACCTCTGAACTCGCCTATGAGCGCAGCGGGCCGGAACGCTTTCTGGAGACCTATTATGTGCTGACCGAACTGGTGCGCGCCGTCGGGCCGAAGCCGGATACCCGCAGCGCCGAGGGCATCGGCCGGCTGGTGGCGCAGCTTCACACCATGCGCCGGATGTCGGTCTCGGTCGCGGGCATGCTGCAGGCCGGCAAGGAGCCGGTGGTCGAAGCTTCCATCGTCAAGGATATCGGCACGGTCTGGGAGCAGCAATTGCCACACCGGGTGCGCGACCTCGCCGCCTTCGTCGATGCCGATGCGACCAACCACGAGACACTGGAGAACCAGCTGTCGTTCGCCATAAAGACCGCGCCCAAGCTCACCATTCAGGGCGGCACCACCGAGGTGCTGCGCGGCATCATCGCGCGCGGGTTAGGACTGCGCTAGCGCGGTACACTCTCTTCCCCTCTTCCACCGAAGTCGGATATATCCGACTTCGACATATCGGGATGCCCAACTCGGGTATACCCGAGTTGGGTGGGAGAGGCGCGCACCTACACCGCGGCGAGACCTTCATTGATCG
>Ga0137418_10004464_pt1 | contig 12847 bp, 11 predicted proteins | sample CZODoug3_1_2_16f_FD_122242 | JGI IMG/M metagenome (GOLD analysis project Ga0137418, IMG submission 122242) | Vadose zone soil fungal communities from Angelo Coast Range Reserve, California, USA - CZODoug3_1_2_16fungal (Hybrid Assembly) | ecosystem: Environmental > Terrestrial > Soil > Vadose...
GAAGGCTTTGTTCGCCGTGAAGGCGGCCCCATCGAAAACATCGACTACTATCAGGTGGTCAGCAAAGATTATTTTCAGACGTTGGGTATCCACTTGATGGACGGTCGCCTCTTCGACGCCCGCGACACTTCCAGCTCTTCGGATGTCATCATCATTAATCAAACGCTGGCCCGCACATTTTACGGAAACGAGAGCCCCATCGGCCGCCGTATCCAGCCGGGCATGAATGGAGCGATGTGTACCGTCATCGGCGTGGTTGAGGACGTGAAGAATGCCGGCATCGACCGGCCAGCCGGCACCGAACTCTATCTGCCGTACACGCAAAAGCATGGCAGCGGTAACAATGATGCCTTTGTCGTCCTGCGCTCCAACGGTGATGCAAGTTCGCTGGCCAGCGCCGTGCGCCAGGAAGTGCAGGCCATCGATCCGACGATTCCCGTTTCCCACGTTCGCCTCATGGAAGACGTTCTTTCTTCCGCGCAGTCGCGTCCGCGATTTCTCACTTTGCTGCTCAGTCTGTTCTCCGGAATTGCGCTGGTTATCGCGACGGTCGGAATTTACGGGGTAATCTCTTATTCGGTTGCGCGCCGCTCCAAAGAATTTGGCCTTCGCATGGCGCTGGGAGCGCGACCAACAAATATCCTTGGATTGGTCCTCAAACAGGGAGTTCTGCTGACAGGAATCGGCGTTGTGGGCGGATTGATTGCAGCGCTGATCCTCACACGCCTGATGGCCAGTCTGCTCTTCGGCGTCACCTCCACAGACCCTGTCACCTACCTCAGTGTCTCGGCCCTGCTTGCAGCGGTGGCCATAATCGCGAGCTACATCCCAGCTCGCCGCGCAACTCAAGTCGACCCCATCAAAATCCTGCGCTATGAGTAGCTGAGAGGATGCGACTAGGACGTGTCGCCTAAGAAACTCCTAACAGAATGATCTTGGAAGCCAGTGCGCTACGCCGCAATAGGCGGTCCGAACCAAGTGGTTAGCGCGTCAGCGAGCCCCAGCTGGGTTAGGTCTCCCACCCAGGCCACATAGCCGTCGGGCCGAATCAACACAGCGGTGGGAGCAGTGACCGCGCCAAGTACCGGAAGCTCCCACATGCCACCATATGTAGCGTCGATCAACTGAACGCGATCCGCCCATGGAGTGATGTCGAAGCCGCCGGGCTCCCCGAGGTTGAGTAGCACCGGCCGGGCATCGTGCAGCAGGGTGAATACCCGCCGCGGGCCGTTGGCGGTGACCAGGTCGAGATCGGGCATGCGGCGCCCGAGCAGTGGGTGTCCCTCACCGAGGTCGTAATGAATGTCCAGACCAGACATCATCGCGGCGATCCGCTTGCGAGGCTCGTCCATGCTCAGCAGCTCGGACATGGTGTCGCGCAAGGCCTCGATACGGTCGTCGCGGCGAAGGAGCGGGGTCTGCGCCATCGTGTTGCGCAGCACGCGGGCAGCGACTGGGTGCCGCTCGGCGTGGTAGGTATCCAGCAGGCTTTCCGGCGACGTCTCCTTGACCACCTGGGCCAACTTCCATCCCAAATTCACCGCATCCTGCACACCGGTGTTGAGGCCCTGCCCACCCACCGGGGGATGCACGTGTGCTGCATCGCCGGCCAGCAGGACCCGTTTGTCCCGGTAGGCCGCGGCCTGCCGAGTCATATCGGTGAACCGGGAAATCCAAGCGGGACTGTGGATCCCGTAATCGGTCCCGTATACGGCGATGAGTGCCTCGCTGAGATCGTGCAGGGTGGGCTCACTGGTGTGTGCAACGTCCTGTTCTGTTACCAAGACCCGCACCGGTCCATCCTCCAACCTGGAGAGGGACTGGACGCCAATAGCGTCGCGGCGGAGGCCCCATTCCGGCTCCTCGGCCATCTCGGCCTCGGCGATCAGGCAGCTCGTTGTCGGATCCCACCCGGGGAACTCGATGCCGGCTGCCTTGCGGATCAGACTGCGTCCTCCGTCGCACCCGACGAGATATTCCGCCCGCAGCGACTGGCCGTCGGACAGCTCGACGTCGACGCCGGTGTCGTCCTGCGCGATACCCGTCACTTCATGTCCGAAATAGATCGGCACCTTCAGCTCGCCGACCCAGTCGGCCAAAATGCGCTCGATGTGGTTCTGCCGCAGGCCGAGCCCGTAGTTGTGCCGGGTGGGAAAGTCGCTGATGTCCAAACGGATCCAGGCGAACCCCGCGACCTGGGCCACCTGCCCCTGCGAAAGGAACCGATCGGCGATTCCACGCTGGTCGAGAACCTCGATGGTGCGTGAATGCAGTCAAGCTGGTTCCGCTAGAGGGTCGCACGTCGCAGTCGCGAGCAGTGACATCAAGCCGGCCAGGTTCTCGCCGGCGTCGTCGTTGCCGACGAAGAGGTAGTTCTTCCGGCCGAGGGCGGCGGTCCGTACGGCGCGCTCGCTGGCGTTGTTGTCGAGGGCGAGCCGCGTGTCCTCGACGAACCGCGTGAGCGCCTCCCACTGTCCGCGGGTGTAGCGGATGGCCTCGCCGAGTGGCGACTCTCCTGCAACGCGGATTCCCGTTAGCCCTGCATGAACGGACCGAAAGGCCCCAATCGGGTACCAGATCGGTACCGAATTGGGACCTGCCGATGCGCTTTGTTAGGCTTCGTTACATGAAGCGCATCGCCGAAGCGGCTGCAGCCCAGCTCGCAAGCCGCCTGTCCAACGAGGAGCCGATCACAGCGGAGGAGATGATTCGGGTACTCCCCAGGATTGCGCGTACGGGCCGGCCTGGAGATTCTTGGGTTAGCCGCAACCCGCACTAGGTCGTGATCGAAGCACCCCGGTCAGCAGGAGAAAGGACGAAACAAAAATGTCCAAGATCACACCGTTTCTCTGGTTCGACACGCAGGCCGAGGAGGCCGCGAACTTCTACGTGTCGGTTTTCCCGCGATCGAAGATTCTCAACGTCTCTCACTACCTGGAGGTTGGACCAGGGCCGAAGGGGAGCGTGATGACGGTGGAGTTCGAGCTCGATGGCCAGCGCTTCATCGCCTTGAATGGCGGCCCCGAGTACAAGTTCACCGAGGCCGTCTCATTCACGGTCCAGTGCAAGACCCAGGCGGAGGTCGACCATTTTTGGGATGCGCTCGGCGCAGGTGGCGAGCACGGACCCTGCGGTTGGCTCAAGGACAAGTTCGGCCTGTCGTGGCAGGTCAACCCGACCGTGCTCAGCGAGATGCTCAATGACCCGGATAAGAAGAAAGCGAACCGGGTCATGGAGGCGATGTTGAAGATGAAGAAGATCGACATCGACAAGCTGAAGAAGGCCTACGCGGGGTAGCCCGACGTGGTGCTCCCCCAAGTGAATCTCGCTCTCAGACGTCTTCGGTGATTCGGCGTCGAGCTGTTCGGCAACGAGCTGTTCAGCAGCGACTTGATTCAAATGCCTCGTATCGGGTTCCCCGGGAGTAGCCACGGGTAGTGGTGAGACCGGCGCGCGAGTTTGGGGCCGATCGTGCGATGGACGAGTTTCAACTCGCTTCGGCCTCGAAAAGCCGGGAGCGGGGCTGCTGAAGCGTTACTTCTCGCGGTACGCCGTAGTGAATCCGCAACGTAGGCGAAGTAGAGGCGCGCAGGACTCCACTCGCCACGAAGATGTCCGCCAGTGCTGCCTCGAAATGATCGAAGCGGTTCCACCACGACGTGATCGCTGGAACGCGCGTTTGCGGACAGTGCTCCGTCTTGCGACGTTGATGGCGAAGCCGGCGTAGGCCCAAGAAATATCGAGGCGGATGTCAGGATGAGCGGCGAGAAGCATCCGGGAAGCATCGACGAACATCCTGATCTGCTAACGTCCTCACGGAAGAGGTCCGCGTGTCGCTCGGGGACCTGATCTCGGAGCTGAAGCGCCGCCGCGTGTTCCGCGTGCTGGTAGGTTACGGAGTGTTCGCGTTCGGCGTGCTGCAGGCGATCGAGCCGGTGATGCACGGGCTCCACTGGCCGGAGGTGGTGCTCACCTACGTGGTGTTCGGCCTGGTGGTCGGATTCCCGGTCGCCGTGACGCTGGCTTGGGTGTTCGACATCAAAGGCGGGCGCATCGTGTGGACCGCCTCCGCCCCGGAAGGGCTGCGGGGAGTGCGGGTCGGCCTGCTGTTGCTAGTCGTCTGCACGCTGGCATCGGCTCTCATCGTGGTGCGCTACCTGGCGCTGCGGACAGCGTTTCCTTCGGCCGACGAGCTCTTGCGCCGGAGGCTCGACGCGATTCCGCCGGCCTCCGACATCCACGCGCCGCCGTCGATCGCGGTCCTGCCCTTCTTGAACATGACGCCCGACAAGGAGCAAGAGTACTTCTCCGACGGCCTGGCCGAGGAAGTGCTCAACCTGCTCGCGCACGTCCCCCAGCTGCGGGTCATCGCCCGCGCGTCCTCGTTCGCCTTCAAGGGCAAGCCGATGGAGATCGCGGAGATCGCCACCAAGCTGCGCGTGTCCAACCTGCTCGAGGGGAGCGTGCGGAAGTCGGGCGCGGTCCTGCGCGTCACTGCGCAGCTGATCCGCGCCTCGGACAGCTCGCAACTCTGGTCGGCCACCTACGATCGCGAGCTGACGGACGTCTTCAGGGTCCAGGACGAAATCGCCGCCGCGGTGGTGGCCGCGCTCAAGCTGAAGCTGCTGCCGGCCGGGCAGCTTCGCAGCGGCTCGCGCAGCCCCAATCTCGAGGCCTACGACCATTATCTGGTCGCGAGGGAGCTCTACGGCCGCGCGAATCCCGACGGGTATCGCGGCGCGGTCTCGGCCTTCCAGCAGACGCTCGCCCTGGATCCGGGATACGCCGCCGCGTATGTGGGTCTCGCCGCGGCGGAGGTCTTCGTTGCGGATTATGCGGAGACCGCGGAGGAGAATGCGGCGCACAAACAGGGGGCCATCGCCGCGGCTGAAAAGGCCATCGAGCTGGCGCCGGACTTGGCCGATGCCTGGGCCCAGCGCGGGTGGATCCGCTCCAACATCAGTTGGGACTGGGCCGGGGCGCGGGCGGACTTCGAGAGAGCGCTGGCGATCGAGCCGGCCAACAGCATCGTGCTTGCGCGCTACCCGCAGCTGCTGGGCAGCCTCGGGAAACTGCCGGAGGCCATCGCGTGCCTGCGAAGGGCGACCGAGTTGAACCCGTGGGCATCTGGTGTCTGGGGCAACCTCGGCTATTACCTCGCCGTGGCGGGCCAGCTGGCGGATTCGCGGCAGGCGCTAGAGCGGGCGTTGGCAATCAACCCCAAGGGGAGCTTCGCGCGGTCCAACCTGGCCATGACCACGCTGCTGGAGGGCCGAGCGCAGGAGGCGATCCCGATCTTCGAGCAGGCCGGCGACTTCTTCAGCCTGGTCGGTGTGGCCCTCGCGCAGCACTCGCTGGGTCATCCTGCCGAGTCGGAAAGAGCGCTCGAACGGTTGATCGCAAAGTACGCCCACGATGCGCCGTGCCAGATCGCCGAGGTGTATGCCTGGCGGGGCGAGAAGGATAAAGCCTTCGCCTGGCTGCAGCGCGCCTACACGGAGCACGACGGCGGCCTCTCGGACATCAAGGTGGATCCATTGCTGGTTTCGCTGAGGAGCGATCCGCGCTTCGCGGTCTTGGTGAAGCAGATGGGACTGCCCGAATAGTGCCGAACCCGTCATGCGGAGTCTCGCTGTTGGAGCCGGAGGTCCCGGTACCAGCCGCCGGACGCGATTCGACTTGCTGCGCCAGCAGGTGTCGATGAGGGCGACGGTCTTCATCGGGCCGAGAAGATCTGCGCGCCGATCTGCTGACCGAAACAGTCTATCAAGCCGCGTGCAAGCGGCCGCAGTGAGCGCGCGCTGCCGGACCCCACGGCGCGCGGCTTCCTCTCTTCTGATCAGGCGGCTTCGAGGGCGAGTAATGGTTCCGGCGGCTCAAACCTTCCTGCTTTCTTGGACAAGATTTGGACAAGGTCCCTGGTGGAATCGAACCCCAGCTAATTCCACGAATTGTCGATGCTATCTCTTCGTTACTGATATGCCGGCCCTTCGGGTTAGAACCGCGACGGACCAAAACGATGGGCCCCACCGCTAAGTACCGATGGGGTCCATCAAAATTGGCTGCGGGGGCGCGCTACAGCCATGCCCGGATAGTTCTCCGGCTTCTCCACGAAACAGACGATGGTGTTCGACGTGCCCGGCTTAGCGATTACGTGCGTCTGTCCGCCCGTAGTGGTCGTTTGGGTGTTCACGGTCGTCGTGCCCCCGTAGGTCGTCGCCGTTCCCGTCGTGTGCGACTGCGTCGGGGTGGTGCGCGTCGAGTACGAGTAACCGGCCGAATGCTGCACGACGATGAAGTAGTGGTAGCCGTGCTCCCGGGCTAGTTCTGCGCTGCGCAGCAGCGTGAGTACGCGGCAATCCGAACCCGGGCAATCCGACCAAAACACCAGGTCCGGTTGCGAATGCTTTTCTCTCGGGGTTCTGGGGGCTACCGGATCAGGTGCCGAGGATCACGGCCGAGAAGGCGCGGATGTTCTGCTCAAGGGGCTCGGGTATTCCATTCACGCAATAGTTCGTCGCCCTTGGCGTGAAGGATCCTCGACACGTCGATCAGAGCGCCGAGCGCTGTTGCCTGCTCGATCTTCACCATCATGCTGACGGCCTCGCCAAGCGCGAAGTCCAGTACCGGAGGCCCAGTTCTCCACCCCGGTGTGTCACCATATACAAAGGCTTGAGCCAGCGTGAACTCGACCTCCTCAAGAGTGTTTTGGATGCCCTGATCGAACGATTTCACGTATTGCTCTACGCGCAGAGCCAGCGCGTTTTTAGAAACCCTCGGCACCATGTCTCGCGCGACAATGTCGCCCGTGATGGCCGAGGCGAGTTGCATCGCGTCGTCGTAGATCGGATCGGGTGATGACGACGCAGTAGATCGCTCTTTTCCACCGCAGTACTCCAGATACCCATGGCAGTACGCGACCGCCTCGAAGAGTGCCGCGTCCTTCCATTCGATGCGCCGCCCCCCGCCCCCCATCCTCTTCTGGAAGGTCGAACAGTGCTTCACGATCCCGCCAACCATGTGGGTCGCCCAAAAGAGCGCGTTGACGCTGACGGCGGAGGCCAGACGGATTCCCGCTGGTGATGTGCAGTAGATACCGAGAAACGACTCCATGGAGATTCTCGACGTGTACTGCTCAAGAGCGCTCCGCTCTCTCTGCTCCCTCTGCTCCCGCCGTTTGCCAAATATGAACGAGAAAGGATTCCGCACCGCGTGCTCCCGGCTAGGCGTGAACGCCCTCGGCCATTATAGGCTCGGGCCACGCCGGGGTGTCTCGGCCGTCGCCGTGGGCTTGGTTTTAGGCGGGGAAGGAGGGCGTCGGCGGAACGTGGCGCCAAGTCCGGCGGCGCAGGATGTTCGAGACGAACGCCTGGGAGACGCCGTGGCGCCGCGCGATCTGGGTCTGGGTGAAACCGCCGCGCGCGTACTCGGCGCGGATGGTGCGGACCCGGTCGTCGTCGAGCTTGGCCATCCCCGAGTACCAGCTTCGCAGAGCCTGCGCCGAGGGGTGTCTCAAGCACCGGCGGGTCGTCAATGCGTTCTGGATCTCGCCAGCGGCCGTTGCTGCCTTCGCGCGCGGACCTGACGGGCAAGAAAGGGCCGAACTCGTAATGGCTGCAGAGGATCGCCCGATGAGGCGTGCTGGCTCAGCCGACCGGCGCACGCCGGGCGCTTGACCTCCTCGCCTCAATGGTGTCGATCAGTGGGTCGCCGGTTCGCACCCAACTCGGGGAGCTCCTCTCGCTTGCAGGGTCGGGGACGCGAGGCTTACCGCAATGGTGCAGTCTGTTCCGCGCCCGGAAGGTCGCAACGCCGAAGCAGATCGCGGAAGCGACGATCGGCTCGGAACGCGTCCCACTTGGGGTCGATCGGCAGGAAGACGAGGTGGACGTCTCGTAGCTGGAAGCCGCGTTCGAGCCAGTCCAGCGCTACCTCGTGCTCCCCAAGGCCTGCGTGCACCAAGGCCATCGCGTATGGCGGAACGAAATGTTCGTGTGAGACCCCCTCCAATCCTTTGAGAACGTTCCGGGCCTCTTCCTGCGAGCCCTGCTTCGCGTAGATGTACCCGCGCAGCGAGATCGCCTTCGAGTTGCCCCCCGAGAACCTGCCTGCATCCTTCGCCGCCACGAGTGCCAGCGCGATCTGGCCCGTCTGCTCAAGCGCCTGCGCGAGCTGGAAATGGCCAATCCAGAACTCGGGGTCGATAACGATGCCCTGGCGCGCGAACTGAATCGCCGCCTGATAGTCGCGGGCTGCGAAAGCGACTTGGGCGGAGAGAGCATGATGCATGGCGTAGAGTGGATCCAGCTCTCGCGCCCTCTGCATCTCCTGTCGGGCTTCCGGATGCCTTCCGAGGTTCGAAAGGACGTGCCCCAGCATCCGGTGAGCAAACGCATAGCTCGGGTCCGATGCGATCGCCTTCCGGAAGGCCCTCTCCGCTTCGCCCCACTTCCAGTCAAGCCAGAAATCCACAAAGCCCAGGGAACTTTGGCTCTCGGCGAGCTCCGGATCGGCACGGACGGCCTCCAGGGCCGCCTTTCGCGCTGGCACCCACACTTGCTGGGCAGGCGCGTCGCCCGTTACCGGACTCGCCGAATATGCGTCGGCGAGTCCGGACCAAGCGAGTGCGTAATCCGCATCGAGGTCGGTGGCGCGAGAGAACAATTCAATCGCCTGCCGGGTGGTCGTTGGCGTGAGTTGGTTCCAGAAGTGACGGCCTCGCAAGTAGAGGTCGTAGGCCTGCGGGTTCCGCGTCTGCCGCCGGCTCAGCGTCTCGAGACGCTGGGGAGAAAGGCGGAGCCGGATCTGCTCCGCGATGGTCATGCCCAGCTCGCGCTGGAATGCGAGCATGCTGGCCGGCTCGGCGTCGTAAGAGGCGGACCAGATCTGGACCTGATCGGCGGCTCTCGTCAGCTTGGGCATCACCCGCACACGATTCCCCTCAGAGCGGATCGAGCTTTCGACGAGATAGGCTGCATCGAGTTCGCGACCGATCTCGACCAGGGTCTTCCTGGTGTGTTGGTAGGCCATGACCGACGTCCGGCCGATCACGCTCAATCGGTCCGGTTCGAGCTGTCCGAGCGCCGAGATGGTTTCCTCAGTGAGCGCGTCGGCGAGATAGTCGCGCTCCCGCCCAGCGCCCATGCTCTCGAACGGCAGGACGGCGAGCCTGACCCGCAGCAACGCCTCAAATCGCGGGCTCGCCAGATTTCGCAAGTCGGCATGCAGCTCCTTCGCCGACGGGTAGCGCCGCTCACGGTCCTTGGGGAGGCACTTGGCGACCACGCGCACGAGCTCCGAGGGGACCGCCGGATTCAGCGCCGCGATCGTCTCTGGCTCGGCATGAATGACGGCGTCGAGCGTTTCGTTGCTGGTCCGTCCGCCGAAGGGTCGCCTCCCGGCAGCCATTTCATAGAGCATCGAGCCGAAGGAGAAGATGTCCGAGCGGAAGTCGACGTCCAGGCCGAGCGCCTGCTCCGGGCTCATGTATTCCGGCGTACCCATGAACGCCCCCGGTTCCGTATTGAGCGCAGAGGAGGAATCGCCAGCCACAGGCCGCCGCGCGGCAGCGGTGATCTTGGCGATGCCGAAATCAAGCACCTTCGCCCGCCCGCGAGGCGTGATCATGATGTTGGACGGCTTGATGTCCCGGTGGATGACACCCCTCGCGTGAGCCTCCTCGAGAGCGTCCGCCACCTGCACTGCGATCTCCACCACCTCCGCCGGTCGCAGCTGGCGTTCCTGCAGGTGTGCACTGAGCGTCCGCCCGGGCACGTACTCCATCGCAATGAACTCGATGCCTTCGGCCTCTGCAATCTCGTAGATCTGGGCGACGTTCGGGTGGTTGAGCGTGGATGCTGCTTGCGCTTCGAGAAGCAGACGACGTTTGCGGTCGCCTTCCGACGCCGACTCTCTGGTCAGCAACTTGAGAGCTACCTGGCGCCCGAGATGGATGTCCTCGGCCAGGAAGATCTCGCCCATCCCTCCGGCGCCCAGTCGAGAGCGAAGCACGTAATGCGCCAATGTCCGGGTGACCTCGGCCTCTTCCCGCACTTGGAACATCTCCGCGGCGACATCGTCTGGCGGCTGCTCGAGAAAACCTTCCGCCTGTTCGAAAGAGGCAAGCAGCGATTCCAGCTCGCGGCGCAGCGCCTCATCGCTCGCGCAGACGGTGTCGACAAAGGCCTGGCGCTCCGCCGCCGGTTTCTCCAGGGCCCGATGCCAAAGGTCCTCGAGTTCCCCGTAGCGTTCCGGCGTCACCCCGAAGCTCCATCCGTAAGCGCCCGATGGAGAAATGCCTTGGCCATCTTCCAGTCGCGCATGACCGTTTCGGGCGAGACCTGCAGGGCTTCGGCGGTCTCTTCCACGGAAAGCCCGCCAAAGTACCTGCACTCCACCACGCGGCATTGTCGGGCGTGCAGTAATTTAAGTCTGGCGAGGGCCTCGTCCAGCGCGATGAGCTCGGCGGCGCGATCTACCGTGACCCCATCCAGCGAAAGGCGGGGCTCGCCGCCGCCCCTCTTTTTGGCTTGTCGCGCGCGCGCGTAGTCCACGAGAATGTGACGCATCGCCTTCGCGCAGACGGCGAAGAAGTGGCCTCGATTCTGCCAGCTCTTGGCCGGGTGTCCCACGAGCCGCAGGTAGACGTCGTGAATCAGAGCCGTGGGCTGGAAGGTCTGGCCAGGTTTCTGGCGGGCCGAGTGCCGCCGCGCCATCTTGCGAAGCTCGCCATAGACCAACGACATGAGCAGGTCTGGAGCCGCAGGATCTCCGTGGCGCCAGGCGCTGAGGAGCCGGGTAACCTCCCCCGGTGGTAGTTCGGCCATGGGCCGCCCCCGTGCTTCAGTGCCGTCCTACCACGGCCCTCACGGAGGGTGCCAGACGGATGACAGCTTTTTCATGCCGTTTCCGTTCAGGGAGATGGAAGCCTGGGAATTCGGAAATTCCCAGTCCGAAAGGAGAGAAGAACCATGAGCTCGCAATTGCGCAGGACATCGTCTTTGTTTGCTGTATCGGTCTTGGGAGTTGCGCTCCTTCAGCCTTTCGGAGGGGCCGCGGCCGCCAAGTCGAATCGTGGGGGCAGGCTACAAGGGACGTGGCGGGTGCAGGTCAATCCTGTCAACTGCCAAACGGGCGCCCCGCTCGCTCCGTTTGCCGTTCGTCTCTCGTTCGCCCGCGGCGGCACGGTCACGGAGGTTACGTCCTCCCAGGCGTTCCTGCCCGGCCAACGGACACCAGGCCTCGGCGTCTGGAATCACATCGATAACAATGCCTACAGAGCCGTCATCGAGGGCTTCATTCTCTTTGACTCTCCTGCTCCTGGCGTGTTCAAGAGAGGCGTGCAGCGGCTCATGTGGGACATCGAGATTGATGGCGACCAGATGACCATCGCGTCCACGAGTCAGTTTTTCGACGCCAACGGCAACCCGGTCTTCGTGGCCTGCGCGAGCGCCACGGGAACGCGGTTCGAGGACGCGCAAGACGAGGATTGACTGTCTATCTGCGGCGTAGCGCGGCAGAGTGTAGTTCGCTTGTCGTTGGCCAAAACTCGAGCCGCACGCTGGACGCAGGTCGGTAGCGAAGCGAGGCGGGACATTGAATGTCCCTCGCACTCGCTCTACTAGGGCGCTCTGCGCGCTACGGTGCCGACCCGCTCGGACGCTCATCGAGGTCATTGGGATGAGATTCGGGGCGAAGGTCGAGGGACGGGGGAAGTTTTTGGACAAGATCTAGACAACGTCCCAGAGGTAAATCGTGCGATCGATCACCCTAGGCGGCAGAAGTACGAATAGTTTCGTTGTTACAACCGCGGCCGCCCATCGGGTTCAGGCCGCGACGGACCAAAAGGATGGCCCCACCACTAAGTATCGATGGGGCCAAATGTTTTTGGTTGCGGGGGCAGGATTTGAACCTGCGACCTTCGGGTTATGAGGGCGATTTCACCCAACCGGCAGACGGGCGTCGCCCCTCATCTTTTCAACCCCTTCGAGCAGTTAGGCGAAACCGCAACTCCACTGAACTCCACGTGGGAATCCGCGAGTCCCCTCAGGTTTGGACAAGATCTGGTCAAAGCCTGACGGACCAAGAAAGGGTCGAACTTGTGATGGCTGCAGAGGATCGCCCGATGAGGCTGGTGGCTCAACCGACCGGGCACGCCGGGCGCTTGACCTGCTCGCCTGCGAACACGGAGCGGCCGCATCAGGGGCTCGAGGGGCGCACGCCGGCGGAGGTTTCGACCGCGGTGCCTGAGACCGAGGTCATCGACCTCGCGGCCGTGCGCTTACGCCGGCTCGTGCGCCATGCGTACGCCCATGGTCTGCTTCAGGGTTACGCCCTAGTCGAGGCCGACGAGCCGCGGGAGGCAGCGTAAGCTCGGTAACCAGTGAGGGCATGATCGCGTTCGTGGACGAGGGCCGCGATCCGGTCCACCACCCTTGGATGGTGAAGGATGCTCGCCGAGATCTCTTCGTCGGCGCCTCCGACTCCAGGTCGGGTGGGTATCGGCCCGGGGGCCACTCCACGACCGGTCACGCGCCCCGGGGCAGCTTCTTTGGGATCTGCACGGCTGTCGTTGGGCCAATCGGCACCCGGCTGTTAACAACTGCGTCGTCGGTTCGCACCCAACTCGGGGAGCCACTCTCCTTGGTCAGCCTCGCCATTCCGACCATGCTTCGCCCTGCGCGCAGTGCGGCCCTTGTGAAGAAGGCGGACGGCAACCGCGCACCGTGATCAGCCGCTCGTGCGGGCCCGGATCGTTATAGAGAATCGCAGCAGTGGTCCCGGCCCGACGCCACATTGCGCCGCGCGGGACGACGTGTCATCGATCCAGTATGCGCTGGTCGTCGGC
>Ga0137418_10004465_pt1 | contig 12847 bp, 12 predicted proteins | sample CZODoug3_1_2_16f_FD_122242 | JGI IMG/M metagenome (GOLD analysis project Ga0137418, IMG submission 122242) | Vadose zone soil fungal communities from Angelo Coast Range Reserve, California, USA - CZODoug3_1_2_16fungal (Hybrid Assembly) | ecosystem: Environmental > Terrestrial > Soil > Vadose...
TGCAGCCGACCACGACGGCGCCGCCGTAGGTCTTGAGGAGCGGCACGACCTTCGCGAACCGCTCCTCGCCGTCCTCGAGGTTGATCGAGTTGACGATCGCCTTGCCCTGGCAGTGGCGCAGCGCCGTCTCGAGCACCCGCGCGTCGGTCGAGTCGATCATGAGCGGCGCCTTCACCATGCGCGTGAGCTGCGCCATGAACCGATCCACGTCGGCGTTCTCGTCGCGGTCGGGGTTGGCGAGGCAGACGTCGAGAACCTGGGCGCCGCTCCTGACCTGTGCGCGGCCGATCTCGGCCGCCTCGTCGAAGCGCTCGGCGACGATGAGCTGCTTGAATCGGCGCGAACCGATGACGTTCGTGCGCTCGCCGACGAAGAGTGGGCGGTTGTCGTCGGTCGGGTAGACGACCTCGACGCCGCTCACGCCCTGGGGCTCGCGCGCGACGGGCACGCGCGGCGGCCGCCCCCGGACCAGCTCGGCGAGGGCCTGGATGTGGGCGGGCGTCGTCCCGCAGCAACCCCCGACGATGTTGACCCAGCCTTCCTCGACGAAGCGCCGCAGCTTGAAGGCGAGGCTCGCGGGCGTCTCGCCGTACTGGCCGCGCTCGTCCGGCAGCCCCGCGTTCGGGTACACGCTCACGAACCGCGTGGAGAGCGCCGCGAGCGAGCGGAGGTGGTCGGTCATGAACTCGGGACCGGTCGCGCAGTTGAGCCCGATGGAGAAGAGATCGAGGTGCTCGAGGGCGACGTAGAGCGCCTCCACACCCTGGCCGGCGAGCATCGTCCCCGTGGGATCGATCGTGCCGCTCACCATCAGCGGCAGCTCCCGGCCCGCCTCCTGCATGGCGCGGCGGACACCGATGGCGGCCGCCTTGAGGTTCAGCGTGTCCTGCTGGGTTTCGAGGAGCAGGGCGTCCACACCCCCGTCGATGAGCCCCCGGGCCTGGACCGCGTAGGCTTCCCGCACCTCGTCGAAGGTGACGTTGCGGGTGACCGAGATCGAGCGCGTCCCCGGGCCCATCGCGCCCACGACGAAGCGCTCGCCGGCCGCCTCGCGGGCGAGTCCGGCCGCGGCGCGCGCGATCTCGTAGGCACGCTCGGCGAGGCCATATTCGCCCAGCACGTAGGGAGCGCAGCCGAAGGTGTTCGTCGAGACGATGTCCGCGCCGGCGTCCAGGTAAGCGGTGTGGATCCAGCGGACGACGTCGGGACGCGTCAGGTTCAGGTGCTCGTTGCAGCCCTCGTACTGCGGGCCGCCGAAGTCGGCGGCGGTGAGGCCGGCCGCCTGGAGCATCGTGCCCATCGCCCCGTCGAGGACGAGCATGCGCCGGGTGAGCGCGTCGCGGAGTGCCGACATAGAGGTATAGTAACGCACATGACCACGCCCGCCCTCTCACTCGACGGCATCCGCGTCGTGGATCTGTCCCGAGTCCTCGCCGGTCCCTTCTGCGGCGCGCTCCTCGGCGACATGGGCGCCGACGTCGTCAAGGTGGAGGACCCCCACGTCGGTGACGAATCTCGCACGTGGCCGCCGCACAAGGACGGAGAGGCGGCGGGCTATCTCGTCAACAACCGCAACAAGCGTGGCATCGCGGTGGACCTCAAGGCGCCGGAGGGCGTCGACATCGTCCGGCGACTGGCCCGCCGCGCCGACGTCCTCATCGAGAACTTCCGCACCGGGACGATGGAAGAGTTCGGCCTCGGCTGGGACCGCCTCTCGGCCGAGAACCCGCGCCTCGTCTATTGCTCGGTCTCGGCCTTCGGACGGACCGGCCCGCGCGCCGAGGGCGCGGGCTACGAGGCGCTCATGCAGGCGTTCAGCGGAATCATGTCCATCACCGGCGAGCCCGGCGGACCGCCCGTCCGCTGCGGCGTCTCCTTCCTCGACCTCACCACGGGTATCCTCTGCGCCTTCGGCATCGTGAACGCGCTTCTCTTCCGCGACAAGAGCGGAGTCGGCCAGCGCGTCGACGGCTCGCTGCTCGAGACGGCGATCGGCCTTCTGAACTTCCAGGCCGAGGGCTACCTGCTCGCCGGCACCGTCCCGAAGGCATTGGGCTCCGCCCACCCGTCGCTGTCGCCGTACCGCAACTTCTGCTGCCGCGACGGGCAGTGGGTCTTCATCGCCGGGGCCAACGACCGTCTGTGGCGTCGGCTCGCGACGGCGCTCGGGCTCGCGCCGATGGCGGACGATCCGCGCTTCGCTACGAACATCGACCGCGTGAAGCATCGCCGCGAGCTCGAGGAGGCGCTGGAGCAGGCGATCGGCTGCCACGACCGCGAGGCGCTGCTGAAGCTCCTGCAGGAAGCGAGCGTACCGGCGACGCCGGTGAATACCGTGGACCAGGTGCTCAACGACGCGCAGACGGCGACCCGAACGGTCATCCGGCGGATGCGGCATCCGACGCTCGGTGAGATCCCCGTCGTCGGCATGCCCATCGCGTTCTCCCGCCTCACCCCCGACGTGCGCCGGCACGCGCCGCTCCGGGGTGAGCACACCGATGAGGTCCTGGCGGAGCACGGCTACACGGCGGCGGAGATCACCGCCCTCCGCGCGAAGAATGTCGTGGTCTGAGGGAAGGAGCTGGACGATGGCGCGTCTCGAAGTCCTGAACCCCGTGGCCAAGACGGTCGAGCACTCGGTCAAGCCGGCGGCCCGTCTCACGACGCTCCAGGGCGTCACGCTCGGTCTCTACTGGAACATGAAGGCGGGCGGTGACGCCGCGCTCGACCGGACCGAGGCGCTCCTCCACGAGAAATTCCCGCAGGTGAAATTCCGCCGCTATATCGGCTCCGTGGGCTGGCTCATGCGCCACTGTACGGCGGAGGACGCCGACCGGATCGCGTCGGAGGTCGACGCCGTCGTCGGCACGACGGCCGACTGAGGGTCCTGCACGTCGTGGGGTGCCCACGACATGGTCGAGCTCGAGCGGCGGGGCGTGCCGACCGTCCTGTTCACCGCGCAGACCTTCGTGCACGACGCGCAGCGGAGCGCCGCGAGCTTCGGGCTGGCGGGCTTGCCGCTCGCGGTCGTGCCGTTGCCCTTCACCAACCAGAAGCCCGAGGCCGTCCACCGGATGGCCGAGGGGGCGTTCGACCAGGTCGTGGCGGGACTCACGCAGACGGTGGATGTGCGGCCGGGGGCGCAGCCGCCGCGGCTCGAGGACCGGTTCGCCTACGACGGCGACGATCTCCTCGATGCGTGGACGCTGATGCGCGCCGACTTCCTCCGGCGCGGCTGGTCCGACGGCTTCCCGCTCGTGCCGCCGACCCCGCGCGCCGTCGAGGCCCTGCTCCGCGGGACGACGCGGAGCCCCGGCGACATCGTTGCGACGCTCGAGCCCGGCTTCGGGATCGCGACGATCGAGAAGCTCGCGATCAACGCGGTCATGGCGGGCTGCGGTCCCGAGCACCTGCCGCTCCTGCTGACGGCCGTCCGCTGCCTCGCCGAGCCGAAGATGTACATCCGCAACAAGGCCATGTCCACCGGGCCGCACGCGCCGCTCGTCCTCGTCAACGGGCCGAAGGGGCGCGTCGCCGACGTGAACGCCGGCATGTGCGCCCTCGGCCCGGGGGCGCCGTCGGCGAGCAACACCGTGCTCGGCCGGGCCTTGCGGCTCGTCATGATGAACGTGGGGCACACCTACGTCGGCGTCTCCGACATGGAGACGATCGGCTCGCCGCTCAAGTACGCCTGCTGTTGCGCCGAGAACGAGGCGGAGAGCCCGTGGGAGCCTTATCACGTTACGCGCGGCTTCGCGAAGGACGCGTCGACGGTCACCGTCCACTTCGTCTACGGCATCTGCGAGCTCCACGACTTCCGCTCCACGGCGCCCGAGGACCTCGTCGGCGTCTTCGCGACGGCGGCGACGAACGTGGCCCAGGTGGGGACGGGGCTCTGGCTCATCGGCCGCCGCGCCGACCCACGCACGAAGACGGAGGAGCGTGAGCACAACACGCTCTTCATCTGCCCCGAGCACGCCCAGATCTTCGCCAGGGCCGGCTGGGGCCGCCGCGAGATCCAGGAGGCGCTCTATCGCGCCGCGCGCCTGCCGTTCAAGACGATGATGCTGAACAAGGAGCCCAAGGCGCTGGCGGTCGCCCACCCGGAGCTCGCGTGGCTCGCCGACCACCCGGACCTGCCGCTCCCCGTGGTCGAAGACCCAGGCTGCTTCGACATCGCGGTGGTGGGTGCCGCCGCGGGCCGCGGCGCCTACTTCTATGGGGCGGGCGAGCCGGTGACGCTGCCCGTGGAGGACTGAGGCCACGCGCCGCGACGGTTTCGCGCTCGGCGTGCTGGCGGCCTCGCTCGTCGCGGCGCCCGCGTCGGCCGAGCTCTATCGCTGGCTCGATCCGGAGGGCATCGTCCACTATACGGCGGACCTCGCGTCGATCCCACCCGCCGCCCGCGACGCCGCGCAACCCATCGCCCACCCGCGGCCGAACCCGACGCCGCCGCTCACCGGATCCGGGCCCGTGTCGATCCCGATGACCAACGGCGCGCCCGTCACGGTCACCGCGGGGCTCAACGGTGTGACGCTCACGCTCATCGTGGACACGGGCGCCGAGCGGACGGTCATCTCGCCCGCGGCGCTCGAGCGCGCAGGCCTCGGCGCCGAGCCCGGACGGCCCGTCCGGATCGTGGGCGCAACCGGCGAGGCGTCGGCCAGCCTCGTCACCGTCCCGCTCCTCGACGTCGCCGGCGCCCGCATCGGCCCGCTGGCGGTCATTGCCCACACCCTGCCCGCCGACGGGCGGTCCGCGGCCGCGGACGGCCTGCTGGGCCGCGACGTGCTGGATGCGTTCACGCTGACCGTGGACGCCATGGCCGGTCGCGCCACGCTCACGCCGCGATAGCGCTCTCGGCGCGCAGTGGGGCCGACGCGGCCCGCGCGGCGGGGTCGCGGGACCGACCCCTGCCGCACGCGCCCGTCGGCCCGGGCGCCGGTTACCTGCGACTCCTCGACATGACTTCGAGGGCGTGACACGAGAGGCGATCGGCGGCCGAGCGGCCGGCTCAGCGCTTCGTGCTCGGCGCCAGGCCCGCGAGTCGCGCGACGACGTCGAAGAGGGCGGCGAAGTCGTAGCCGGCGAGGCCGAGACCGCGCGCCGCCGTCAGCATCTCGTTGGTCACCGCCACGGTCGACAGCGGCACGCCCGTCGCGCGGCCGAGGTCGAGCGAGAGCTTCAGGTCCTTCTGCATCATCCCGACGTCGAACCACGCCTCGCCCGGCATGCCGAGGACGAACGGGCCCCGATACTTCAGCATCGGCGAGGCGACGACGCTCCGGAGCAGCGCCTCGACCGCGCGCTCGCGGGCGACGCCGGCCTTCTCGGCGAGCAGCACGGACTCGGCGAACGCCAGCATCTGGACGGCGAGGCCCTGGTTGATCGCGATCTTCATCGCCTTGGCGAGGCCGACCGCGCCGACGTGGGTGATCGTCGGCCCGATCGCGGTGAGAAAGGGGCGCACGCGCTCCAGCGCGGTCTCGGCGCCACCCACCATGAACGAGAGCTGCCCCGCCTCGAGCGTTGCCGGCGAGCCGGAGACGGGGGCGTCGAGCAGCTCGGCCCCGTGCTCCGCGACCTCGGCCGCGAGGGCGCGGACCGCGTCGGGACTCACCGTGCTCATCTCGACGAGGACGGCGCCCCGGCGCAGCCCCGCGAGGATCCCGTCGGGGCCGCGCGTGACGGCCTCGAGGGCCGCCGTGTCCGTCACCATGGTGAAGATCGCGTCGGCGGCCTGGGCGACCTCGCGCGGCGAGGCTGCCAGGCGCAGCCCCGCGGCGGCGAGCCACTGCGCCTTCTCGCGCGTGCGGTTGTAACCGACGACCGGGTGGCGGGCGTCGAGCAGGCGCTTGGCCATGCGTCCGCCCATCACCCCGAGGCCGACGAAGCCGAGCGTTGTGGTCACCGGGGCGGCTCGACGTCGGTGACCGCGATCCCGCTGATCTCGAGCTTGCAGCGCGGGTGGGTCGCGAGGCGCCTCACCTCGACGGTCGTCGTCGTCGGCAGGTGGCCGCCGAGGTAGCGCGCCCAGACGCGATTCAGCTCGTCCTGCTCGCTCACGTCGGTGAGGTAGCGCGTCGCCGAGACGAGGTCCGCGAGCGAAGAGCCCGCGGCCTCGAGCGTCTTTTTTAGGTTTTCCAGCGCGAGCACGGCCTGCGCCTCCATCGTCGGCGGCAGGTCGAAGTCCTCCTCGCGGTGCGGGTGATGATGGTAGACGGCGGCGGCGGTCACGCCCGAGAGGAACACGAGACTGCCGCGACGGACGACGATCCCGGGCGCATAGGGCATGACCACGTCGGTGCGCCGGTCCGCGTGGTGAACGACCGCGATCTCCTTAGCCATCGGCTCCTCCCCGGAGCGTTGCCGCCGCATCCTATCACGCCGCGTTGACCGGAGCCGGAAGGCCGGATACCCTGCGTCGCTGTGGAGTCGCTGAAGGGACGGGTCGCGGTCGTGACGGGCGGGGCGAGCGGGATCGGCAGGGCGCTCGCGGAGGCCTTCGCCCGCGAGGGCGCGAAGGTCGTCGTCGCCGACGTCGACGAGGCGGGGATGGCCGACGTCGTCGCCGGGATCCGCGGGCGCGGTGGCGAGGCGCTCGCCGTCCGCACAGACGTGGGCGACCTCGCCTCGGTGCGGGCCCTCGCCGACCGTGCCTTCGAGGCCTTCGGCCGCGTGCATGTCCTCTGCAACAACGCCGGTGTGGCGCTCTGGGGCGGGCTCGAGACGGCGACCCACCGCGACTGGCGATGGGTGCTCGACGTGAACCTCTGGGGCGTGATTCACGGCCTCGAGGCGTTTCTGCCGCGCATGATCGCGCAGAAGGAGCCCGGCCATGTCGTCAACACCGCGTCGATGGCCGGGCTCGTCGCCACGGGCGGCCTCGGCATCTACAACACGACCAAGTACGCCGTCGTCGGGCTCTCGGAGACGCTGGCGAAGGACCTCAAGCGTTACGGGATCGGCGTCTCCGTGCTCTGTCCGATGGGCGTGCAGACGCGGATCCGGGAGAGCGACCGCAACCGGCCCGCCAACCTCAGGAACGAGACGCCCGCGCGCGCCGAGCCCGTCGAGCTGATGGGCCGTTACCTGGCGCCAGAGACGGTGGCGCAGATGGTGCTCGAGGCCATCCGTGCGGGCGAGCTCTACGTGATCACCCACGACGAGGGGCTCGAGCCCTTGCGCCGCCGGTTCGAGCGGATGGAGCGATCCATCCGCGCGCGGAAGCCCTAACCACGATCGCGTCGAGCTGGATCGGCACGAGCGCGGACCTCCGCGGCGCGGCCCAGCGCTTGGCCGCGGCGCGCGAGATCGCCCTCGACACGGAGGGCGACAGCCTCCACCACTACCCGGAGCGCCTCGCGCTGCTGCAGCTTGCGAGCCCCTCGGCGGAGGTGTGGCTCGTGGACCCGCTGGCGGTGGACGATCTCTCGCCGCTCGGTGGGATCTTTGCCGCGCCCGGGACCACGATGGTGCTGCACGCTGGCGACAACGACCTCGCGCACCTCAAGCGGCGCCACGGCATGAGCTTTGCGGCGCTGTTCGACACGCACGTGGCCGCGCGCTTCCTCGGCGAGCCCGCGCTCGGCCTCGACGTCCTCGTCCGGCGTTACCTCGGCCTCGAGCTTCCACCCTCGCGGCAGCGCGATGACTGGTCGGCCCGCCCGCTCTCGGAGGCGCAGCGCGATTACGCGGCGGCCGACGTGTTCCACCTGGTGAGCCTGAAGGATCGGCTCGTGGACGAGCTCCGGCGGGTGGGGCGCCTCGCGTGGGTCGAAGAGGAGTGCGCAGCGCTCGCGGGTCAGGCCATCGCGGAGCGCGCGCCCGACCCGAACGCGTTCGCGTCGCTCAAGGGCGCTCGCGAGCTCTCACCGCGCGGCCTGGCCGCGCTACGCGAGCTCCACGAGCTCCGCGAGCGGCTGGCGCACGCGGCCGACCGGCCGCCGTTCAAGATCTTGCAACAGGAGACGCTCGTGCGGCTCGCCCAGGCTCTGCCCGGCGACCGCGCGTCGCTCGCGGCGGTGCAGGGATGCACGGCGCGGGTGATCGCGCGCTGGGGCGACGCGCTCCTCGAGGCGATCGCGCGCGCACAGGCGCTGCCGGAGTCCGAGCTCCCGGTGCTCGAGCGCCGGCCACGGCCGAAGATCGCCGGCGTCGTCCAGCGCCGGATCGAACGGCTCCGGCTCTGGCGCGCCGAGGCGGCGCCCCGTGCGGGCCTCGAGCCGGGCCTCGTCCTGCCGAATCGCCTCATCGGCGCGATCGCGCAGGCGGCTCCCCGAGACGTCGCGGCGCTGGCGGCGGTTGAGGGGGTTCGGCGCTGGCGCGCCGAGGTCTTCGGCGCTGAAATCCTTGCGGCCCTCGCGTCGACGTGAGAACGTGCATAGACACATGACTGATTGGCGGCAGAACCTTGTCGACGACGACGCTGGGCTCGTCGCGATCCTGCGCGAGGCCAAGACGGTGGCGGTGCTCGGCGCCAAGCCCGGCGTGGCGGAGCCCGCATGCTACGTGCCCACGTATCTCCGCGCGCGCGGCTACCGCATCTTACCCGTCAATCCCGTGATCGCGGGGCGAGAGCTCCTCGGGACCCAGGCCGTGGCCTCCCTCGGGGATCTCGCCGAGGCCGTGGACCTGGTCGAGATCTTCCGGCGGCCGGAGCACCTGCTGGCCCACGCCGAAGAGATCCTGGCGCTCCCGTGGCGGCCCAAGGTGGTGTGGTTCCAGCTCGGAATCAGGAACGACGCGGCGGCCGAGCGGCTCGCGCGCGCCGGGATCCGGGTCGTGCAGGACCGCTGCATGATGCCCGAGCACCGGCGCCTGATCGAAACCGGTGGGGGGTGTCGGGGAGGAGCGGCGGTCGCTCCCCCCGACGGTGAATAGTGGCCGGCGAGTACGCGTTCGTCATGAAGGATCTGCGCAAGGTCGTCCCGCCCAAGCGGGAGATCCTGCGCGGCATCTGGCTCTCGTTCTTCCACGGCGCGAAGATCGGTGTCCTCGGCGCCAACGGCGCGGGCAAGTCCTCCCTCCTCCGGATCATGGCCGGTGTGGACACCGACTTCCTCGGCGAGGCATTTCCCGCGGCCGGGCTCCGCATCGGCTATCTCCCCCAGGAGCCCCGGCTCGACCCGGCGAAGGACGTGCGTGGCAACGTCGAGGAGGGCGTCAGTGAGACGCGCGCGCTCCTCACACGGTTCGAGGCGGTGAGCGCCAGGCTCGGCGAGCCGCTCGAGGCCGACGAGATGGAGAAGCTTCTCGAGGAGCAGGCGCGCCTGCAAGACCGGATCGACGCGGCGAACGCCTGGGACCTCGATCGGACGCTGGAGATCGCCATGGATGCGCTGCGCTGCCCGCCGCCCGACGCCGACGTCGGCGCGATCTCGGGCGGCGAAAGACGACGCGTGGCGCTCTGCCGGCTGCTCTTGCAACGGCCCGACCTGCTTCTGCTCGACGAGCCGACGAATCACCTGGACGCTGAGTCGGTCGCCTGGCTGGAGCGCTTCCTGAAGGACTACCCGGGCACAGTCGTCGCCGTGACGCACGACCGCTATTTTCTGGACAACGTCGCAGGCTGGATCCTCGAGCTCGACCGCGGCGAGGGCATCCCGTGGCAGGGGAACTACTCCTCGTGGCTGGACCAGAAGCGGACGCGCCTGTCGCAGGAGGAGAAGGCGGCGAGCGCCCGCCAGCGCACCCTGGAGCGCGAGCTGGAATGGGTGCGGATGGCGCCGCGGGCCCGCCAGGCGAAAAGCAAGGCGCGCCTCAGCGCCTACGAGAGTCTGCTGGCGGAGGAAACGGAGAAGCTCCCGGAGACGGTCGAGATCTACGTCCCGCCCGGACCGCGTCTGGGCGGCGTCGTCGTCGAGGCCGATCGTCTGCGCAAGGGATACGGCGACCTGCTCCTCATCGACGCCCTCTCGTTCAAGCTTCCGCCCGGCGGCATCGTCGGCGTCATCGGGCCGAACGGCGCCGGCAAGACGACGCTGTTCCGCATGATCACCGGGCAGGAGAAGCCCGATGCGGGGACGCTCCGCGTCGGCGAGACGGTGCGGCTGGCGTACGTCGATCAGAGCCGCGACGTCCTCAAGGACACCGCGAGTGTATGGGAGGCGATCGCCGAGGGAAACGAGCTCCTCCAGCTCGGCCGGCGAACGCTCAATTCGCGCTCCTACGTCGCCTCGTTCAACTTCAAGGGGCCGGATCAGCAGAAAAGGGTCAAGGACCTCTCCGGTGGCGAGCGCAACCGCGTCCACCTGGCCCGCATGCTGAAGAGCGGCGCTAATCTACTTTTACTGGACGAGCCGACGAACGACCTCGATGTCGACACGCTGCGGGCGCTCGAGGAGGCTCTTCTGGAGTTCGCCGGCTGCGCCGTCGTGATCAGCCACGATCGGTGGTTTCTCGACCGGATCGCGACGCACATCCTGGCCTTCGAGGGCGACAGCCAGGTCGTGTGGTTCGAGGGGAATTACCAGGACTACCAGGCGGACCGGCGCCGCCGCCTCGGCGCCGACGCCGACCAGCCGCACCGGATCAAATACAGGAAGCTCACCCGCGATTGACGGGAGCGGGTCTATTGCGCGGCGACGGGCTGCCCCAGCAGCATGCCCACGATGACCAGCGCCCCTCCGGCGAGCGAGAGGAGGAACGACATCTTGCTCTCCCTCCAGTTCTTCACCAGGAAGACGAGGCCGACGGGCGCCAGGAACAGAACGCCCAGGCCCCACGCGACGCTGACCTTGAAGGCGTTGACGATGAACATGACGCTACCGATGAGGATCAGGACCCCACCCACGAGCAACAGGACCGCTGGCAGCATGCCGCTTCCCTCCGGTTGAAGTTCGTCAGGCATCCCGCGCGCCCAGGCGCGCTCGACTCAAATGTTGTGAGGGGAGAGGGAGAACGCAACCGGCTGACGATTTTGTAATCGGCGGGCGGCCGGCCCGGCCTCCGGCCGCCGGTCAGATCCTCTCGAGAGGGGCGAAGCGCGGCAGGAATTTCTTCGAGCCGTGGATCGAGAACGACACGGTCAGCTTCAGCTTGTCGCCGGCCCCCTCGACCCGGATCACGGTTCCGACCCCGTATTCGGGGTGGTGCACCTTGCAGCCGAGGGTGAAGGGGCTCGACGGATCGGCGGATGCCCGGGGTTCGGCCTCGTCGTGGACCAGCCGACGTCTCGCGATCGCCTCGGCGGCGCCGAAAAGACGCGCCGCGTCTCGGATCGTCCGGGGGTCATCGGCGAAACCGGTCTCCCGCAGCAGGCGCTCCGGAATTTCCTGCAGGAAGCGCGACGGCTCGGCGGGCGTCGGTTCTCCAAACATGCGGCGCTGCAGGGCCCGCGTCAGGATCAGCTGCTCCCGGGCGCGCGTCATGCCGACGTAGAGCAGCCGGCGCTCCTCCTCGATGTCCTCGTGCTCCTCCGCATTCCGCGAGTGCGGGAAGAGGCTCTCCTCCAGACCGGTGATGAACACGACGGGGAACTCCAGCCCCTTGGCCGAATGCAGCGTCATCAGGCGGACGCCCGAGGTCCCCTGCACGTTCTCGGTTTCGGACAGGAGCGCGGCGCGGTCGAGGAAGGCCTGCAGCCCGTCGGCCGCGCCGTCGTAGGAGGCGACGGCGCTCACCAGCTCCTCGAGGTTCTCGACGCGCGCCGCGGCGTCGCCCGGCGCCGACTTCTCGAGATGGGCCGTCAAGCGCGTCCGCTCGATGACGGCCGCGACGAGGCGGCTGGCGGGCAGGGTCTTCATCTCCGCCCGCAGATCGGTCATGAGGGTCAGGAAGGCCTCCAGCGCCCGCGCGGCGCGTCCGCCGGCGAGTCCCAGGTCGATCGTCTTGCGCATCGCCTCTTCGAGGGACGCCGTGTCCTTGCGGGCCACGTCGAGCACGGTGTCGAGAGTCGTCCTGCCGATGTCGCGCGGCGGCGTGTTGACGATGCGCTTCAGGCTCACCTCGTCGCGCGGGTTGAGCAGGGCGCGCAGGTAGGCGAGGACGTCCTTCACCTCCCTGCGATCGTAGAAGCGCGTTCCGCCCACCATGATGTACGGCATCTCGTGGCGCGCCAGCGCCTCTTCGAGCGCCCGGGACTGGGCGTTGGTGCGATACAGGATGGCGATGTCCTCCAGCGCGTGGTCGCGTCGCAGCGCGCGGATCCGGGCGACGATCCGCTCCGCCTCGTGCCGCTCGTCCATGGCGACCAGAAGCTCCAGGGGCCGGCCCTCGGGCGCGTCGGACCACAGGGACTTGTCGATGCGGCTCCGGTTGTTGCGGATGACCGCGGTCGCGGCCTCCAGGATGTTGCCGGTGGAGCGGTAGTTCTGCTCCAGCTTGATGAGGCGCGTGCCGGGGAAATCCAACAATTTACCGGCATCTCGGATCCCTATCAGGTGCCGAGCGATGCTGAGTTGGCAATCGACACTACGAAGCTGCCCCCGGAGGCAGCTGCCGAGGAAATTATCGCCTTCCTCGAGTGCGAAGGTTACCTGAGGCCGCTTGAGGTCGCGGTAGAAATGAGGGAGGCGCTACCTCAGACGGTCGCCGGGAACAATGGCCATGACTAATCCTGTCTATTTCTGTGGCCCGGCAATTGGCTTCCTTGTGGGTGGAGTTGTCGCCGCGACGTGAATGGGCGGTGGGATCTTATTACTCCCACTGCAGATGGCCGGCCTCCAGATTCACCCGATCGTAGCCGTCGGCTCCGATGTGATCTTCATGACCGTGGGTGAGGACGATGGCGCGGACGAGGGCGCGATTTTGTTTGAGGTACGTGATATCGGGGATGACCAGGTCGACGCCGAGTAGCTCGGACTCCGGGAACATCATGCCGGCGTCGATGACGATGATGTCGTCG
>Ga0137418_10004472_pt1 | contig 12835 bp, 8 predicted proteins | sample CZODoug3_1_2_16f_FD_122242 | JGI IMG/M metagenome (GOLD analysis project Ga0137418, IMG submission 122242) | Vadose zone soil fungal communities from Angelo Coast Range Reserve, California, USA - CZODoug3_1_2_16fungal (Hybrid Assembly) | ecosystem: Environmental > Terrestrial > Soil > Vadose...
ATTTTTCGAGGTACGGAACTCCATCCAGATGCGCAATCACCCAGTCGCCGGAAGCCAGCATGTTCCGCGCGATCTGCGCCTGAACCGCATCCACGTCATCCATCAATGCCGGCGGAGATATAATGCAGCCCAGAAAAACCGCCGCGGCAATCAGCAGGACGCCTACACCCTCGCTGCGAGAGCTGCCACCAGTTCCGGTTTCTCCACTTCGGGCGAGCTCTGAATGTTCCACTGTTTCATCCATAGAAAGAGGATCAGCAATCCCCACAGGTGATACCCCACATTCGCACGATGTTCCAGGTGATCCGCGATCAGCCGGTCAATCGCTTCCGGGCGAAATAGATTCGTTTCCTTCACGGCACTCGCGCTGAGCGTTTCCAGCAGCATGCCCCGCAGCGCGCCTCGGAACCAGTCATGCGTCGGAATATCCAGACCGGTCTTCGGCCGCTTCAGGATTGCCGGTGGCAGCTTGCCATTCATCAATTTCTTCAGGACCACCTTTTGCCTACGCCCGTCAATTTTCAGATGATCCGGCAAAGAAGCCGCAAACTCGACGATGCGATGGTCCAGAAACGGCGGCCGCACTTCCAGCGAGTGCGCCATGCTCATGCGGTCCACTTTTTGCAACAGGTCGTCGGTCAGATAGTAGTGCTGGTCAAACGCCAGGTACCGGCTCAAATATCCATCCATCGCCAAACCGGGCAAGTCGCACTGGAACAAGTCGCCGATCGAAGCATCCGTGGTCCGCTGCAAAAGTTGCTCTTGCTGTCCTCGCGAGAACGCCCCGTTCCAGTAAGTGTGCGCCTCGTCGGGCCCCAGCAGCGATCCTTCCACAAATCTCTTTACCTTGTATTCCAGGCTGATCTTTTCATTGGAAACCGGCCAGTAACGCAGCACGCCGAGCAGTGACCGCCGCATCGAACGCGGCACGCGGCGCGCAAATTCCGCCAACCGGTCCGCGCGGTACGTGGCATATCCTCCGAAGAGTTCGTCGGCGCCCTCGCCGCTAAGCGCCACCGTCACATGCCTGCGGCTCATCATGGAGAGGAACCACAGCGGAACTGCGCCGGCATCGGCGAACGGTTCGTCGGAGTAATAAGCCATCTCTTCGACCGCTCCCTCCAAGTCCAGGCCCGGGTTCAGGTCGAGTTCGTAATGCTCCGTGCCGTATTGCTTGGCCACCTTTCGCGCGTAGCGGCTTTCGTCAAAACTTCTGCCGGCGAAACAGATCGAAAACGTTTTAATGCGCGAAGACGAGTGTCGCCGCGCGTAATGCAATATGGTGGATGAATCGACGCCTCCGCTCAGCCACACTCCCACCGGGACGTCCGCGATCATGTGCTCACGCATGGACTCGGCCAGCAACACGTCCAGCGCTTCCTGCGCGGAATCCGCCGTCCACGCGGGATCAGTTGCAAATTTCGGTGTCCAAAATTGCTCCTGGCGGATTGCGCCGTCGGTCCACTCCAGAATGCTGCCGGGCAGCAGCTTTTCAATCCCCTTCACCAGGGTGTGCGGAGTGGGAACGTAATTCAGAGCCAGGTAATAGTGCAGCGCGACGTGGTCAATCTCGCGTGTAATTTCCGGGTGCGCGAAAAGGGATTTCAGTTCCGACCCGAAATATAAATCCTCGCCTTTTTTGCCGATGTACAGCGGCTTGATGCCCACCCGATCGCGCGCCAGCACCAGCCGCCTTTCGTTCTCGTTCCACAACGCGGCAGCAAACATTCCGCGGAGCCGCCGGAAGCAGTCCTTATCCCATTCCTGGAAGGCCTGCAGCAACACTTCCGTGTCGCACTGCGTGGCAAATTTGTGGCCGCGCGATTCCAGTTCGCTGCGCAGTTCACGGTAGTTGTAAATTTCGCCATTGAAAACCAGCACCAGGTTGCCGTCGTCCTGCAACGTCAGCGTGTATGCCCCGTTACGTGATGTCAGTGATTGGCCCGGCTCGAGCTTCTCACCCTTGAGAAGTCTGTCTGACACGTCGCTCCCCTTTCGCCTATGAGCTGGGCTGAGCTTACTGATCTTGGCTGCGGCCTATGGCATTACAGCCAATACCGGGTCAGGAATCGAATCCGAGTCCCAACGCATCGAGCGAGCGCAGCAGGATGTTGCGCCGCCCCGCCGAGTGGTCGGCCCGATCCAGCGACCACCGCGTCGCCTGGATACCGATGCTGGCCAGCGGCTCTGGCGGAAACGGCACCGGCCGCCTGCGGACCATGTCCAGTTCGGTGCGTGCGGTGGGCTCGTTATCGAGCAGGTCAAGGCACACGTCGGCGGCGAACCGCGCCGCGCCGACGCCGAGCCCGGTGAACCCGTTGACGTAGGCCACCCGGCCGTCGCGGGCCAGTCCCCAGTGCGCGCAGAACCGGGTGTTGGTGTCGATGGCGCCCGCCCACCGATGGGTGAACCGGACATCGTCGAGCGCAGGAAAGGTGATGAAGAAGTGTGCGGCCAGCCGCCGATAGGTGGCCGACCGGTCTTCGTAGCCGTCATCGACCTTGCGGCCGAAGTGGTAGACGGCGTCGTAGCCGCCCCACACGATCCGGTTGTCCATGGTCAAGCGGTAGTAGTGAAATTGGTTGGCGCAGTCGCCGATTCCCTGCCTGCGCCGCCAGCCGATGCGGTCGAGCTGCGCGTCGGTCAGTGGCTCGGTGGCCAGCACATAGTCGTATACCGGCACAGTGTGCAGCCGGTTGCGCCTCAGCAGGCTCGGGAAGACATTCGTCGCCAGCACGGCGTTGCCGCAGGTGAAGGTCGCCGCGCCGGAGTGGATGCGCAGCGCGACGCCGGCGGAGTACATGCCGTGCGCGTTGGTGTGCTCGTAGATGTACACACCGGCTTCCCGGCATGCGCGGGCGAGTTCGAGCGCGAGCTTGGCCGGATGCACGATCGCACAGGTGTCGGGGCTGTACAGGCCCGACAGGTATGTCGGGGAATGAACTTCGTCGCGGACTTCGCGCGGCCCAAGCAGCTTCCCCTTGCCCTTGGCGGCCTCGTCGGCCAGCCAGTCCACTTGATGTGGTTCGGTGGCTACCGACAGCATCCCGGTGCGCTGCCATTCGGCGTCGAGCCCGAGCGACTCGATATCGGCCTGCATGCCGTCGAGGTTCTCCGTGCCCATCGCCTCGAGCGTGTCAATTTCGTTGGGCCAGCGCGTCTTTCCGTTCTCCAGGCCGTGTGTCAGGCTGGCGTCGACGAAGCCGCCGTTGCGCCCCGAGGCGGCCCAGCCGATCCGGTTGGCCTCGATGAGGACGATGCGGCGATCGGGATTTCGTTGGGCGGCGTGCAATGCGGTCCACAGCCCGGCGTAGCCCCCGCCGACCACCAGCAGGTCGCAGATGATCGATCCGGTTGCCTGCGGATACCCGGGCCGCGGGATGTCGAGCCACATCGAGCCGAAGATGCTTGCCGCAAGCGAACGTTCGACCAGGCTGGAATCGACGTGGGCATCGAACACCGTCTCCACATCGTGTCCACCGGGGGGGTACTTTGGTCGGAGGATCCCAATGGCCAATTGGTATTTCAGCCGCAGCATGCAGGAACCTCAATCCGCGTTGGCGGCAGGACTTGGATCTTTGGTGGACCCCAGGACGGATGGGCGACTGAGACACGGGTTGTACCTGTCACTGGGCTAGATGCCGATCGCCTGGAGCTTCGCTGGCATGAGAATGATACGGGGACAGATACGAGCTGGGGGTCAGGCAGGACGACCACATGGCCGGACTCCCAACTGCGCTCGGTGACATTCGATTCTGGGGGAAAAGCCTGGGTGGCCGGCTGGTCTTTCGGCACCTAGGCTTTGCGCGTCATGGCGTGGGTGCGCGCGTTTGCAAATCCCACCGGCGCTTCGATCTTCGCCAAGTCATCGGCTTGGCCCAAACTGTGAATGTGGGCTAGATCCACATGGTCCACCCGCAGCCGCTTCAGGCTGCCTTCCAGCCGACGCAAGAATTCGTCTCGTGTGCGGTCCGGAATTTTGGTTGCCAGCCACACTTCCTGGCGGCGCCGCACCATCACCTGGCCGACGCGCGACTCGCTCTTGCCGTCTCCGTATGCGTAGGCCGTGTCGAGATAAGTAATGCCAAGATCAATCGCTCGATTCAGCGCCGCCAGCGCCTTATCTTCGTCCTGGTACATGAGGAAGCGGCTGCCGCATCCGAATGCCAGAATCGAAACCTTAGCGCCGGTTCGCCCCAGAGTCCGCGAGCGAAGCGGATCCACCAGGGTAGGCTGGGCGGCCGCAATATCCTTCAGAATCGACAAACTCGCGCCAGCCGCAGTCCCCAAACCAATTCGCTCAAGAAAGTTTCTCCGAGAGAGCTCTTTGCTCATGGTCTTCTCCGCGATGAAATTGGCACTCTTCCTATGAATTTAGCTCAACCCGGCGGAGTAGTCGACAGGTACGGTAAAGTTGTGAGTACCCGCCACAGCTCGTGTAGGGAGACGGGTCTCAGACCCGCCCAGGCCGAGCGTAGCTCGCCGGCGCAAGGCCAACCTGTCGCGGATCAATACAGGACGAAAGGATTGACCTCACGGCACCCCGTCGTTTTCGCGCACTCAGCCAAAACGGTGGTCGACCCGGCACCATCACCTGCTCTGAAACACGCAGGTTCGCAGAAAGCGATCCGGCTTGCCCAAAAACGTGGTCATGATCAGGAGCACACGAGGCTATGCCGCGGACAGCAGTTGCATTCAAGTAGAACCCGCTTCCGTTTTGCCCCTGCGAAGACTTTGTGGTTATTCTCGACAAGGATTAAGCTTTATATTCTTCCACAATTAAGGAGAAGCTCATGGCGCGTCGACTATTCCTCTCACGATTGGCGCAATTGGCGGGGCAATCCTGACTCGGTCATGGCTCATGGACACCCATCATCAGGTTGTATCAAACGCAACTTTGCTGGCCATACCACAAGTCCTGATAGCCCGATAGGATTGTCTGGAAAACGGACACTCGCGAGTCAACTTATAGAGTGCACATGCGAAGCGAAGGAGCTGTCCATGCTTGATCCTAGAAAAATTGTGCTTGTGGCGTTCTGCACCGTGGCTGCGTTCATGGCAACCCTACAAGCGCAAGATCCGGGATGCCAGTTCACCGGAAACAGCGCGTGTGGCGGTGACAATCGCGGGCAGTGCGCTCCTCATGAACGCCTCTATGCTGAGCAATGTTCAAGCGGTCCGGCCCAGAGCAAGTGCTTTGTTGACAACTATTGCGCTTCAATCAACCGAGGACGAGTCAATATAGGAGGCCGTCCGTGGTCAGGCGGTTACAGCTTCAGACAGCTCGGGGATTCGCTGACGGTCACGGGTGGTTCAGCGGGGCCTGGATCTGGTCGGTTCATCGGACCCTACCTGATCAGTATTACTTGGAATGGAACGCCGGCATATACCGGCACGATCAGCGTCCAGAACAACATCGCGAATCAGATTCAGTGGGATCGTCCTCCCCTTAACCGCTGGACCCGCTGAAGCTCGGTCTCAATCCCAGATCTCACCATGGGAATGGACCTCCAGGCCAAAACCTGCCGCGGAGCCTATTTGAGCGGAGCAGCAGGGTCAATCACATGCTGTGGGACACCGACGAAGAGCGGAGTCTTAGTTAGAGTCGAACGAGTAACGAGTCAAGGCCCCAGCCAAGACAGTACCGAAAGGTGAACAACCCGCCGTGGATGCACAGACGAAAAAGATCCTGTGCGACCACATTTTCGCCTCCGTAAAGCGCTAGGTACGGCGGGGCCAAGTAAGGATCACATTCTTATAGCGCCTTTGCGGAAATCCGACGGTCCTCCTCCTATGCGGTTTCTCGATCGCCTCTCCACCATCGAGCGGAATAGACGATCGCCGCGGCCGCTAACCATCCCGCGGCGTACATCGGCTGTGCTGCCCAGCGAAAGATCGCCGAGTGCATCATTCCCAGCCAAGAGAAGGCAGCAGCGATCAGGCACCAAATAGCTGCGCGGCCAAAGTTCCGATCGATCATTTCCGTAATCAAAGAGGCCACAACCAGGACCAGAAAAAGAAACCCGCTGCCGAGTCCCTGGAGCGACGACCAATAGATCGAGTGATTCAAGGCAGCCTGTACGTCAGGATTCGCCGCCGAAAGCTTGAGTGCAGCTAAGGCGGAGTTTACCGCCGCTGCCACAACAGCGCCCGCCGGCAGGACAAACCCGAGAAGGACTGCGCTTAGATATTTTCGATCCACACGCCGCAACGTCGCCATCCCAACACCAACCGACACATAGGCAATCATCGCCGCCAAAATGGGCCAGGGAAATAGCTGCGCAATGAAAATTGTCAGGCCGCTCATGACCACAACGGTAAAAATAATGGGCGTCCAAAGCGCGAAACCAATTCTCGCGCCCATCGCTTTGTAAGGAGGATGCATGGCGTACACGACCGGCGCGATTACGCTTCCCGCCGCACCGCATACCAACGTACCCATGCCGTCCCATGCGACTACCTGCCTGGCATCGTAGTTGTCTCCAGCGGCGGTCGCCCCTTCCACGGAGGCAATATCCTGGAGAACCTGATAAATGGCCATGGGCACGATCACGGACAAATAGGGCAAGGCTATCGCCAGGGCTCGCAATGGCCCCAAGGACGCGACCAAGGGAAGGCGGGGCGATATCCCCTGCCATACCGGACGCACGTATCCCACGCCCAGCCCCACCATCAGCGGGACCGTCCAGGCGACAATAAAGGGAGGAATTCTCCAGGAGGTGATGGGCACGTTGGCGAGAACACTGGTGGCAACGATCGTAAGCGCGACGATCCCGACCAACGGCTGATCAAAGATTCGTTGCAGCAGCACCAGAGCAAGGTAACTGTACATGGCGGCCCCGAAGACCGTCATCGAGGCCGGCACCGGGATCAAGCGCCGCAACACGCCGGCGAAGGGCGCCGCCACCAGTTTGATGATTCCCGTCCAGACGACTGCGGCAGCACCGATCTGCCAGGCCCGGAGTTCATCATGACTCTGGAGATATACCGGCACCATGATGGATAGTGTGTAGGCGATGATGGCGGGGACATTGTTTCCGTAAACGTGCGCCGTGACATCACTACGGCCTTCCCGCTTTCTTAACCTGACTGCGAGACCAATCAAGCCGGCGGAGCCGACCAGGAATCCCAAGGCATATCCCGGCAACAGGTGCCCAACGCTGAACGCCAGCGGAATCCCAACAGGTGCCAGAAGGAAAATCGGGATAATCATCTGTGCAATGTTGAATCCAACCTGCGCAACCGTGGCGTCGATATCGCCGCGCCCCGGCACCCACCACCGTGAAGTTGTGTTTGCTCTCGCTGCCATCGAATGCTTCGTCTCACAGCTGAATCGATCTGAACCCTTAGATCTTGAATGACTCCAGCGACTCGGGAGCGAAAAGCTGCTGGGGCGTCAACTGGCGCTTGGAGAGACCTTGCTCATAGTGGTAGCGGAGAAAGGTGCTTAAAGTATGCACGTTCGGTTCAAAACCGTAGGGCCAGAAGTCCTGTCCCATCGTGGCCCGCGTCTCTTCAACATGCCGGATGAGCCAAGGGAGCATGAATTTCAGGGCTGCGGTCTGATATAGCTCCTGGTAAATTTCTCGTTGCGAATACACAAATGCTTTATATAGAGACTGAGCGACCCAGGGATACCTGTCGTACACCGCGCGACGAATCACCAAGGTGTGCATGATGGGAAAAATCTTGGTCCGCAGATAATATTCGCGTTCAACTGTCTGGTAGTCCTCGAACAACCGTTTGACGCTACCCGAACCACGCGTAAAGGTGGAGGGCATGCGTGCCGTATACAGGGCGTCGATCTCGCCTGCATCGAGCATTCCCGAGAGTGTCTTGGTGGGAGGAATTGCTTCCAGGTGGATCGAGGGTGGCAGGGAAAGGGCCAACTTTTCCGCTCGTCCAGGTTCCTCTTCCCCACCGTTGAAATACTTGGTATCGGTAACGGGGACGCTGTAGTCGTCACTGAGGATCCCACGAATCCAAACTCCGGCCGTCATCTGATATTCCGGAGTCCCCACGCGTTTTCCGGCAAGATCTTTCGGCTCGCGGATTCCGCTATTGCGGTTGATGTAGACGCAAGAATGGCGGAAGAAGCGCGAGGGGAAAACCGGGATTGCAATGAACGGCGGATTCTCAGAGGAAAGAGAGAGCACGTAGGACGACAATGACATCTCTGCGGCATCGAATTCATGATGACGCAGCATCCGGAAGAAAGTTTCCTCTACCGGCAGGTTCAGATAGGTCAGCTGAATTCCGTCAACCGGTACGCGGCCTTCTAATAGCGCGCGGGTGCGATCGTAGTTCCAGCATGCCAGGGACAGTCGAAGTTTACCCATCTCGTTTCTCCCGCTGAACCGCACAAGGCAGCATCTTCAGCACTTTAACAATTTTTCCGGCTGAGGCTATGCATTATACGGAAAGCAATGCGAAGCAGCCGCATTTGGCTCGGTCCGGGCGGGGTGTCGTCGACCGTGTTTGACGTGAGGGTAGACGTGACGTGTAAATTGTTGGCACGCGTTATTACCGAGAGATGGATTTGGCGACCCAGTTGAAACTGACAACCGTGATGCCGTCACCGTCGGGAGCAAAGGAATAGGAAAGGAAGCTATGAGCGAGTTTCTGTCTGAAACGGAACTGCAGCGCCTGGATCCTGCCGAGACTCACGCCTTCGAGTCACCCGTCCCTACTCAGCCCATTTCGAATGGCGAGTTTTTCCCGGGACATCAGAGCAAAGAGCAGCAACAAGTCGAAGCTCTGATTGCGGAGTATGGAGATTCCACAGGGAAGAAGCTGGGGATGGAACGGCGGCAGTTTCTCAAAACCGCTGCAGGTATGGCAGCGGCATTCCTCGCCATGAACCGTGTGTACGGAGCAGTCTTCGAGGTGAGTCCGGTCGAAGCTGCCAGCCCCGAGTTTGCCGCCGAGCGGGCGCAGAAGTATTCCGGGGAGTTCATCTGCGACCTGCATACCCATTTTCTCCGGGACGATACCCGGCTCACGATATTCGTGAAACTCCGCGAGTTCACCGGGCAAGCTGGGTTCAACCTAGAGCTGTCCAAAGAGCCACAGACTTTGGAGCATCTGAAGTTCGGCAACTACGTGAAGGAAATGTTTCTCGACAGCGACACCAAAGTCGCGCTATTGAGTGGAGCTCCTTCTGATATTCCGACCGATTGGTTTCTCACCAATGAAATGAAGGCCGAGGCGCGCCGGAAACTGAATGCCTTTGCTGGTTCGAGACGCCTTCTTACCCATGCTGTTTTCGCTCCCGGGCAAAAGGGCTGGCTGGAGGATATTGACCGAGCTGTCGAACTTAAGCCAGAAGGGTGGAAGGGTTATACCATTGGCGACAATACTAACCCGACGATCAGCAAATATCCGTGGCGGATGGATGACGAAAGGCTGGTCTATCCCGCCTACGAAAAGTTCGTGAAGTCAGGAATCAGAAATGTTGCTGTCCATAAGGGCCTTTACCCGCCGGGCATGGAAGCCGAGGTGCCCAATCTCAAGCAGTACGCCAAGGTTGATGATGTCGGCAAAGCTGCTAAAGACTGGCCGCAGCTGAATTTTTTCGTTTATCACGCAGGTTATCGCTATGCGGGTGGCCCGCCGATGCAGGGCGCTCCAGAAGTAGGCAGTGAACAATTCGAGAAGACGGGACGGATCGACTGGGTTTCTGATCTGGTGGACATCCCGCAGAAGTACGGCGTCAACAACGTCTACGCGGACGTGGGTGCAGTTTTCGCCAATTGCTGCGTCAGCTATCCTCGCCTGGCCGCCGCGATGATGGGAATGCTGGTGAAGGGTCTGGGCGCCGATCATGTGGTCTGGGGCACGGATTCGCTCTGGTTTGGTTCGCCGCAGTGGCAGATCGAAGCGTTGCGCAGACTGGAAATCCCCGAGGACATGCAAAGGAAGCATGGATACGCGCCCCTGGGGCCGCCGGACGGCCAGACGAAAAGAGCGATTTTCGGCCTCAATAGCGCCCGTCTGTTCGGACTGGAGACCGGTGTGAAGTCCGGCTGGAGGACCGATCCGATGGCAGAGCGAAGAACGGCCTATTTAAACTCCGGGCCGGATCGGAGTAATTTGGCGTATGGGTGGGTCAGGAAGATTGACAGTTAGGCTCGCGGTGCTGACCCGAGGTCCGACAACATGTATGCAGCAACACTTATGAAGGGAATCTGCGCTGGTCTTACGCTGACTTTCGTTTTCGCATCAGCTGCAATTTTGCGTGCCCAACAAGCCGCTCCTGCCGAGGGTACACAGCCACTGGTTTTGACCGGAGCCATTTCCCTACCCGGAGTGCAGGGGCGCATCGATCACTTGTCGACCGATCAGAAGGGACGACTGTTCGTTTCAGCGCTCGGCAATAACACGGAAGAAGTGGCCGATCTCTCCTCTGGAACCCGAGTGCATAGCATCAATGGAGTGCCCCGCCCTCAGGGCGTAGTCTATGCTCCGGAGTTGAATGAGCTGTTTGTCGGAAGTGACGAAGGAAAGTTGTACATCTACAACGGCACAACTTTAGACCTCATCACCAGCATTGATTTCGGGGATGACGTCGATAACCTTCGGTACGACGCGACCGGGAAGCTCGTCTACGTTGGCTATGGTGCTGAAGACGGGGCGATTGCGATGGTGGACGCAACCACCAACCAGCGTCTGAAGGAGGAATTCAAACTGGGGGCACATCCCGAATCCTTTCAGCTGGAAAAGTCCGGGCCAAATCTTTACGTGAACCTGCCAGACCTCAAGCAAATTGCGGCCATCAACCGCAGCACTCACGCCATCACCCGATGGCCTGTAACCCTGGACAGCAACTTTCCCATGGCCTTGGACGAAAGCCACCGACGCGTGTTCGTCGCGACACGTGAGCCCGCCCGACTGGCCGTATTTGACACGAACTCGGGACGCATGATCGCTGCCCTGCCCTGTGTTCAGAACTCGGATGACCTGTTCTATGATTCCGCGAGAAAACGCATTTACGTTGCCGGCGGCGAAGGTTACGTGAGTGTGTTTCAACAAAAGGACTCCGACCACTACCAGTTGCTGGCCAAGATTCCTTCCGCCATCGGTGCGCGCACCGCAGGATACTTTGGAAAGGGAAGGAAGGGTTTCGACGTTTTCTACGTGGCGGTTCCGGCACGTGCGGATCACACAGCAGAGGTGTTGATCTATACCGTGCAGAATTAGAAGGGCAAAGAAGGACGAATGGCCAGAGACAAGAGATTGTCGGTTGATCGGCGAAACTTCCTGAAGACCGCCGCCGCAGGCAGTATGGCGACCCTCGTTGCCAACACCGGTGCAGCGAGTGCGCAGACGCCCCCGCCTCCACGCACCATGGCGCCCATGATGTCGAAGGAGGCCGAAACCGAAAATCCCAGGACCGCCGAAGTTCTAACCACAGACCGTCCCGGCTCCGATTTCATGGTAGACGTTATCAAGTCACTGGGCATCGAGTACATTTGCGCCAATCCCGGATCGAGTTTTCGCGGGCTGCAGGAGTCGGTAGTTAATTACGGCGGCAACAAGTCTCCCGAGTTCGTCACTTGTTGCCACGAGGAGTCAGCCGTGGGCATGGCCCACGGCTACGCCAAGATCGAAGGTAAGCCTCTGGGAGTGTTTGCGCACAGCACAGTCGGGTTGCAGCACGCAGCCATGGCGATCTTCAACGCCTATTGCGACCGGGTTCCGGTCTACATCGTTTTGGGAAATACACTCGATGCCACGAAGCGAAGGCCAGGCGTGGAATGGGATCACAGCGTCGAAGACGCGGCGGCCATGGTTCGCGATTATACCAAGTGGGACGACCTGCCCATCTCGCTCACTCACTTCGCCGAGTCCGCGGTGCGCGCTTACAAGATCGCCATGACCCCGCCATGCATGCCGGTGCTGTTGGTGGCCGATGCCGAGCTTCAGGAGAATCCGCTTGGAGAAAACTCCGGCCTGCGTATTCCCAAGCTCACCCTACCGGCGCCCCCGCAGGGTGACTCGGGAGCGGTGGCCGAGGCGGCCAGGCTCCTGACCGCGGCAGAGAACCCGGTTATTGTTGTCGACCGCACCGCCCGCACACCGGCGGGCGTGACGCTGCTTGTCGAACTTGCGGAAACATTGCAAGCGCCGGTCGTCGATCTGGCGGCACGCATGAATTTTCCCACTCGCCATCAGCTAAACCACTCTGAGCACGGTCGTGAACTCATCTCTGAGGCCGACGTAATTTTGGGTCTTGCGGTGACGGATTTCTGGGGCGCCCTGAATTCCTTCCGTGATCAATTGCGCCGTAGTTCACATTCCATTACCAGCCAAGGCGTCAAGCTGATCAGCATCACCGCTGGTGATCTGTACATGAAAGGCAACTACCAGGATTCGCAGCGCTATGCTGAGGTTGATCTGGCCATCGCGGCCGATGCCGAGGCCACGCTGCCTTCGCTCATCGAGGCCATCAAGCGGCTCATCACCGACGATCGCAGAAGGGCGCTCGATGATCGAGGAAAACAGCTGGCGGCAGACCGCCAGGGCCTTCTCGATCAGGCCCGCACCGCGGCGACCTATGGCTGGGATGCAAGCCCCATCAGCACCGCGCGGCTGTCGGCTGAACTGTGGGCCCAGATTCAAGATAAGGACTGGTCCTTGGTTTCTGACGTTGCGCCGGGAATGAGCAACTGGCCTCTTCGTCTTTGGGCGTTTAAAAAGCATTACCAGTTCATAGGCGGCGCCGGCGGCTATGGAGTCGGGTACGGAGCCCCTGCCGCGGTCGGTGCCGCGCTCGCCAACCGCAAATATGGCCGCCTGTCGGTCAACATCCAATGCGATGGCGACCTCATGTATG
>Ga0137418_10004473_pt1 | contig 12835 bp, 11 predicted proteins | sample CZODoug3_1_2_16f_FD_122242 | JGI IMG/M metagenome (GOLD analysis project Ga0137418, IMG submission 122242) | Vadose zone soil fungal communities from Angelo Coast Range Reserve, California, USA - CZODoug3_1_2_16fungal (Hybrid Assembly) | ecosystem: Environmental > Terrestrial > Soil > Vadose...
GGACGCGTTCCGGGCGCGCAGTTCGGTCTCCGCCCGGCTCTCTGGCAGGCGGTAGGTGATGCTGCTGCCCTCGAGCTTGATCCCCGATAGGAAGTAACGGTCTCCGTAACGCTTGAAGACCAGCGCGTAATGAGAGGCGTCTTGTTTGGCCTCCGTCTGAGACGACGTGGACATCAGGGCTACCTTTGCCGCCGAGTTGCGAATCACCAGAGTCTTGCCGTCCATGGTGGCTGCCTGGACGACGCATTCGCCGGCAGGAACGATCTTGTTTGCGACCACGAACTCAAATGGCACCTGGGCCACGATGCGGGTGCTGCCGATCAATTGCGCAGCCGTCATGCCCGAGAGCACCACCAACGCCACTACGACTAACCAATTTGCCTGCTTCATAAAGTGCCTCCGAGAGCTAATCAGCTCAGCGGGGAAGTGATTGCCATCTTGCCCCGGTTTCGGGAAAACGTCCATGGAGCCAGTCTGAAGCCGTCTGAATTGATATGAAGGCCTCGCGTTTGTTCGGTAAATAGGCCAAAAACCCAAGCTTGTGTTGTATACTCCGTTAACCGAGAGGCAGGTCCGCCAGTCAATCTGGCCGGGTCCGGCAAGTGTGGCTCGCTTCCTTCCCCTTTGTTTGTGCTTGTGGAGACAGAGCCATGGAAAAACGCCATGTGCGCCGTCCTGACGACCTGCCAGCCACCAAGGCGGAAGGCACTGCTGCGGTAAAATCCCCTTCGGATGTTGGCTCATCTCCAGCATCAGACAGTCTCCCTTCTGATTCGTCCCCGACTCTTTTCGAACCCATTTCGGATGCTCCTACTATTGCGGAAGGAACTTTCGCGGCCAGTGCGGGAATGAGTCACCCGTCCGACTTCAACAGCCAAACCCTCTTGCGACCCGGCACCGTGCTGGGGCGCCGATACGAAATCCTGCAGATTCTTGGGGAAGGAGGCATGGGGGCGGTTTACCGGGCGCGGGATCGCGAAGTGAATCGCATTGTCGCGCTTAAAGTGATCCGTCCGGAACTGACTGGAAATTCCGCCATTCTTGACCGCTTCAAGCAGGAGCTTGTGCTCTCCCACCAGGTCACGCACAAGAACGTGGTTCGTATTTACGACATGGGCGATGCCGATGGAATCAAGTTCATCACCATGGAGTACATCGAGGGCCAGGACCTGCGCAGCCTGATTGCCCAGCAAAAGGTATTTCAGCCCGAGGAAGCGGTGGAAATGATGCGGCAGGTCTGCCGCGCCCTGGAAGCAGCCCATGCGGTGGGCGTCATTCATCGGGATCTCAAGCCGCAAAACATCATGCGCGACAAACAGGGGCGGGTCGTAGTGATGGACTTCGGCCTGGCGCGCTTACTGGACAGCGACGGTGGGATGACTCAGACCGGTGCCATCGTCGGCACCATGGAATACATGTCGCCGGAACAGGGACTGGGCAAGCCACTGGACGAACGTTCAGACCTGTTCGCGGTGGGACTGATTTTTTACGAGTTGCTGACCGGCAAGATGCCCTACAAAGCTGACAGCGCGTTAGCAAGTCTGGTCAAGCGCACACACGAACGCGCTGTACCGGTTTCCGACGAAAGCGCCAGCATTCCACGTGCGCTCAGCGATATTGTCGGCAAGTGCCTGGAACCGAAACTTGAGGACCGCTATCAGCACGTGGGCGACATCCTGACCGACCTCGAAGCCTGGCAGGGAGGGCGGGCCGCAGCCACACTGAAGTTCGCCAGCAGCAGCCGGCCCTGGGGACAAACCATCCCGTGGCATTGGATTGGCATGATCACAGCCGTTCTGGTGCTGGCCTTTGCCGGCATGATGTTGCGCGGAAGATTTACGAAAGTCTCTCCCGCAAAGAGTAACGGGGTTATGGTGCTGGTGGCCGACTTCACGAATCACACTGGGGATCCGGTCTTTGATGGCACGCTGGAGCCGATGTTCAATGTGGCCCTGGAAGGTGCCAGCTTTATCAATGCATATAACCGTGGTGCGGCGCGCAGACTCGCGCAGAAACTCCCGAATCCGACCGATAAACTCGATGAGCAGCCAGCCCGCCTGGTGGCACTCAGTCAAGGAATCAGCACGGTTATCGCGGGCGAGATCAGTCGGCGCGGCAATAACTACACTATTTCCGCCATAGCACTGGATGCGTCTTCGGGCAATGTTCTCGCTAAGGCCGAGGCGACGGCCGCCAATAAAGATCAGGTTGTGGGCAGCATTCCCAAGCTCGTGGCTCCGATCCGTAATGCGCTGGGCGACAGTACGCCGGAGTCGGCCCAGCTCGAGCGTGCCGGAGGAGCACGCCGATCCCGTCGACACCGCCACGCCTTCGAGGTCGAGCGCGATCAGCAGGCTCTCGGCCTCGACCCGATCGAAGCTGATGTTGGTCGTGTTCGGCACCCGCGCACCGATGGACCCGTTCACGACCGTCCCCGGAACCGCACAGAGGATGCCGGCCTCCAGCCGATCGCGAAGCGCCGACAGCCGCCGGCCCTCTTCCGCCATCTTGCCCGACGCGATGCGCGCCGCCACTCCCATTCCGACGATGCCGGAGACGTTTTCGGTCCCGGCGCGGCGGCTGCGTTCCTGGCGTCCGCCGGTCAGGATCGGCATCACCCGCAGGCCGCGCCGAATCCAGAGCGCACCGACGCCCTTGGGCCCGTAGAACTTGTGCGCCGACATCGACAGCATGTCCACGCCGAGCGTCTTGACGTCGATCGCGATCTTGCCGGCCGACTGGACCGCATCCGTGTGAAACAGCGCGCCCCGCTCGTGCGCGGCGCGCGCCAGCTCTGCGACCGGCTGAACCGTCCCGATTTCGTTGTTCGCGTGCATCACCGAGACGACCGCCGTGTCGTCCGCGAGCGCCTCGCGCAACGCCGCCGGCGAGACGATGCCGCTCTGGTCGACGGGGAGCAGGGTGGTCCGCCACCCTCGCTTCGCCAGCGCCTTCAGCGTATTGAGCACCGCTTCGTGCTCGATCGCGCTCGCCACGAGGTGCCGCCGTCCCGTGGTCTCGAGCGCTTCAGCTGCACCACGGATGGCGATGTTGTCGGCTTCAGTCCCTCCGCTGGTGAACAGCACTTCCGACGGCTCGGCACCGATCAGGTTGGCGGCGTCCGTGCGCGCTTCGTCGATCGCCGCCTTCGCCTGCTGACCGAAATGGTGGACGCTCGACGGGTTGCCGAATTCGTCGCGAAGCACGACCGTCATCCGCTCGACAACGGCAGGCAGCAGCGGCGTCGTTGCGTTGTGGTCGAGATAGATGCGCTGCACGGGTCTTTCTCGAATCGTAGCACCTCGCCTAAATGTCACCCGTCAAATGCCTAGACTTATTTTTCGAGCGACCGATATACTCAGAAGGCTCCTGCCACGGCAACGCGAGTAAGAGCTCATCGAATGGCTCCTCGGTTCTGCCCTGGGGCTGCTAAGTCGGAGGACCAGATGTGGAAGCGTGATGAAGCGGTAAAGCCGGCAGGGCCGGGCACCCCGGCAGGTCCGGCGGCACCTGCACAGCACCAGGCGCAGGCCAGTGCGCCGGCGCAGCCGGAGTCCCGGCGGCAGCAGATGATGGAGAGAGACGTCGTGAATATAGGCAAGTCAGTGGTGATCAAGGGCGAGTTGAACGGCAGTGAGGACCTCACGGTCGAAGGACACGTCGAAGGCAAGATCGAGCTCCGCGATCACGTGCTGACGATCGGACCGAACGGCAAGATCAAGGCACAGGTGTTCGCCAAAGCGGTCATCGTGCTGGGCGAAGTCAATGGCAACGTGACGGCGACGGAGAAGGTCGACATCCGTGACGGCGGCTCCGTGGACGGCGACATCGTCTCGCCGCGGGTCGCTATCGCCGAGGGTGCGCACTTCCGCGGCGCCGTCGACATGCAGCGCAAGGGCGGCCAGCCGCAAGTGCAGGGCCAGGGTGGACAGCGGCCGCCACAGCAGCAGCCGAAAGAGCAACAGCAGCAGCCGGCGAATACTCCTCCGCAGCCGGCAGCCGCGCATCACTGATTCGGTTCGTAGTTCGCGGTTGGAGGTTGGTGGGTTCGAGCGCCGTCAACCACCAGCCACCAACCATCAACCACGAACGGCGGATCGTCTATCATGCCGTCGTTGTCTCTCTCAGACCTCTTCTCCCGGAAACGGAAGGACGACGGCGACGCCACTGAAGGCGGCGCCGACTCGCCCGTCCATCCGACAAAGGCGCTCTCGAAGTTTCTCTCCAGCCTGAACACCCGCCAGCAGCCGCTGCTGCTCGACCTCGGCCCCGTCGTCGGCACCAACGTGACGTTCTTCGGCGAGGAGCTGGGGTGCAAGATCCTGGTCGAGAACGTCTTCAAGGACATCGACCGCCACATCTCGGAAGGGAAGCTCGAGGAGCTCCCGGCGTTCCTCGCGAAGCGGTTCTCGCAGGCAGAGGGAAGCGTCGACGGCATCCTGTGCTGGGACATCTTCGACTACCTGGACTGGAAGGCGGCACAGCCGCTGGCGCGGGAGCTCGTGCGGATTCTCCGGCCGGACGGCGCGGTGCTCGCGCAGTTCAGCACGACCGAGTCGAAGGCCGCGGGGCCGCCGACCTACACGAAGTACATCGTCGTCGATCGTCAGACGCTGCAGTACCGGCCGTATCCGGCCGCGCGTGGCCGGCAGCGTCCGCTGGTCAATCGGGACATCCAGCGGATGTTCGAGCCGCTGCGCATCACGGAGTCGTTCCTGCTGAAGAACAACCTGCGCGAGGTCCTGTTCCGCAAGCCGGCGGCTCCTGGCTCGCCGAGGCCACGCGGCGATGACGGCGGGCCTGCGTCGCCGGAGTCGCAGAGCGACGAGGGCGGGCCGAAACCATCCGATTGAAGCCGGTCATCGCGCTGCTGACCGACTTCGGCACGCGCGATCACTACGTGGGCGCCATGCGCGGCGTGGCGCTCGGCATCTGTCCCGACGCGACGCTGGCCGACATCACCCACGACATCGCCCCCCAGGACGTCCTCGGCGGCGCGCTCGAGCTCGCGGCGGCGTTCACGTACTTCCCATCCGGTACCGTCTTTCTCTGCGTCGTGGATCCCGGAGTCGGCTCCGCGCGCCGCGGCATCGGCGTCGAGGCGGGCGGCTACCACTTCATCGCGCCGGACAACGGGCTGCTGACGCTCGTCTTCAGGGCGTGCCCGCCCACGCGTGTCGTCGAATTGACGGAGCAGCAGTACGCGCGAACGGAGATCAGCCGCACGTTCGAGGGGCGCGATCGGTTCGCGCCCGCCGCCGCCTGGCTCGCCAGGGGAACCGACCTTGGCGCGCTCGGCCCGCCGCTCGCGACCTGGCAGCTGCTCGACGTGCCCGAACCGCGCGTCCAGGACGGGCAGATCTCCGGCGTCGTCCTGCGCGTCGATCGTTTCGGGAACCTGGTGACCAACATCGATCGCCGCAGCGTTCAGCAGGTGGCAGGTGGCAGGCGGATCATCGTCGAGGCCGCCGGCCGTCCAGTGCCGGACGTCGTCGAGACGTACGCGGAGGCGGCGCCGGGATCGATCTGTGCGCTCTTCGGCAGCAGCGGCCATCTCGAGATTGCGATCAACGGCGGCAGTGCTGCCGCATCGCTTGGACTGTCGCGCGGCGCTCCTCTATCAGTCCGCCTGAAGGCGGACTCCACCGGATGACTCGTCGCGCCTTCATCGGTGGAGTCCGGCTTTAGCCGGACCGTGCTGGCGTGCTAGCATTCGGCGTTTCCCATGCTGAATTTCGATCTCACCGAAGAGCAGCAACTGCTCGAACAGTCCGTGCGCGAGTGGGCCGCGCGCGCGGTGGCGCCGAACATCCACGAGCTCGATCGCGCGCACCGGTTCGACAGCGCCATCCTTCCGCAGATGGCGGAGCTCGGGCTGCTCGGCATCTGCGTGCCGCAGACGTTCGGCGGGGCGGGGATGGACTACCTCGCGCTCGGCATCGCGAGCGAGGAGCTGGAATACGTCGACACGTCGCTCCGCGTCATCCTCTCGGTTCACGTCGGGCTCAACTGCCTCACGCTGCTCGCGTGGGGCACCGACGACCAGAAGCAGCGGTATCTCGTTCCGCAGGCGCAGGGAAAGAAGATCGCGACCTACGGCCTCACCGAGCCATCGGCCGGCAGCGACGCCCGCGGCATCCAGTCGGTCGCGATCAAGAAGGGCGACCGGTACCTGCTGACGGGCGAAAAGATGTGGATTTCGCTCGGCGACGTCGCGGACAACTTCCTCGTCTTCGCCTGGAGCGACCTCGAGAAGAAGAAGCAGCGCGACCCGAACGGCATCAGCGCCTTCATCGTCGAACGCGCGTTCAAGGGATTCTCGAGCGGCACCCTGAAGGAGAAGTGGGGGATCCTCGCGGGCAACACCGGCTTTTTCAAGATGGACGAGGTCGAAGTGCCGGCGGCCAACCTCGTCGGCCGCGAAGGCGAAGGGTTCAAGATCGCGATGTTCGCGCTCGACCAGGGACGCTTCACCGTCGCCGCCGGCGCGACAGGCCTCATCCGCGCGTGCCGCGACGCGAGCGTCAGCTACGCGAAGCAGCGGAAGACATTCGGCGTGGAGATCGGCTCACACCAGCTCGTGAAGGAAATGATCGCGCAGATGGAATCCGACTACCAGGCATCGCGCCTGCTGTGGATGCGCGCGGGGTGGCTGAAGAACCTCGGCCGCCGCAACACGCGCGAGACGGGCCTGGCGAAGTGGTTCTCGACCGTCGCGTCGGAGCGCGCGGCATCGGACGCGGTGCAGATTCACGGCGCCAACGGCTACTCGGACGAGTATCCGGTCGGGCGCTTCTATCGCAACTGCAAGGGTGCGGTGATTTACGAAGGCACGCGTGAGATTCACAAGCTGATGCAGGCCGACTACCTGCTTGGCTACAGGACGGACCGTCCCACCCGGTGCGAGCTGCCTCCCTATGCTTGATTCAGATCTCTCACTCGACTTCCTCCGTGTCGTCGAGCAGGCCGCCATCGCGTGCGCGACGACGATGGGGCAGGGCGACCGCCACAAATCGGACGCGGTCGCCGTCGAGGCGATGCGGCGCGAAATGGACTCGGTCCCCATCAACGGCACCATCGTCATCGGCGAAGGTGAGCGTGACGAGGCGCCGATGCTCTACATCGGCGAGAAGGTCGGGATGGCGAACAAGGCGCCCAACGGCCGGAGCTTTCCGCAGGTGGACATCGCCGTCGATCCGCTGGAAGGGACGAACCTGTGCGCAACGGGCGCCGCCAATGCCATCGCCGTGCTCGCGGCGTCCGAGAGCGGCGGGCTGCTCCACGCGCCCGACATGTACATGGAGAAGCTGGTCGTCGGCCCGAGCTCGCGCGACGTGGTCGATCTCGATGCGCCCGTGCGCTTCAACCTGCGCGCGATTGCCCAGTCGCTCGGCCGGGGGGTGGAGGACCTCGTCGTCATGGTTCTCGATCGGCCGCGCCACGAGAAGATGATCGGAGAGATCCGCGCCACCGGCGCCCGCATCCGGCTGATCGGCGACGGCGATCTGTCCGCGGGCATTGCGGCAGCCGTGGTCGGCAGCGGCGTGCACGCGGTGATGGGAACCGGCGGCGCTCCGGAAGGCGTGCTGACGGCCGCTGCGATGCGGTGTCTGAACGGCGAAATCTACGCGCGCCTGGTGATTGCGAAGGCAGGCGACGAAGAGCGGGCCCATGCGATGGGCATCAAGGACCTGAACAGGATCTATCGCTCGGAGGACCTCGCGCCCGGCAAGAGCCTCATCTTCGCGGCGACCGGTGTGACGGAAGGTCAGCTGATGAAGGGTGTCCGCTTCTTCGGCGACGGCACGCGGACGACGTCGCTGGTGATGCAGACGAACCCGCACCGGATTCGCTTCATCGACAGCATTCACGTGTCGAACACGAACTCGATCGGGGCAAAGATCCGGTTCTGACGCAGTCGCCTGATACCTCGTCAAGCTGATACCGACCACGCCTGATACCTGATACCTGACACCTGATACCTGATACCTAACACCTGCTAGGATCCGATTGTGCCTGCTCACGCCGAAAGAGCTGCGCTCGTCGGCCTCGTCACCCCTTCCACCCGCGGCGACGCGGATCACTCGCTCGACGAGCTGGCCGGCCTCGCGGACGCCGCGGGGGCGTCGGTGGTGCTGCGGATGCTGCAGGAGCGGCCGAGGCCCGATCCGGCGACGTTCATCGGGTCGGGCAAGGTGGCGTCGCTCGCGGCCGCGTGCGACGAGGCCGACGTGGACGTCGTGATCTTCGACAACGAGCTCACGCCCGCGCAGCAGCGGCAGCTCGAGGAACGGCTCGAGCGCAAGGTCATCGATCGCACCCAGCTCATTCTCGACATCTTCGCCCGCCGCGCGCGCACTCGCGAGGGCAAGTGGCAGGTGGAGCTTGCGCAGCTCAAGTACCTGCTGCCGCGCCTGGCCGGCTCCGGCACGGCGCTGTCGCGCCTGGGCGGCGGCATCGGCACGCGCGGACCGGGCGAGACGAAGCTCGAATCCGATCGCAGGCGGATTCGCGCCCGCATCCAGGCGATTCAGCACGAAATCGACCAGGTGCGCCAGCGCCGTTCGCAGCTTCGCGAGCGGCGGCACAAGCAGTCCGTGCCGACGGTGGCGCTGGTCGGCTACACGAACGCCGGCAAGACGACGCTGTTCAACCGGCTGACGAACGAGACCGCGGTGGCCTCCAATGCGCTGTTCGTGACGCTCGATCCGCTGGTCCGCCGCGTTCGCCTGCCGGACAATCGCGAGCTGCTCGTATCGGATACGGTCGGGTTCATCGACCGGCTGCCGCACGCGCTGGTGGCCGCCTTCAGCGCCACGCTCGAAGAGGTGGCCGAGGCGGACCTGATCCTGCACGTCATCGATTCGGGCAGTACCGATCGGGAACGGCAGGTAGCGGCCGTGCACCGCGTCCTCGACGAGGTGGGCGCCGCGGATGTCCCGATGATCGCGGTGTACAACAAGATCGATACGATCGGCGCGGACGAGCGGCGGCGGCTGCGCGAGGGTGACCCGTCGGCCGCGCTCATTTCGGCGACGACCGGGGCCGGCGCGGGGGAGCTGCTCCAGATGATCGCGTCGCGGCTCGCGCTCGACACGCGGCGCGTCACGATTACCTTCGACAGCGACAAGGAGTTCGACCGGCAGCAGATTGGCCGGCTGTACCGCGTCGCGCGCGTCATCAGTCACGTCGCGACCAACGGCCGTGTCGTGATCGAAGCCGACGTGCCGCGCAGGTTCATCGAGAGGCTGACGACCGTGGAGTCTGGCAGTGAAGGAAGTGAGTAGGACCCCTGCGGCGCGGACCCTGTGGGTCCGCGTGTTGTTCCTGGTCGTCGTCTCAGGCTGCGCCATGAAGGCAGCGCCAACGCTGCCGTCGACGCCGAAGTATCCGGAGTTCGTCTATCCGGCCGCCGTGCCCGCCACGGGGCCGCAGGCGGCCGCCGTCGATCGCGGCTGGCGCTACCTGCAGGGCGACGACCTCAGGAATGCCGAACGCGAGTTCGCGGCCGCCTTGAAAGCGGTTCCCGACTACGTCCCCGCGCGCACGGGCGAGGGCTACATCGCCATGGCGAGGCAGGACTACATGCGCGCGCTCGATCAGTTCGAGCTCGCGCTCCGCGGCGCGCCCGCCTACGCGCCCGCGCTCGTCGGCAAGGGACAGGCGCTGCTCTCGCTGAACCGGGATACCGACGCGCGCGCGGCCTTCGAAGCCGCGCTCGAGGCGGACCCGTCGCTCGCCAATCTCGGGCCGCGGATCGACGTCCTGAAATTCCGTGAGATCCAGGACCTGATTGCCGCGGCGCGGCAGGCGATGAACGCGGGACGCCTCGACGAGGCCCGCGCGGCGTACCAGCGCGCAATCGCCGCGACGCCCGACAGCGCGGTGCTCTACCGTGAGCTCGGGATGGTCGAGCGGCGGCAGGGTGACGCCGCCGCCGCGCTCGAGCAGTTCAATCGTGCGGTGGCGCTCGACCCCGCCGACGCGGTGTCGTTGGCACAGGCCGGTGAAATCCTCGAGGAGCGGGGCGATTTCGCGGGCGCCGAGACGGCGTATCGCAACGCCGCGAACGTGGATCGGTTTGCCGGCTACGACCGGAAGGCTGAGGCCCTCGCCACCCGGGCGCGCGACGCGAGCCTGCCGGCCGAATTTCGCGCACTCGCCTCGGCGGATCGCATCACGCGCGGCGACCTCGCGGCGCTCATCGGCATCCGCCTCGAGGACGCGCTGCGTGCCGCGCCGGCCACGCCTGTCGTCACCACCGACACCGCGGGGCACTGGGCCGCGCTCTGGATCGCGCAGGTCGTCGCAACGGGCGTGATCCCCGCCTTCGACAACCACACTTTCCAGCCGGAGACGGCGCTGCGCCGCGTGGACCTCGCGGAAGCGGCGAGCGCGCTCCTCCGCCTGATGGCGCGGACGCGCCCGGCCTTGCAGGCGCGTCTCGCGGCGCGTCCGACGGTGAGCGACATGAGCCCATCGCACCTGAACTATCCGGCCGTGGCCGCCGCGGTCTCGGCCGGGGTCCTTCCGCTGCTCGACGACGGGCGCTTCGACATCGAGCGTCCCGTCGCCGGCGCGGAGGCGATCGCCGCCATCGATCGGCTCCGCGCGCTCGGCGAGTCGCGCTGACCGCCGTGTGGTACCTGACGCTCGCGAATCAGATCACGATTCTCAGGATCATGCTGATTCCGGCGTTCGTCCTCCTGACGGTGTACGGACATCTCGGCGCCGCGCTCGCCGTCTTCCTGGTCGCGGGCGCGACCGACGCGATTGACGGGCTCATCGCGCGGCTCACGAGCCACCCGACCAGCTTCGGCGCGTGGCTCGACCCGATGGCCGACAAGCTGCTGCTCGTCACGACGTTCGTCGTGCTGACGCTGCCGCAGATCGCGCTCACCAACCACGTTCCCATCTGGCTCACCGTCCTCGTCATCACCCGCGACGTCGTCATCGTCGGCGTCGTCGCGATCGTCAACCTGTCGATCGGTCCGCGGACGTTCAAGCCGTCGATGCTCGGCAAGCTCGCCACCGGGACGTTCATCCTGGCGAACATCGTCATCATGTATTTCAACTGGAGGATGGAGCGGTCGCCGCTGGTCGAGGCGGCCATCTGGCTGGCGCTGGCGCTGACGCTCGCGTCGGCGGGTGACTACTTCTTCCGGCTGCGTCGGCTGATCAATGTGCCGCCCTCATAGGCCGGTCTGAAGACCGGCCCCTACGGCCGTAGAGGCCGACCTTCAGGTCGGCCTTCGAGTTTCGCCTTGAAATAGGCGACGGTCTTCAGCAGCCCTTCCTCGAGGCCGATCTTCGGTTCCCATCCGAGGATCGTCCGCGCCCGCGTGATGTCTGGCCGCCGCTGTTTCGGATCGTCGACCGGCAGCGGCCTGTACACGAGCGTGCTCCGCGAGCCGACCATCCTGATGATCGTCCGCGCGATCTGCTCGATCGTCACCTCGTGCGGGTTGCCGATGTTGACGGGGTCGTTGGTGTCGGCGTCCATCAGCCGCAGGATGCCGTCCACGAGGTCGCTGACGTACGTGAAGCTGCGCGTCTGCGTGCCGTCGCCGAAGATGGTCACGTCTTCATCGGTCAGCGCCTGCGACATGAAGGCGGGGACGGCGCGGCCGTCGTGCAGCCGCATGCGCGGGCCGTACGTGTTGAAGATGCGGACGATCTTCGTGTCGATGCCGTGGGTGCGGTGATAGGCGAGCGTCATCGCCTCGGCGAAGCGCTTGGCTTCGTCGTAGACGCCGCGCGGGCCGAGCGGATTCACGTTCCCCCAGTAGGTCTCCTTCTGCGGGTGCTCGAGCGGGTCGCCGTAGACCTCCGACGTCGACGCCAGCACGAACCGCGCGCGCTTGTGCAGCGCGAGGCCGAGGGCGTTGTGCGTGCCGAGCGAGCCGACCTTCATCGTCTGGATGGGCAGCTCGAGGTAGTCGATCGGGCTCGCGGGGCTCGCCCAGTGCAGGACGAAATCGACCGGGCCCTCGATGTCGATGTGCCGCGTGACGTCGTGGCGGACGAACTCGAAGTCCCGGTTGCGCAGGTGAGCGACGTTCGCGAGGTCGCCGGTGAGCAGGTTGTCGACGCCGATCACGGAGTGCCCGCGGTCGAGGAGCGCCTCGCTCAGGTGGGATCCGATGAATCCCGCTGCGCCGGTGACGACCGTTCTCACACGCGTTGAAAAAGGCCGCGGAAGATCGTCAGCCACATGATTTTCAGGTCGAGCGTCACGGACCAGTTCTCGATGTAGTACAGGTCGTACTCGATGCGCTTCTCGAGCGACGTGTTGCCCCGCCAGCCGTTGACCTGGGCCCAGCCGGTGATGCCCGCCTTCACCTTGTGCCGCAGCATGTACTGCGGGATGCGGTGCTTGAACTGCTCGACGAAGAACGGCCGCTCGGGCCGCGGCCCGACGATCGACATGTCGCCGCGGAGCACGTTCCAGAACTGCGGAAGCTCGTCCAGGCTCGTCCGTCGCAGGAACCGGCCGAGCGGGGTGACGCGCGGATCCTCGGCCTCGGGCAGCTTGAAGTTCGAGTCGATGTAGCGGCGATGGGTCTCGGGGTCGCGGTGCAGGATCTCGTCCGCTCCCTGGACCATGGATCGGAACTTGTACAAGCGGAAGAGCCGCCCCGACTGCCCGATGCGTTGCTGCGCGAAGAAGATCGGCCGGCCCATCTTCCACCAAACGAGCGCGGTCAGGAGGGCGAGCAGAGGCGAGACCACCAGCAGCGCCACGCCGGCGCCGAGCACGTCGACGATCCGCCGGATTGCCCCGCCAACGGCGTCGTCCCGTACCGGGTGCAGGGAGATGAGGGAGTGATCCCCC
>Ga0137418_10004476_pt1 | contig 12831 bp, 11 predicted proteins | sample CZODoug3_1_2_16f_FD_122242 | JGI IMG/M metagenome (GOLD analysis project Ga0137418, IMG submission 122242) | Vadose zone soil fungal communities from Angelo Coast Range Reserve, California, USA - CZODoug3_1_2_16fungal (Hybrid Assembly) | ecosystem: Environmental > Terrestrial > Soil > Vadose...
CGCTCGACCTGATCGAATCGGAGCCCTGGCGCCGCCGGCATCTTGCGGGGTTGATCGAACGAGCCGGCTCGGCGCTGGGTACGCTCCGATGGCGCGTGCTGCCGTCCGTCACCGCGATCCAACCCTTGATAATCGGCGAAAATTCGGAGGCGATGTCGCTGATGGAGTCGCTGCGGCGCGATGGCATCTGGGTGCCCGCAATTCGGCCCCCCACCGTCCCGCCCGGGACGGCCCGCCTGCGCATTTCGCTCAGCGCGGCGCACAGCGAGCAGGATCTTGACCGGCTGTTGAACGCTCTGGTACGGATCCCAATCCGGGACCGCGAGCCAGGCGGGTCGACATGACCGTACTTGCATGATCGTTACTTGATTTGCATGCGCGCGGCCCTGCGCGTATCCTCACTGCCGGTTTGTCGGCGTTACGAGGTTTTGCGGGGGACACACCATCGGTTGTGCAACTTGATTTAAACATGAGAGGTCGATTCAAATGGCTTCAATCGTCAATGCGGTATCGGAACTGGAATCCCGTCGAAAGGCGCTCGAACTTGAGTTGGCAAACGTCAATTCCAGACTCAAAGCCGTTCAGCAGGCGCTGGGTGCGTCGGCCCCCGCTGACGCGAACGGCGCCGGTCGCGCCTCAAGGATGGCGGCAGCCGTATCGACCGGATCCGAAGTCGCCACCAAGCGGTCCGTGCGCAAGAAAGTGCGCAAGCTGCGGCAGTGGTTCACCTCGGGCGAAGCGGTCGGACTGATGAAGCGGATCGTCCGGGCGCCGATGACCGCGTCCGACATCGTCAAGGCCTTGGCGCACGCGAAAGGCTACGACAAGGGTCTTCCGCCGGAGCAACTCAAGCGCTTCCAAGGAACCGCCTACATGGCCGTGTCGAATGCCATCAAGGCGGGCAACGCGGTGCGTATGAAGGACGGGCGCGTGCGCATTCGCTGAGTACGCATGCGGGCGCGAAGTGGCTTGATCGGATGGAAAACCATGTCACGAGCGTCACGCACGTCATTCAGCTTGCGGTGGCGCCGGTCTTTTTGCTGACCGCGATCGCGACCCTGATCTCGGCGCTGAACGTCCGGCTCGGCCGAATCGTGGACCGGCAGCGGGCCCTGCAGGCGCTGGGCCCGAACGGGATACGGCCGGACGCGGCGATGGAACCGCAGCGCGAATTGGCGCTGCTGGATCGGCGGGTGCACCTGTCCTACGTGGCGATCCTGGCCGCTGTCGTCGCTGGCCTGTTCATCTGTCTGGTCGTGGCGCTGGCTTTCGTCGGCGCTCACGAAGTTTTGCAGCGCGGTTTCGCAGTGAGCGATCGCAACCTCAGCACGGTTGATCTCTTGTTCCAGTTCACTCACGCGATCTTCAATCTGCTTACGCTTGATGGGATTCAAGCGCTTCGCGTTGCCCACGCCCGTGGCCGGTGGTTGGTGATTGGTGGATGGTAATGAGCCGGGTAGAGTCAGGTCGATTGTCTTGCCTTCTTTGCGCCACATGTAATCTTCGTAGTTGCCCGGGAAGATGTGGACCTCGCCCTCGCCTATTTCGAAGACGCGAGTGGCCAGTTTGTCGATGAAATAACGATCATGCGAGACCAGCACCACGGTTCCGGTGTAGGCTGCCAGTGCCTCCAGCAGGATGTCTTTGGCGCGCATGTCCAGGTGATTGGTGGGCTCGTCAAGCAACAGGAAGTTCGCGGGGTGCAGCAGCAGCCGGAGAAGAGCGTAGCGTCCGCGCTCCCCGCCAGAAAGAACGCCGATGCGCTTGAAAACGTCGTCGGACTGAAAGAGGAAGCATCCCAGCAGGCTACGTAACTCGGTCTGAGTGGAACGGGGTGAGAGTTCGGTGATGTCGTCCAGAATGCGCGCATCCGGGCTGAGTTCCTTGTACTGGTCCTGAGCGAAGTAATCCGCATCCAGGTTGTGTCCGGGCTTGTACTCGCCCGTGGTGAGCGGCTCGGTTCCGGCCAGCAGCTTAATCAGGGTGGATTTGCCGGCTCCATTCACCCCTACCAGCGCTACCCGGTCTCCGCGTTCGATCATGAAACTGACGTCGCGGAAGACTTCCTTTGTGCTGTAGCTCTTGCTCACGTTCTTGAATTCCGCCACGATCCGTCCGCTCGGCTTGGGTTGCGGAAACGAGAAATGGATGGTCTTTTCTTCCGGCGGAATCTCGACGCGCTCCATCTTTTCGAGTTCCTTGATACGACTCTGTACCTGCTTGGCCTTGGTAGCCTGGTAACGGAACCGGTTGATGAAGACTTCCAGCTGCTCGATGCGTTCGCGCTGGTTGCGGTAGGCGGCTTCCAGCTGCTCACGACGCTGGGTTTTCTCGGCCAGATATTTGTCGTAGTTGCCGCTATAGAAAAAGATCTGCCTGTTCCAGATCTCGACGGTCTTGCGTACCGTCACATCCAGGAAGTAGCGGTCGTGCGAAATCAGCACGAATGCGTAAGGATAGTCGTTGAGATACTCTTCCAGCCAGTTGCGGGCTTCGAGATCGAGATGGTTGGTAGGCTCATCGAGCAACAGCAGATTTGGTTTCTGCAGCAGGAGCTTCGCCAGCGCCAGGCGCATCTGCCAGCCGCCGGAAAACTCGTCAGTCAGGCGATTCCAGTCAGCCTTTCCAAAACCCAACCCCGTGAGCACGGTGCCGACTTTGGCTTCAATCGCATAGCCGTCACGGGTTTGGAATTCGTGCCCCAGCCGATGATAGCGGTCGGCGACTTGTGCGTATTCTGCGGACTCGTGCGAGAGGTCGGCCATGCTACGCGTCAGGGCCTCCATCTCCTGCTCCATGGAGCGGAGATCGTCGAAGACTGACATGCACTCCGCAAAGACGGTACGCCCCTCGAGCGTAAGGCCGTCCTGCGGCAGATACCCAGCCGATATGCCCTTGGCGACAGTGATCCCACCGTAGTCGAGGGTCTCAAGGCGGGCGAGGATCTTCATGACCGTGGACTTGCCTGTCCCGTTCGCGCCCACCAGTCCAATGCGGTCCTGGGGCGTAATCAGCCAGTCAACATTCTCGAAAAGCAGTTTTTGGCCGAAGCGTTTGCCGGCGCCGGAGAGCTGAATCATGACGTTCTATTTATCGTCTCATGGAGCGGCGCATTGCAGAAGGGAACGTGCAAGCGGCAGACTGCGGGTCAGACGAGGCACCGCCACAGTGTGCCGGACGAATGTTGAGCTTCCAACCGAGGATTAGAAGCTGACGGAGTGGTGCAGCCAACCTACTGCTGAGGCGATTGCGGCTGCATCGGGTCGCGCTGCCTGGTCTGCGAAGTTGCCATTCCGGGGGCGCTTTCTTCAGGAGCCGGGGTCGGCGGACCTTTGCGGGCGCGTGCGGCCCGGGCCAACTCACCCAAGGACAGTTCCGCAGCCTTGGTCGTGGGGGTCGCCTCGCCTCCGTCCTGCTTGACTAGAGGGATCTCAAGCGACATCGCCCCGGTAGCCACGTGTACTGCGCGTTGCTCGGGCTGGTATCCCGCCATACGAACTGAAACTACATGGTCCCCGGAGGGTACACGGAAGGTGTAAGGCGTGCTACCGGTCAGGTTTCCATCGATCGTAACGTCGGCATTGCTTGGGGTCGACATGATCTTAAGTTCCTGCCGGGGTCCGGCAGCGGCACGCATGCGGCTGAGGTCCACAGGCTGGTCGCCGTCGATGAAGGCGCTGACATAGGTTCCGGGAGCGATGCTGGCGTCCTGGCTGGCGGTGGAAACCACCAGGGCTTGGCTGTCGCGAATCGGGCGCTCTCGCGTTGCGCGTACCGGAACCACTTTTCCATCGACAAGAGTGACGGAACGCAGGTTGATGTCAATCCTTCCTCCCGGACCGCTGCCCACTCCCGCGTGCAGCCCAGTGACCGCGGCGTTTCCCACGCTGCCCTTGGCGATCAGCACTACGCCTGCGATCCGCACCTCGTCAGCGACCTCGAGTTCCAGGCTTTCGCCCACACGTGCACTGTTCGATGCAGTGCTGCCCCCCAACTGGAGTCGAACCTGCGTGCCATCGGCCAGCACCACATTAACGGGTGCATTGGCAACCGGTGCATGGGCCCTTGGGGGCGCCATCTGGCTAGGAAACACAGAGGTCTGCGCACAGGCAGCAAGCGAAATTGCAGCAATGAGAAAACCGGGGGCGAACGTATTCCTGCGCATGGATATCTCTCCGGACGGCCGAGAACACGGGCCGGACACCGCTTTATTGTTTCAATAAACACCGCAGACCGCCTAGTTACGGCAGTCACCCGCCCCGGAAACTACTGGCGCGGTTGTTGAGCGGGCAGGACGGAGCGCGGGTGCCTGGAGTCGGGGTAGTTAACGGCTTTTTCTAGGCGGATGTGTTCCAAAGCGCGGTCAATCACAGAAACCAATTCGGCGGCGTATTTTACCTCGCGGCCTTTCGACAGAGTTTTGCGAGCTTCCTCCGCGCTGAACCAGGTGGGGTTGCGCGTGGATTCGTGCGGCCGCTGGGTGCTGGTTACCTCCATAAGGAAAGCTTTTACAACGAACTCCTGCACACCACCCGGTTGCCAGAACACACCCTTGGAGTGAAGGTAGAGGTGAAAGTGGCGCGGTTCGATGATGCCCCTCGCACCGCCCTCTTCCATGGCCTCACGTTCTGCGGCCTGACTGTGCGAAAGGCGAGCTTCCGTGGCGCCCTTGGGAAAGGTCCACTTGCTTCCGCCATTGGTTTTTACCAACAGAAATTCGACGGAGGCGCCACGTCTGCGATAGCAAACGGCCGCAACCTGCAGCGGTAGGGACCTTGAAACGCGCACTGAAGTCATGGACGACCCGGACCTCCACTATCGATGATACGAGGAAAGTATTTCAGGAATGTGAAACTGCAACCAAAAATGTGCAATCCCGCAGGTTACCGAAGGGTTACTACCAACTCCCGGGATGGCCAAGCAGCATGGAGGAACGTCGTCTTTCTGGCGGCAAAATTCCCCTGAGTCATGACTTCCAGGGGTGGTATTGATAGGCAACATCTGGGCTCCGAGTCCGCATCTCTATGCGAAGGCTTGGTTTAATCACAGAGTCAAATTGCTCCATGACGGGTTTACGGTGGCAGACCTGTTCGGATCTCCGTTTCGCCTGCAGACGGAAATGGGCGGATAGGTTGGTTAGACCCTGCATGCGCGCGAGCGGATTCGCATTGAACGCGGGGCGTGCACGGACCTGACCTAAACTGCACTTTGGAGAGAACGAACTTGAAACCACTCAGTCTCGCGGCAACTGCATGTTTTGCTTTGATGATGGCCACTGCGGCTTACGGGCAGCAGATGGACTTCGCCTTTGGCGTCAGCACGGTGACCACGCCTTCATACTCCACTCCCGTTACGTCGACTCAGTTTCCTCTGGCATCGCTGAGTGGAGGAGCGTACCCATCCATCAGCGGCGACTTTCTTCTGAGAAAGAATTTCGGCGTGATGGGAGAGATCTCGTGGAAGGCCAGCCAGGCACTCTACAATGGCTATCAACCCTATCGTCCCATTTTCTGGGATTTCAACGGCGTCTACGTTCCACAATTGACCAAGCACCTGGCGGCGGAACTGTCTGCCGGTATCGGTGCCGAGAGCACTCGTTTCTATACGAATTATTACACTTGCAACTACGTTTCCTGCACGAACTACTCGACCAGCACGCACTTCATGGGACAGTTCGGGGCCGGCTTGAAGCTCTACGCCCGCGGCGGACTCTTCGTCCGTCCGGAACTCCATTACTATCTCGTAAACAACAACAACGAGTACACTTCGTCTCGGATACTCCGATACGGTGCGTCCATCGGTTACACGTTCGGCGCCCGTTAGCACCTGCACGTAGGACATTGGACAGAGGGCCGACGCTTGTCGGCCTTTTCGTATTTTCGAGTCAGCGTACTTCGACGACTCCCTTTGTACTCACCCGTACTTCATAGTGCGTCGCAACGGGATCAACCTTGGACAGCAGCTGGAGAGCTTCCGGTTCAAACACGGGGACGGCGTAGTCTTCCCCGGCGAAACGTCGAACCGCCTCCAACGAGTCGAATAAATTGATCACCACGAACTCACAATCGCTCGGTCCGAGGTGCCGCAAGATATATCCGCCACGATATCCCTCGATCTGCTGCAATGTGGGAAGCACCTTGGTGCGCAGAAGGTTCTCGTAGGCGTCGGCGTCCTCGAGTTTGGTCCAGCCCCGCCAGTGCCGTGCAATCATGAAACTCTCCGTGGGTGCCGCCTTCGTTTTGCGTAATGCCGGTGAGGTCGGCTGGGTTCGGGCGCAGTCAGGATCGATCGATGCCTTGCACCAGAATCCTGGAACGCATCTTCAGTTGTAAGCCATCCCGCTACGAATTTCTTTTTGACTCCTCTGCGCCGGAGGGAATGATAGACTGCTGGACACCGATTGCCCCAGTGTCTCACAGTAAGTGCCGCCCTCTTCGTCCACCCTTGTGGTTCATCAGATGTTTGCAGCGTCCGGTAGCTAATTGTTCGCGTTCCTGAAACGGACGAGCCGTGGTCCTCACCATGCAGACATACGCGCGGTGATACGCCTCGGCTACTCGAAATTCCATAGGACTGCGTCCAGTTCGAATCGCAGCGGAGTGAGTCATGTCGAAAGGTTTGGACAATCTAAAACATATTGTCGTTCTGATGATGGAGAACCGCTCCTTCGACCACATGCTGGGCGCGCTGAAGGTGCAGGACCCGCGCATTGACGGCATTTCCCCCGACCTGAGCAATCCGGACTCGACCGGCGCGTCCGTTAAGGCGCAGCCATTGGCCGAGTTCCAGGGACAGCTCGATCCGGACCCGGACCATCACTTTCCGGGCGTGGACTTGCAGATCTTTGGCGGCGATAGCAGCGCCGGACGCGTCCCTAACATGCAGGGCTTCGTAAAGAGTTATTTCAGCCAGCGGCATGATGTGAATCACTCGCAGAAAATCATGTACTACTTCACGCCCGATAAGGTGCCAGTGCTGACTACCCTGGCGACTGAGTTTGCGGTCTTCAATCGCTGGTTTTCGTCGATTCCAGGACCAACCATCTGCAACCGGGCATTTGCACACTACGGCACTTCGTTCGGCAAGGTCGGTATGGACCTCTTCTACATCAACGAACCATTCAAGAGCATCTACGACCGGCTGATCCTGGCGAATCCGAAGCGCACGTCAAAGCTTTATTACTACGATCAAGCCAGTTCGACCCAGGAGATCGTCAACCTGCTGCAACACCAACCCGAGTTATTCGGCACCTACCAGCAGTTCCTGAGCGACTGCAAGAAGGGCCAACTTCCGGACTACAGTTTCGTCGAGCCGAACTACAGCGATCACGATGGGGACAACGGAGCCGAAATCGCTTCGGATCAGCATCCTGACCATCACGTGCAGGCGGGCGAACTGTTCATCGCAACCATTTACAACGCGATCAAAGACAATCCTGACTTGTGGAAGTCGACCGTGCTGCTGGTCGTTTACGACGAGCACGGAGGAATTTACGACCACGTAGTGCCGCCGGCGTGCGCCAAAGATGGATTTGTGGCCTCGGCCAATGACACGGGCACAGGTCGCGCATTTGAGTTCGACCGCCTGGGAATACGCGTGCCGGCGATTCTCATCTCGCCGTGGATTCCGAAGGGCACGGTCGTAAGCGGTCGCACCTTCGAACATGCTTCGATTCCCGCGACGGTGACGAAGCATTTTCTGGGTGACTACGATCAGCGGTCACCACGGGAGAAAGCGGCCGACACGTTTCTGGATTTGATCACGCTGGATACGATGCGCACGGATTGTCCGGATTTCGGTGTCTAGACTTTCTGACCGACAGCTGTCTTGAAGGAGAGCAACATGGTCCTGATCCCAGTACCAAAACCACCGAAGAGCGCGATCAATCCCGATCGCCCGGTGTCGAAACTGCTGAGAAATCAGATGGAACATCTGCAGAAGGCGGAGTTTCGGCTGCCGGTGAAACAGCAGACGAACACTTACATCAACGCCATCAAGACTGAAGGCGAGGCCGCGGATTATATCCGGCAAGTGACGCAGGCAATCCATGGTGCGCACGGCGTGGAACCTAAGGGCGTCGCGCCAGGGCCGGTCGCAGTGACTCCCAGACGGAAGTCGCGAGGTAGCGACATTGCCGCAGTAGCTGAGGAACGCCCAACTCGAAAAAGAAAGACCGCGCGAACATCGAAAGCCAAGGCAAAGAAGAAAACCAGGACGAAGCGCACTGGATGACCAAGTGGGAGTAGCGGCGCCGGTACTTTGCTTCAGCAAGGAGTGTGCATGTTCAGGAGTCTGTTGGTCATCTTCGTATTGGCGGGTGGCTTAGCTTATGCCCAGGAAGGCGCGCTGCACGCTGATTTTCGCCGCGAGGGCGAGCATTTCCGCGAGGCGTGCGGCAATTTCGGCGTGAAAACCGTATTCGGATGCGCGGCCGAGTTGTTTACCGACCATCCCTTGCACGTCGCAGTGGGGAGCATCGCGCCGCAGAACGGGTTTGGGTTCGGTGGAGCATTTGTTACGCACTACACGCCGAATGAGAGTTGGCGATTAAGTTGGAACGTTGATGCGGTGGTTTCGACCAATGCTTCCTGGCGGGCCGGTGCCTACATGAAGATCATCCACACTCCGGTGGTGGTGATTCGACCTGTCGTCCTCAAGCCCGGGGAAAAGCCGGCCACGCTGGCAGTCCATCCCTATACCGTTTTCAACGTCTATGCCCAGTCGATCTCGCTGAACAAACTGAATTTCTTTGGGTTGGGAAACAATTCAACGGTTGCGGGAAAGTCTCTGTTTGGAATGCAGGAGACGATTCTAGGCGCAAACGCCATCAAGCCGGTCACGGAGTGGCCGGCCATCAGCAAACTCAACCTCTCGTTGCTGGGCGAGCTGAACGGGCGCTTTGTAGATCTGCGCGGGAATCACGGGAGTTCCACGCCATCGATCGAGATGCTTTATTCGGAAGCGACGGCGCCGGGACTCACGAGTCAACCGGGATTTGTGCAACTGGGCGAGGGCGTTCGTATCAAGCCGGCTCTAGGGGAGTACTTCGAACTGAACTACCTAGCAAATTTCCAGGAGTTCTTCGCGCCCTCGAACTCGCACTATTCGTTTCTGCGTTGGACGATCGATCTAGGTCACACTTTTCTTCTCTACGGACACACGCAGTCTTACGGAGCCAGAGATACCAACGGTCCGGACGAATGCGCGCCTTCGGTGGGCGCGCAGAAATGTCCTCCGGTTTCGTTCTCGAGAAACCTGGCAGGTTCGATTGGAGTGCGCCTGCTGGTATCGGAATCAATCAACTCAGCTTCGAGCGTGGTCCCGTTTTATTTTCAACCAACTCTGGGCGGCTCGGATATCAACGGTGCCCCTTCGCTGAGCAGCTACCAGGATTACCGCTTTCGCGCCCCGAACATTCTCCTGCTACGCGAGAGCTTCGAGCATTCGATCTGGGGACCATTGGGGTTCACGTTCGTGGCGGATCAAGGCAGGGTCGCCCTCACTCGTGGCGATCTGGGATTCGATCATCTGAAACACAGTTTCGCTGCGGGATTCACACTGCGAGCCGGAGGGCTTCCCGCGGTGTTCCTGACATTTGCGTGGGGCGGCAACGAAGGAACACACACGACCGGAACGATGAATACATCCCTCTTGGGAGGATCTTCACGTCCTTCGTTGTAGTGATGAAAGGATGAAAGAAGGGAGAGAGCGACTTGAGGCGCGCAAGTTGCACTCAGCGATGGACGCGAGGGAAGTGGGCAGGTGAAATGTGCGCCCAAGAGGGAAAGAGACCGCAGGAGCGCGGTATTCGAACACCATGCCGAGATGGCGGCGGTCATAACCGAACGATGAACACGGTTGTGACGTGGATCACAGCGGCGGGACTTCGGCTATCACAGAATGGGCCTCGTGAATATGGAGTCAGAGGTCCACTGTCCGTACTGCAGCACAGCCTACGGCTTCCTGCAAATGATTCTCACTACCGGCGCAGAATATGTGTGCTCCAGTTGTGGCCACGTGGCTGTTCGAGGCAACCATAAATTTGAGTGTCCTTGCGTACGATGCCGCAGCCTGACTCTCGAAGTCGAGAAACTAGCGTTCTCCCTGAGGAAAGTCGGCATCCACCTCAGCAAGTCCTGAATCACCATCGCAGGCGTACTCCACGTTTATCCGAACGAATCGATCGATCCGCACAAGATGCTGGATGAACCGAACCATCTACCCCATTTCCAGAACGTGATGAAGTATCGGTCGACCTCAGTGGCGGGCCATCGGATTTCCGTTCGTACCTTCGCCCGAATTTAGCGAGTAAGTTGGCCTCAGACGAAACGTCCCAGACCCCTTGGCCAGAGTTCCTGGGACGCCCGCCCGAGCAGTCCTCCCCCAAGGTTCTGCTCGCAGCTGGCAACCCCGAATGGCCTCAGTTTCAAGAGTTGGAGTCGGTGCCAATCTCCTGGAACTGTCCCGGGGCCGCCTGCTTCCGGAACTGTGATTCAGGTCCGAGCGTGGGGGAATGGCCTTGACGTGGCGTGACCGGCTGGCACCAGAGTGCCATTCAGGAACTTAGTCGTGCGACCATGTGAACAGGGGTGTAAACAATCGGCCCCGCCGACTCGCCACCATTTATTCTCATTTTGATGTACTTGAATAGCGTCGTGCCTGCGTTTTCGACGGGCCTTCGGCTCGTTTTCGCGGACCCGACATATCCCCCCGGCACTGAACCTCCGACTAACGCACCGCTGGGCATCCTGCTACCCGGCGCTGCCTGCAGGGTTGACCTGGGTTGGAATGCGCCGCGGATGAGCAGGTAAGGGAGATTTATGACGAAGTCCAAGTCTAGGACGGCTGCCAAGATCTGAGGGAAGCGCAAGTGCCCGGCCCAGCCCGCGCACGCCGAGGCACAGGGTGAACTGCTGCCCGCCGAGGACAGCTACGAGCAGGCCTTGTCTGCAGTCAAGACAGAACGCTCCCGGGCGTTCGTTCAAGAGCTGGTCCGCACCTGGCCACAACTGGACGGGAAGGCGGCAGCTCTTGCGGCCGGATGCAGTCCAGGGATCGCGAAGAAGACCGCATCAATATGGCGGCACCGTCCCGACATTGCACGGGCTGTGAACCTGTGGATTCGGGAGCGTGTGTAGAAGGCGTTGCTGCCCAGTGACGCCACACCCGAGCAGCAGGCCGAGCAGGTACTGCGGACGGCGTGGCTGACGGCGCGGGCATCAGTCCTGTGGTTCACCCGCATCAGTTCGGACCGCGCCTGCCTTATTCCAGACTTCAGCCATGCCACAGACGAGATGATGAGCGCCATTGGATCATTCGACATCACCGAGCGGGGAGTGGTCAGGGACACGGTGGACCGCCGGATTAAATTGCGGCTCAAGGACTCGGGACGGGCCCTGACGTTGTTGGCCCGGGCAACGGGTGTCGAAGAGAGGCCACAGCCCGCCAATATCCAATTCAATGTGGTGTATCAACAGACACCGGGGAAGCTGTTGAGGGAACTGGCAACGGACGAGACGGCGAAGCCTGATGAGGCTGTGGAGTCGACGAAGCCAGTGAAGAAGTTCCCGATCAACTAGGCACGAAGATTCTCAGTTGGTGAAATGGCCTGGTAGTCAGGTATCTTTGAACGGGCCTTATTCCCGATGACAGACGTTTCGGATTTGGTAGATTAGGGGCGCCCATTCACGGGAGCACGTAGTCGGGCACCTCGTCCCCGATTGCCCTTGAATGTTCGCCCATGCTGACGATCCTTGCCATTGCCAATTATCGTTCACTGCGGAAAGTGGTCGTACCCCTTCGACAGCTCAACCTCATTACCGGTGCTAACGGAAGTGGGAAGTCAAGCCTTTATCGAGCGCTGCGGCTCTTGGCTGACACGGCTCAAGGCCGCGTCGTACCCTCCCTTGCACGTGAGGGCGGGCTCCAGTCAACGCTTTGGGCGGGTCCTGAGTCCATCTCGCGCGCGGTACGACGGGGCGACTATCCGATTCAGGGGACTGTACGAGATCACCCGGTAAATCTTCGCCTTGGGTTCACGAGCGACGAGTTCGGTTATCTGATCGACATGGGACTGCCGACGCCGGGGAGTTCGGCGTTTAGTCTCGATCCCGAGATCAAGCGCGAGACCATCTGGCACGGCGCGCTGCTCCGGCCGTCGGCGGTGCTCGTCGACGGGCCGCAGACTCCCGACCTGCTGCTGCACGGCGTCGGTGCAACGTCGCGCGAGTTCACGTCGCGCGTCGTCTCCGGCTTCCAGCTCTCGCAGCCCTGGGCTGGTGCGGCATGAAGATGAACGGCGCAGATGCAATCCTGCGCTCTCTCGAGGCGGAGGGCGTCGATGTCGTCTTCGGCCTGCCGGGTGGTGCGATCCTGCCGTTGTACGACGCGATGGCGCGGGGAACCACCGTGCGTCACGTGCTTGCACGGCACGAGCAGGGCGCCGGCCACATGGCGCAGGGCTACGCCCGTGCCACCGGCAAGGTCGGCGTCGCCCTGGCGACGTCGGGGCCCGGCGCGACGAATCTCGTCACGCCCGTGGCCGACGCGTTCCTGGACTCGACGCCGCTCGTGGTCGTGACCGGCCAGGTCCCGTCCCACCTGATCGGCACCGATGCCTTCCAGGAGGCGGACACGACGGGCATCTTCCTGCCGATCGTCAAGCACTCGTACCTCGTCACGAAGGTCGAGGACATCCCGCGCGTGTTCATGGAGGCCTTCCACCTGGCCTCCACGGGGCGCCCCGGCCCGGTACTGATCGACATCCCGAAGGACATCGCCAACACGTCGTTCACGTTCCGCTGGCCGAAGAAGATCGATCTGCCCGGCTAC
>Ga0137418_10004477_pt1 | contig 12831 bp, 11 predicted proteins | sample CZODoug3_1_2_16f_FD_122242 | JGI IMG/M metagenome (GOLD analysis project Ga0137418, IMG submission 122242) | Vadose zone soil fungal communities from Angelo Coast Range Reserve, California, USA - CZODoug3_1_2_16fungal (Hybrid Assembly) | ecosystem: Environmental > Terrestrial > Soil > Vadose...
CGGACCGCGTGCGCTTTAATCGTGATCCCACGCTCGCGCTCCAGGTCCATCGAATCGAGAACCTGCTCCTGCATTTCTCGCTGCGTCAGTGACCCGGTAATCTCCAGCAGCCGGTCGGCTAACGTGGATTTCCCGTGGTCGATGTGCGCAATAATTGCGAAATTTCGGATGTATTTACGGTCCATGCTGGCCAGTTTGACGGGGTAAGCTCAATGCGACGAGGGTCAAACTACGATTCTAACAGGCGCAGCTCCGATGAAATCGCCACAACCCATGTAGGGACAGGCGCCCTCACCTGTCCAGCGGAGCGAAGCTCCGCTCAGCCACTTCCTTCCGCTACAATCCTTCGCAATGCTGATCCTAGCCTCCGCCTCGCCCCGCCGCCAAGAACTGCTGCGCAACGCGGGAATTGCACATCTTGTGCGGCCTGCCAATGTGCTGGAGGAATTCCTGCCGGGAGAATCGCCTGAAGCCTGTGTGGAACGTCTGGCTCGCTCCAAAGCCCGCGCGGTCTTTGACCAGAGACCTGTTCATCAATCCCAATACCTGGTCCTCGGCGCCGATACCGTAGTTGCCGTGGATAACGAACTCCTTGGCAAGCCAGTTAATCAGGCGGATGCGGCGCGTATGCTACGCCTGCTATCCGGCCGAGAGCATCGGGTCATTACAGGAATTTGCCTGATCGGCTCTATGCGAGGGGAGGATATTCGCCACGAAATCACTCGCGTAACCGTGAGCCCTCTCACCGAGCACGAGATTGCCTTTTACCTGGCCACCGGCGAACCGATGGACAAAGCTGGAGCCTACGCCATTCAAGGCCAAGCCTCGCGCTGGATTCCAAGAATTGAAGGTTGCTACTTCAACGTGGTAGGACTACCCATAGCGCTGGTATATCGAATGTTGAACGCGCAGTAATTCAAGAGCAGCAATACAGAAATGGAACCGGGCGGCCCCGGTCTCCTACGACTTCTTGTCGTCCGAATTCTCGCCGTCTTTCATAGCGTTCTTGAAATTCTTGATGCCTTCGCCCAAACCCTTGCCGAGATCAGCGATCTTACCGGTGCCAAAAATCAACACGGCGACGAAGCCAATTACCAAAAGCTCTGGAAGACCAAGTTTGCCCAACATGGAAGACCTCCCGCAGACGACTCGTCCTCACTCACCTCGAGCCTGAGGAAGCCGCCGCTGCCTGGATTCTAGGCCCGTCGGGGTGCTGAGTCAAAGAACGCACGCAACTCCCGGAGCCGAACTGGGTACTCCACGGCGTGTACGTCCGGTCTCTTACCGTATCTGCTTGTTTCTGCTATCGTCGGCTCATGCTTACCAGCCTGTTCCGGGTCGCCGTGGGTCTGCCATTGGCTGTGCTTGGCATTGCCCTCACGACCGCAAGGGACCCCGCCGCAGAACCCAGCCCGGAACCCAACAAAGACCACACCCCCGCCACAGCCATCCACCTGGATCGCGATGGCGAGAAGTGGGCTTCGAAGGCCCTCCGCAAGATGTCGATCGACGAGAAAATCGGCCAGTTGATCATGCCCTGGGCCCGCGTCCAGTTCCTGAATTCCAAAAGCCCCGAATACCTGTTGTTGCGCGACCATCTCCGCAGGTACCACGTGGGCGGATTCGCCGTCAGCGTCCCCGTAGAAGGCTCGTTCCTCATGTACAACGAGCCCTACGGCACCGCCGGCCTCACCAACCAGTTACAGCACGACTCCGACTTACCCTTGATTTTTGCCGCGGATTTCGAACGCGGGCTCGCCATGCGCCTCCACGGAACCACGGTGTTTCCCCATGCCATGGCCTTCGGCGCAGCTGGAAAACTGGAGTATGCAGAGGCTCTCGGCCGCATCACCGCGGAGGAATCCCGCGCCATCGGTATCCACTGGAATTTCTTCCCAGTAGCAGATGTCAATTCCAATCCGGCCAATCCCATCATCAACACACGGTCGTTCGGCGAAGACCCGCAGCAGGTCGGCAACCTCTTGTCCGCATATATACGGGGCGCCCACTCTGAAGGCATGCTGACCACCGCCAAGCACTTCCCCGGCCACGGCGACACCGGCACCGATTCCCATCTAGGGGTAGCGCAGGTAAAAGGCACTGCGGATCACTTGGATCTGGTAGAAATGCCCCCCTTTCGTCAGGCGATCCGCGGTGGAATTGACGCCATCATGGTAGCTCATATCTCGGTTCCTTCTCTGGATCCAGACCCCCGGCACGTCGCCACCACCTCGCCCAAAGTTATTAAGGACTTGCTCCGGCAAAAGCTCGGATTTCAAGGAATCGTGCTCACCGATGCCCTGGACATGGGCGCTCTGACTCGTCTCTATGCCAGGGACCCGGGCCGCTCTTGCGTCGACGCCTTCAAGGCTGGCAACGACGTCCTGCTCATCCCACTCGACATTGGAGCCTGCTTTCGGTCGATGGCGGCCGCCGTCCACGGCGGAGAGATTCCGAAAGCGGACTTGGACGCCTCGGTACTGAAGCTGCTCCGCGCCAAGGCCTCATTGGGATTACACAAACGGCGCTTTGTTGATCCCACCATCCTCCCAGACAAGATCGCCGCCCCTGAGAGCTTGGCCCTGGGCCAGCAAATCGCGAATGATGCCATCACCTTGCTTAGGGATAGCGGCAAGATGCTGCCCCTGCAAAACACCAGCCAGATCCTCACCGCGGAAAATCATGGTCCTGAGAATCATGGAACCGACCCAGCCCCCCTTCCGTATCAAACTGTGGAGACGACGGCTAACCATCTGGTCGCCATCGTTCTCACGGATGATGTCCGCCTGGAATGGGGACGTGTCCTGGAAAGGGAGCTGCGCGTCCGCGTGCCTGACGCTAACGTCATTTTCGTGGACCAGCGGATTGCAAAATCCATGTCGGCTCAAGTCCTAAGCGCCGTCGATGAAGCCCAAGCAGTCGTCGCCGCCGTCTACATCAGTCCGTCCGGAGGCAAGCGTGTCATGACGAAAGGCCAGCTTGCAGCCAGTGTCGGCTTGGCTGATGCTGCCGGCGCGCTTCTGCAGCAGATTTTGGTCCGAGCTCCGGAAAAGACCTTCGTAGTTGCCCTCGGTAGCCCGTATTTCGTCTCCGATTTTCCGGACACGCAAAACTACCTCTGCACCTTCTCAAATACTTCTGTTTCCGAAACCGGCGCCGTGCGCGCTTTGTTCGGCGAAATCCCCATTCACGGCCGCCTCCCGGTCAGCATTCCCAGCATCGCTCCCCGCGGTGCCGGCCTCGACCGGACCGCCACCTTCGGAGGTATGTCCCATGGCCAGCACTAACTCCCCTATCCGCCTGCTTTCAGCCTTTGCCGTATCCGGCCTATCGCTGTGCATCGCCTGCGGAATCAACGTGAAGGAAAAAGACAACGGTAAAGGCGATAAGGACGTCACGATTCAATCACCCGTCGCCAACATGCATATTGGCAAGGACGTAAAAGGATCCGACACCGGAATCTCGATCTATCCGGGAGCCAAGCTAGTCGAGAAAGATGACGACCACGGCAGCGAACGCGCCAACGTCAATATCTCCACACCGTTCTTTGGCCTAAAACTGGTCGTCGTCAAATACATCTCTGACGACGCTCCGCAGAAGCTGGTCGACTTCTACACCAACGACCTCAAGCGCTACGGCACGATCCTCCATTGCAACAAGTCAGGCAGCGACGCCGATTGGCATGTAGGAATTGACTCGAACGACAAATCGAGTCACGGCGAAAAGCTCAGTTGCAGCGGCGACGGCAAGGGCGACACCGTCGAACTCAAAGTCGGCTCCAACAATAACGCGCACGTGGTCGCGATCACACCGAAAGGCAAAGGTGCCGAATTCGCGTTGGTTTACGTGCACGCGCGCTCGGACAACGACAGCACCATCTGAGTCGTGCCGTTTCTTGCCGCTGAGTTGCCCTCTCCTGTAACTTGGCATTCGTGGACCACTCATGCCCTAAGTGCGGCTTAGCCGTTGCCAGCGGAACGCCTTTTTGCTCCGGCTGCCGGGCTCCACAGATCCGTTTCGTTCCAGCAGAACCGCTGGAATCGGTCGTTCGCGCCGATCCCGCCCTCGACGAGCGCCTCCCAGCTTCAACTCCTCTGGTCTGGCAGCCAGCCTTGCGCGCGGCTATTCTCGGAGGTGTTTTCTCCGCCCTGACCATGGGTCTATTCCCAGGCTTGCTAGGGTTCGGATTTATGGGGGGCGGAACTCTGGCGATTTATGCTTATCGCAAGCGAGTTCCGGGAGCCATTCTGAATCTTGGAGCGGGAGCTTTGCTTGGCGCCGTGTCTGGCCTGTTCGGCTTTCTGGTTTTGAGCGTTCTCGCCCTTCTCAAGCTTGTACTATTGCATAAAGGGGAGGAATTCCGGCAAACCATCTTCGCTGCGTTGGATAAAGGCGTCCAGAATTCCGATCCGCAGCTTCAGCCGCAGGTCCTGGCAATGGTCCAGAATTTCAAGACACCCGAAGGTTTTGTCATCATGACAGCGATCGTGCTGGTGGCGATTTGCCTGCTGTTCGTGTTTTTCTCTATCCTAGGGGGCGCAATTGGTGCAAATATCACGCGCCGAAACCACAAGTAAAGCCCAAAACCGTTCTAACCCTCAAGTTGCCCCCGCCCCCGCCCCCCGCGTATGATCCTCTGTTCATGACTCCACGGTCTGCCATCCGTCAGCCCCAGCTTCGCGAAAAGGCCCAGCTCATGTCGCCCTCCGAGATCGAGCGGACCCTCGTCCGTCTGGCGCACGAGATCAACGAACGCAACAATGGCGTGAGCGATCTCGTTCTGGTGGGAATCAAACGCCGCGGCATTCCGTTGGCCCAGCGCCTCGGCAAGCTTCTGCAACGCATTGAAAAGAAAGAGATTCCGGTTGGCACCCTCGACATCAGCCTCTATCGCGACGACCTGACCACACTCGGACCGAAGCCTGTCGTCCAGAAAACTGACATTGGTGTCCCTGTGGCCAGCAAAGTCGTAGTCTTGATTGACGACGTCCTCTACACCGGCCGCACCGTCCGTGCCGCCATGGACGCGCTCTTCGCGCACGGCCGCCCACGCCTCGTTCAGTTTTGCGTCCTCATCGACCGCGGCCACCGCGAACTGCCCGTCGAGGCCACCTTCGTCGGCCGCAGAATTCAGACCCAGGAAAGCGAAATCGTGGAAGTGCAACTCAAGGAAACCGACGACGCGGAAAAAGTCCTCCTCGTCGAGAAAGTGAGTTAGATCGCACCCGGGGAACCCACGCCCTAGCCCTTCCCCACCTACGCATGACCACCCCAGCGCGCGGCTCTCTATTGAGCATCGAGCATCTTTCCTCCAAGGACATCGGCACCTTGCTGCAATTGGCGCGCCGCATGAAGCTCGAGCGGCCTCGTTCCCTTTTACGCGGCAAACGCGTCGGCCTGCTTTTCTACGAAACTTCGACCCGCACTCGCGCGTCGTTCGAAGTCGCCGCCAAATCTTTGGGCGCGATCACGACGCTCATTCAGGCCTCCGGTTCCAGTATCGAAAAGGGCGAATCGCTGGTGGATACCGGCGCGACGCTCCACGCCATTGGCATGGATATCCTGGTCGTCCGCCACCCCAATTCCGGCGCGCCCCATCTGCTCGCTCAGCACCTCGACATCCCCATCATCAACGCCGGCGACGGCATGCATGAACACCCTTCCCAGGCTCTGCTCGACGCCTACACCATCTTGCGCCATAAGAAGAAAATCGCAGGCCTGCAAGTGGCCATCGTCGGAGACATTTTCCACAGCCGTGTCGCCCGTTCCAACATTCACTTGCTGAGCAAACTTGGCGCCAAGATGACCCTCTGCGGCCCGCCTGAGCTTCTGCCGGAGCTGGCCGCAACTCTCGCACCAGGCTTGAATCTCGTGCGCCACGTGGAAGAGGCCGTCCGCGGCGCTGACGTCGTCATGCTCCTCCGCGTCCAAAAAGAACGTCTCGACGGCCTCAAAGTCCACATCTACGACTACGTAACCCGCTATCAGATGACCCCTGCCCGCCTAAAACTCGCCAAGCGCGATGCCATCCTCATGCACCCCGGCCCAGCCATTCGCGGATTGGAACTCGAGGGCGATCTGGCCGACGGTCCGCAGTCCGTGATTCGCGAGGAAGTGAAAAACGGGGTCCCGGTCCGCATGGCCATTCTCGCAAGAGCGGCAGGAAAAGCGCGATGACGAGAGAGATGACGAGGGCGATGACCACCAGGAACCACCGTAAAGGCAACAGCCTGCTCATCAAGGGCGGCCACCTCATCGACCCGGCGCAGAATATCGACGAGCCGATGGATATACTTCTCCGGGACGGCAACGTCGTCGAAGTCACCCTGCCCAACAAGACCCGCGGCAGCGCCGACGACCGCTTCGACGCCCGCGGCCTCATCGTTGCCCCGGGCTTCATCGACCTTCACGTCCACCTGCGCGAACCGGGTCAAGCTTACAAAGAAACCGTCGCCACCGGTACCGCCGCAGCCTCAGCCGGAGGCTTCACTTCCGTCTGCTGCATGCCCAACACAAATCCCGTCATCGATTCCGTCGAATGGGTCGCATGGCTGCTGCATCCCGATCGCGGCGCCGTCGTTAACATTTTTCCCGTTGCCGCCGCCACGCTGGCCAGCCGCGGCGCCACGCTCACCGACTTTCGCGCCTTGCATCGCGCCGGAGCCGTCGCCGTCACCGACGATGGCCGCCCCATCCTCGACGACAAGGTCATGCGCGATGCTTTGCGTCTCTCCTCCGACCTCAACATCCCCATCGTGCAGCACGCCGAAGACACGCGCGCCACCGAAGGCTGCCCCATGCAGGAAGGCCCAACATCGTTCCGTCTGGGATTACGCGGCAGCAAAGCCTCCGCGGAAGCCGACATCGTGGACCGGGACGTTCAACTCGCGCAGGCCTCGGGCGGACGCCTCCACGTAGCCCACCTTTCCGCTGGAGATTCCTTGAAGTCGGTTCGCCGTGCCAAACGCGCCAAGGCCCGCGTCACCTGCGAAGTCACACCCCACCACTTCACCCTCACCGACGCCGACATCCGCGACTACGACACGCGCTATAAAATGAATCCTCCCCTGCGCTCGGCGTCGGATGTGCAGGCCATCATCGCCGCGCTCGCCGATGGCACCGTCGACGCCATCGCAACCGACCACGCCCCCCACGCCGCCTACGAGAAGAACCAGGAATTCGACCGCGCCCCGTTCGGCATCACCGGCTCGGAAACTGCTCTCGGCCTGGCCATCACGCGCCTGCACAAAGACCACGCCATCCCGCTCTCTCGCATCGTCGCCTTGTTCACCTCGGGTCCGGCCCGCGTCTTCGATCTCCACAACGAACTCCACCGCCGCGGAACTCTCGCCAAAGGCGCTCACGCTGACGTCACCATCTTCGATCCGAAAAAACGCTGGACCTACGACGCCGCAAAGTCCCTCTCGAAGTCCCACAACTCGCCCTTCGACGGCTGGCAATTCACCGGCAGGGTAGTGGCTACAATCGTCAGCGGAAGAATTGTGTATCAGAACTAGCAGGCCCGTGTGGCCTGGGGTGGAGCAGGCTCTCTGGGCTCGCCGCCTACTTCAAAATCCCCATCCTCTTTCCTACCCGCTTCAGTACCCCCAGCGCCTGCTCCATCTGCGGTTCAGTATGGGTCGCCGTCATGATCGTCCGAATCCTCGCTTTCCCCTCCGGCACGGTCGGAAACGCAATCCCCGTCCCCAACACTCCCTCGCCAAATAACTCCCGCGAGAACTCCATCGTCAACTTCCCATCGCCGAGGATGATCGGCGTAATCGGCGTCTCGCTCGCAGGCGTGCTCACGCCGCCAATGTCGAATCCCAGTAGTCCCAATTCCTTCTTCCAGTAGCGGGTATTCTCCCAAAGCTTCTCCCTGCGCTCCGGTTCCTGCTCCAGAACATCAAACGCCGCAATACAGGAAGCCGCCACCGAGGGCGGATGCGAGGTGGAAAACAAAAACGGCCGTGCCCGATGATACAGAAAGTCAATAAAGTCCCGCGACCCGCAAACGTACCCGCCCAAGGCCCCAATGGCCTTCGAAAGCGTGCCCACCTGAATATCGACGCGCCCATGCACGTGAAAGTGGTCAATCGTCCCGCGTCCATTCCGCCCCAAGACGCCCGACGCATGAGCATCATCCACCATCATGATCGCGCCATATTTCTCCGCTGCATCGCACAACGCCGGCAGAGGCCCAATGTCGCCGTCCATCGAGAAAACTCCGTCCGTGATCAACAGCTTTTTCCCCGGCTCGTTCTTCACGCTTTCCAACTGCTGCTGCGCATGCCCCACATCCTTATGGCGAAACACCAGAATCTTCGCCCGCGAAAGACGGCACCCGTCAATGATCGAGGCGTGGTTGAGCGCATCGGTGACGATGAAATCCTCTTTGCCCAAAATGGCCGAGACCGTCCCCGCGTTGGCAGCAAATCCGGACTGAAAAACAACGCACGCCTCCACGTTCTTGAAGCGCGCAATCTTCTCCTCCAGTTCCATATGAATCTTCATCGTCCCCGCAATCGTCCGCACCGCCCCCGAGCCAACGCCATACCTCCGCGTAGCCTCCAGCGCCGCCTCCCGCAGCTTCGGATGCGTCGTCAACCCCAGATAATTGTTCGAAGCCAGGTTGATGACCTTCTTGCCATCAAACGTACAAACCGGCTCCTGTTCGTCTTCAAGAACGCGCAAGCGGAAGTAGGTGCCTTGGGCCTTTAATTCGTCCATCTGGGCTGTCAGAAAAGACAGGGGATTCGTACGAGTAGGTGTGGGCATAGGAGACCTCGAAATTATGAAAGACTAGACTCGACCCTGTAGTTTAATACGTTCGCTCGGGTCGACAATCCAAGACCGATAACCCCAACCCTTACGAGGAGCGCCACAGCGTGAGCCCGGTCCCCGATTCCGAAATCCTCCGCCACATTCGCCGCCAGCCCAAGGGCACCGCGGGCTTCAAGCAACTCGTGCGCGAACTCGGCGTGCGCGGAACCGACCGTCGCGATCTCGCCGAAAGTCTCGAGCGCCTGGCCGCCGGCGGCGCACTCACCCAAGTCGATTCTGACCGCTTCGCCATCCCGAAAACCGCCACCAACCAGCTCGTCGGCCGCCTCAGCATGCACCGCGACGGCTACGGCTTCGTCATCCCCAACCGCGCCGACCTCAAAGAACCGCTGCGAACCCAGCTCTCCGGCGACGTGTTTATCGCCCCGCACCAGATCGGCTCGTCCATGCACGGCGACCGCGTTCTCGTCGAAGTCAGCGGCGTCCGCTCCGACGGACGCGCCGAGGGCCGCATTCTCCGCACCGTCGATCGCGCCCACGCCACCGTCGTCGGCACGTTCCATTATGGTCGCCGCCACAACTACGTCACGCCCATGGACGAAAAAATCACGCAGGAAATCATCATTGCCGAGGGCAAGGAGTATCCCTCAGGTCTCGCAGAACCAGATCTCGCAGAACCAGGTCTCGCAGAACCAGATCTCGCAGAAGAAGATCTGGCAGAAGAAGACGAGGCAAAATCGCAGGCTGCCCGCCGCGACGCCACCCCGCACCGCGTCCTCGGGCAAGAGGCTGCCCGCCGCATCGAATGGGACGACCTGGAGGGTGTCGTCGTGGACCTAGAAATCACCGACTGGCCCAGCCCCACGCAGAATCCCCGCGGACGGGTGGTCGAAATTCTCGGCTATGCCGACGATTTCGGCGTCGATGTCGAAATCATGATCCGCAAGCACCATCTGCCCCACCGCTTCCCGGCGGGCGTTCTCGAGGAGGCGCAATCGGCGTCGGAAATCATTTCCGCCCACGAACTCCGCCATCGTCGCGATTATCGCGACCTCCCCGTCGTCACCATTGACGGAGAGACCGCCCGCGACTTCGACGACGCCGTCCTGGTCCGCATTCTCGAAAATGGCAACTACGAGCTGCAAGTCCACATCGCCGACGTAGCGCACTACGTCACACCCGGATCAAGGCTCGATCAGGAAGCCCGCCTCCGGGGCACCAGCGTCTACTTCCCCGACCGGGCCGTCCCCATGCTTCCGCTCGAGCTTTCGACCAACATTTGCAGCCTGCGCCCCCACGTCGAGCGCCTCGTACTCTCCTGCATCATGGAGATCGATCATCAGGGCGAAATCGTCGGCTACGAGCTCAACCAGGGCGTTATCCGTTCCGCCGAGCGCATGACGTACAACGACGTCAACGCCGTAATCGAAGGCGATACCGCCGCCCGCCAGCGCTATGCCGAACTGGCCGTCGGCTTCGATCGCATGAAGGATCTGGCGTTAGCCCTGAACCGCAAGCGCCAAAGGCGTGGCTCCATCGATTTCGATCTGCCCGAACCAGTCATCGAATTCGACGACCAGGGCCTAATGCGCGGCGTCACCCGCTCCGCGCGCAACATCGCTCACCGGCTCATCGAAGAGTTCATGCTCTCGGCCAACGAATGCGTCGCGCAGTATCTCGAAGCCCGCGTGCCTTCGCTCTACCGCATCCACGAAAAGCCGGACGCCAAGCGCGTTTACGAATTCGAAGTCATCGCCGCCACCTGGGGCTATTCGCTCGGCGTAGGCTCGCTCCCCATCCGCCGCGTACAGCTCAAAGGCGACCGGCGCGCCACGCAAGGGTCCGGCCGCCGACCCCGCGAAATCGAAATCCCGCAGGAAGTCAAAGTCACGCCCCGCATGTACCAAAAGCTCACCGAAAAAATTGCGGGCACGCCCGAAGAACGCATCCTCAGCTACCTCATGCTGCGCTCCCTCAAGCAAGCCCGTTATGCGGAAGTCAACGAAGGCCACTTCGCGCTGGCCGCCGAGTCCTACACTCACTTCACCTCACCCATCCGCCGCTACCCCGACCTCATCATCCATCGCCTTCTGAAGGCCGTGTTGCGCGATTCGCCGGAGGAGCGCGCAGGGGAAATCAACATTGGGCGCGCCGGAGTGACGCGAGAAAAGGGACAGACCTCGAGCTTTGGTTGGCGCAAGGTCTCGGCTCCCAGGGCCGCCAAGGAAAACTCGCGGGAAAAGGGTACGAAGGCGACAGCACACGCGGAAGTGTTCGTCGGCCCCATTCCGGTCGAAGAACTCCGCGACATCGCCGAGGAATCCAGCCAGAACGAGCGGCGAGCTGACGAAGCCGAGCGCGAACTCATGGAATGGAAAAAGGTAAAGTTCATGCAAGACCGCGTCGGGGAAGATTTCGACGGCCTCATCATCAGTGTCACCAAATTCGGCTTCTTCGTCGAACTCAGCGACATGTTCATCGAAGGCCTGGTCCCGCTCTCGACCCTAACCCACGATAGGTTCACCTTCCACGAAAACACCCGTCAAATTATCGGCCAGCATTCGCGCAAGGTCTACAGTTTAGGGAACAAAGTCAGAGTATTGGTCGACCGCATCGATCCGGTGCTGCGAAAAATACAGTTCGCGGTTATGGAAGAGGAGCCCGTTCGCAAACCAAAGCGGCGCAGGAAATGACCTAAACGAAATCGAAGGACCCCTGCCTACGGCTTCTTCCTCTGTTCCATCGTGTTTTGTTGCCGCGCCACGTCCTGTTCCAGTTTGAGTCGCTCGGGCGTGCACTGGGCCGTGTCGACATTCGACGCCTTCAACGCATAACTTGCTAGCGTCACTTTCCGGCAGGAATGCGCATACACGTTGTTCGTGCGCTTCTGCTCGGTCGCGTCCAGCTTCTCTTGCTCCCTCAGCATGAGGGCGTGGTCCGCTTCGCCGGAGCTTTCCTGAGCCGGCACATCCTGAGCTTGCACATCCTGAGCTTGCACATCCTGAGCTTGCACATCCCCGCTCTCGTCCGCCACTTTGCGCCGCGCTTCCGCGTGCTGCTGCCGTTCCCGAGCAGCCTCGGACGTGCACCCGGCCAACCCGGCGGCCAACCCGGCGGCCAACCCGGCAAAGACCGGTGCCAACACTATCCCCCTGCCGCTGGCTTTTCTAAGATTCATGAGATCTCTCCTCCGAAATTCTCCCAAAGTAGCCCTAAAACATGAAAATCACCGAGGTAACCGCGGCCCGCACGCTTGCAACACTCGCGTCCAACCCGGATAATTCAATTTGACGGATTTCGACTGCCTCCGCCTACGGGATACCAGGGCGTGGCAGCGGCGAGGCCAGCGTGCAACGTGGCCTCCGAGGGTGTCAGCGGAAACGCTCATGCCTCCCGGCTTCTCGCAGGGTCGTATCGGGAGAAGCCTTTGGAAAGGATCCTCTCACCGGGCGCCGCCCTGTTTGCCTCCTTTCCCCGCATCTCGAATCCAAGAATTGATGCCATGGCACTGACCGACAAATACGGCCGCACCATCACCGATCTCCGGATCTCGATAACCGACCGGTGCAACTACAAGTGCGTCTATTGCCGCACCGGCACGGACGGTCCGGCCTATGCCGAGCTCACCTTCGACGAATACCTCCGCATGGCGCGCCTGTTCGTCGATTTGGGCATTACCAAGATCCGCCTCACCGGAGGCGAGCCTCTGCTGCGCAATGGCTTGGTTAACTTCGTTCGCGAGCTGGCCAAGCTTCGTACCGCCAGCGGAACGCCGCCCGACCTTGCTCTCACAACCAACGGCCATCTGCTGGCGGATCTGGCGCAGCCGCTCAGAGACGCCGGTCTGCATCGCGTCACCGTCAGCCTTGACGCCGTCGAGCCCGACCTCTTCGCTCGCATTACGCGCGTGCCCCACGGCTTCGACAACGTCGTCGCCGGCATTCGCGCCGCCCGCCGCTGTGGCCTTGATCCGGTCAAAGTCAATTGCGTGCTGCTGCGCGGCTTCAACGAAGGTCAGATCGTGCCGCTCGGGAAATTCGCCCGCGA
>Ga0137418_10004478_pt1 | contig 12830 bp, 7 predicted proteins | sample CZODoug3_1_2_16f_FD_122242 | JGI IMG/M metagenome (GOLD analysis project Ga0137418, IMG submission 122242) | Vadose zone soil fungal communities from Angelo Coast Range Reserve, California, USA - CZODoug3_1_2_16fungal (Hybrid Assembly) | ecosystem: Environmental > Terrestrial > Soil > Vadose...
CGACTGGCGGAAGAGACTGGACTGCCTTACCAGAAACTGATTGATTTGTATCTGCTGGACTGCGCGAGAAAACGCAAGAAGCTGACAATGAAGTGGGTGGCATAGCGGCGACGAATTACTCAAGCTGCGGTGAATGCTTCGGCGTCATCCTCGCACGAATCGCGTGGGAGGACATTGGTTTGATTAAGCGGTGACCTGCGGTCCACAGGAGTAATGGTGGCCCTCTATGCCGACGTTCAGGCTTGTTACTGCCTCGGCCAAGTATGGCTCTCGAAAGATTAAGTCTAAGCGTAGAAATGGAGGGACACAGGCCCTGCGCGAAGAAGCAGCAAAATCTGGTGCCGGGGGCCGGAATAGCACCCTAGCTCCATCACTAGAATTCCGACTCGAACTTGTAGCGTGAGTATGTGCTTCTCAGCATAGAGTGAAGTCCCACTGGGTCTAACCACGTATTGGGCTTAGCCTTAGGCCCAGCTTAGACCCCGGCCCACATCGGGCAAACGAACTTTCCAAAAAGCCTCGTTTTTATTGGGAATTCAGTGGACGAGAGGGGATTCGGCCCCAGATTCGGCCCCTCCTCGTTGCGAACAGTGGGGAAAATAAGCTAACGGCAAGTCGCATGTCTTGAAGGACTGACACTTGCACCATTCTAGCTCAAGGCACCGCCTGCGAAGCAAGTCCGTCGTATTCGAGCTCTCAATGGTCGCATCGTCGACTTTACGTGGAAGTGACCTCCTACGCAGCGATTCGCGGTGCCTTTCGGGTTGGTGATCGGATGACGGACAAACCGGAAGGAACCGAATTACTTCTTGTTTGCCGACGATCCGCCCGCAATGTGCTGGGCAAGGACACCACTCCTCTGCCCTCGGTAAAAAAACCCATACGGCGTTCATTTATATTGCCTCGCACGATGGTCAGCAAACTCCGAAACGCAAGACGTTTATCGGGCGCTTTCCATTTGCCGCTTACTTGGTACTTCCCTACGACGATTGCCCAGAAGGCAGGGCCCTTGGTGGCTGTTCAAAACTCATCCTCATACCGACCTTACCTAAGCTTGATGGCTCGTTGGTGCTCCCGGTCACGCTCTTTGCTCCAAGCACTGCCGGAATTGTCCTTACGGGGTTTGTCACTGGAAGGAATGGTTTGAGAGCGTTCTTCACAGCTTCTATCCGACCATTGAAAGTTGTCGTCAACACGAGCGACCCCTGAATCCCGGTGTTGACGAAATCGATTTCGTAGAGTAAAAAATCCAATAACTCTGCAGTTTGCCAGGTCCGGCTGCTGATCGCTCGCGCCTGAACGGGCTTAGCGCGTTCTGCGGGTAAAAGATGGGGGCGTGTTCCATGACAAGGAAGCATGCTGTCTTGATTCTGTTGGTGTTGCTCTTGGGTGTTCCTTCTCTTTCCGCGCAAGTCAGCACGTCATCGATTAACGGAACCGTCGTAGATGCATCCGGCGCTCTCGTAGGCAACGCCAGAGTGGAGGCGAAAAACGAAGAGACTGGGGTGGAGTATGTTCAAAACACGACCAGCTCCGGCAATTATTCCTTTGCATCGCTGACTCCCGGGAGCTACAGCATTACCGTGACGCTCGCCGGTTTCCAGTCCTTCCGGAGTGTGCACAACATTCTGACAGTGGGTACGCCGCTGGTTGTGGACGTCAGCTTGAAGGTGGGGTCGGTCGGCCAGACCGTAGAGGTAGTGGAATCGAACTATCAGCGCCTGGAAACCTCTAATGCCACCGTGAGCGATATCATGGATACAAAACAGGTGCAGGACCTGCCGCTCAACGGACGCAATCCGCTCTCCCTGCTGACGCTGGAGCCAGGCGTGGTGCAGCGGACGACGAACGGCGCGGGCTCGGGCACGCACGTGTTTGGATCCCGCGACCGCGCTCATAACGTCACGATTGACGGCATTGACGCCAATGAGTCCACGGTGCCCAATCCACAAGGCAATATCCAGCGGCTGAATCCCGACAATGTCCAGGAGTTCCGCACCGTCACGCTGGGCGCCACCGCGGAACAAGGCCGCAATAGCGGCGCGAACGTGATCGTTGCGACGCGGGGCGGCACCAACGCTCTTCACGGGTCGGTGTTTTACTTCAATCGGAACACGGCCTACAACGCTAACGAGTGGTTCAGCAATTACGAAGGCCGGAAGCGCCCGGAACTGAAGCTGCACGAATATGGATTTGCTGTCGGTGGTCCCATTATCAAGAACAAGACGTTTTTCTTCGGAAGTTTTCAGAACAACCAGATCAAGCAGACGGAGCCCATCTCCGCCACTAACGTAGGCATCGCTGGGTTCGGAGCGCCGACGGTGTACACGTCGCTGGCACGGACCGGTATTTTCCGGTTCGTGCGCGGAGCGATCAACGTGGGCGGCACAACGGTCACACGCAATTCACCTCTCCTTGTTGACGCGAGCGGCAATCTGAAGCCCGGCGTTCCCGTGTGCAATGGCTCGACGATAGTCGGCAATTGCGTGGATAGCTATAACATCTTCGCCAACGATCCGCAGGGAATCGGCGGAGACCCCGCAGTGCTAGCGCTGATGAATAGCCTGCCTGCGGCCAATGCTTTCAGCCTCGGGGACGGGCTCAATCAGGCCGGATTCAACTGGAACCCGCCTTCCCAGTTCAAAGGGCCAAATTATTATGTGCGTGTGGATCACACTTTTGGTCCCAACGACAGCGTCTTCGTCCGCTGGCTGCAAAATACCTTTGATACCAAAGAGGGCGACTTCCTGAACGCACGGCCGCAGGTGTATCCCGGATTCCCGCCGCTGGGCGAAGTGAACCGGCTGGGCAAGAACGGGGCCGTCAGTTATCGGCATAGTTTTTCGCCAACGCTGGTGAACGAGCTCACCGTCGGTTTCAACCGCTTCGCGTTTCAATTCACCTTCGGCGAGTCCAACCCGAACTTTCCGAACCCGCAGAAGGTTCCCATCTGGGCTGACGATTGCGTGCTGGGATCGACGCTGAACGTCGACGGGCCGTACTGCCTCTCGCCGCACACGCAGCGCGCCATCACCACTCCGCAGCTGGTGGACAACGTCACGTGGATCCACGGCAAGCACACGCTTCGCGCCGGACTCAATTTCCGCTTTTATATCCACAATGATAGCCGCGGATTCTTCGGCGGCAGCGTGGTGGAACCCATCATTCGATTCAACCGGCAGAACCGCCTGGCAGGATTCAACAACATTCCCGCCCAGATAGGCGCTGACACGACGACCAAGCCCAATTCCACGGATATCAATCGTCTCCAGCAGGCCATTGACGAATTGGCGGGAATCCCGAGCCGCATCCAGCAGGCCTTTCTCGCGAACTTCGGCAGCGACACTTACGGGAGTACGAATTTTGCAACGGTTTACACGCGTGCCCATCAATACGACTCGTTCATCCAGGACGAGTGGAAATTGACGCCGAATGTTACTCTGAATTTGGGCGTTCGATGGGAATACAACCCCGCGCCTTACGATGCCAAGCAAACGCTCGTTCCCAACGTGCTCCCCGACGGCTCGCAAGGCGCCGTGACGTACGTGAAAGCGAACCGCTGGTTTAAGAACAACAATATCGGTTCCGTCGGCCCGCGCGTCGGGATTGCGTGGTCTCCGGACCAAAAAACTTCCGTCCGGGCAGGTTATTCCTGGCTGTTCGATACTTTGTCCACATTCCAGGTCACGGCGATAGCGGGCAAGGTGCCGGGCTTCCTCTTGAACTGCGTAACAACGATTAATACAGCCGGAGCGGCAACGACAAGCGCCGGGTGTGCGCTGCCGAATGGAATTACCCCGACAGGAAACACCGCCAGGATTTCGACAGGGTTTCCTGTTAGCGTACCCAATCCAATCACCACGCCTTCTGTTGCGTTGACCCAGCCGGTGCAGTCAGTCAGCGGCGCTCCTGCTGTCGGGGCCTTCGATCAAAATATCAAGAATCCCTCGGTGCATGAGTGGGATTTGACCATTCAACGCGAACTTCCGAAACATTTCGTTGCGGAAATCGGCTACATCGGGAAGCGCGGAACGCATCTCTACAGGGCCTATGACTTGAACCAGGTTTCCACGAACGGGGCGGGGTTCCTGAGTGATTTCAACATCGCCACAACGAATCGGCAGTTGGGGTGCTTGCCGGATGGGACAAGCACTGCGACTTGCACCACAGGCCAAACGCCGGCTGTACTCCTGAACTTGCTTAGCCCGCTCAATACCGCTGCCAACCCCACGGCGAATCATAAAGCTCTAAACGGCCGGACTTCCGATTTCGACACGTTCAGCATAGGCAGCTTAGCCAATTTCATCGATGGCCAAGTGAACGTCGGCAATTATTTTCGACCCAATCCTCAGTTCGGGCAGATCTTCTTTCAGGATTCAGGTGGCGACTCTTATTACCACGGGGTGTTCGTCGCCGTGCGCCGCCGTTTTGAGGCCGGCCTGGATTTCGGATTCTCTTACACTTTCAGCAAGTCTATTGACGACATGTCTATCGACCCGACGGGTGCGGCTACCGGCGGAGGATTGAGCACGACGAACAGCCGCACTCCGACCGATATCCACAACTGGCGGCTGGACCGCGCGCTTTCGGACTTCAACAACACGCACGTGCTGCTGGCCAATATGCTGTACGAACTTCCCTTTGGCAAAGGCAAGAGGGTCGCCTCCTCCGCCTCTCGCTGGGCGAACGAGATTATTGGGGGTTGGTCCTTCACTGGCATTTTCGCGTACCAGAGCGGCGAGCCGTATAGCATCACTAGCGGTTCGCTCACGACCAACGGAGCGCACGTCAGCTTCGCGCAGGTGAGAGGCCCGCTCGACAAGGGACACGTGCAATTCGTCAATGGAGTGCAAGGGCCAGTGATGTACAACGTGGGCCAACTCATCACCAATCCCGCCGACCCAAACTATAACTGTGTCAACGTCACCGGCACGCAAACGTTTTTCTGCATCCCACCTCCGGGACAGAACGGCAATGGCCGCAACATCGTGCAAGGACCGAGTTTCTGGAATCTGGACTCGGGCCTCCTGAAGGACTTCGGTATCACGGAGCGCTTCAAGCTCCAATTGCGTGCGGAAGTCTTCAACGTGCTGAACCACGCCAACTGGGAAAATCCGCGCAACGCGACGTCCGGATCGCCCAGCGTCCAGAGCAGCATTTTCGCTCGCACTTGCTGCGTCGCGGCTTCGCTGCCGGCGTCCGCAACAGTGATTGCTATCGGCGAACCGAACCGGGTTATGCAGCTCGGCTTAAAGCTTAATTTCTAACTTAGCGCCCGAGTGGGATGAGCGTGAACTCGGCAAACCGGAGGAGTTGCCCTGTTACCTTGGCATTTGCTCCCGGACGGGCAAACAGGAAGTTGAGGCGGTCACAAGTCGCAGCCGGGGGCTCATTGTCCGGTTTGCCGGCGTCTGGACCCTCGGCATCGGTGTCCAAATGTGGGACAGCGGTGCTCTGAAACGGACAGCGCTAACCAGTCTGCGGATGCTAAGTGATTTAGAATATGGCACTTAATATTGGCAGCAGTGATGCTGATACCCTTGCGAGTTTGGGGTACGAATTATGTCATTCGTTCGCGATCTGAGAGTTGCGATCCACTCCCTCATGCGCACACCAGGGGTTGCGGTCGCCGTGATCCTGACGCTGGCGCTCGGCATCGGCGCCAACGCCGCCATCTTCACGCTGGTGCGCGGCGTGCTCCTTAAGCCTTTGGTCAATAGCGACGAGAACCGGCTCATCTACATCCGCCAAAGCGCCATGGGCATGGGCAGCGACAACACCGCGTTTTCTGTGCCCGAAATCGAGGATTTGCGCACCAGCGTTAGAACTCTGAGCGCGTTCGGCGATTTCTCCGCCATCCCGTTCACTATGATCGGTCTGGGAGAGGCTCGCGAAATTCAAGGCGGCGTTGTCGGGGGCTCGTATTTTAACGTGATGGGCCTTCACCCTGTTCTTGGTCGCCTCATCGGGCCTCAAGACGACGGTCCCAATGCAAACGGCGTTGTCGTTCTCACCTATCGCTTCTGGTCGACCAGTCTTAACAAGGATCCTTCCGTGATTGGCAAGACCCTTCGCCTTGGCAGCATCGGCGATCGATTTGCCACCATCATCGGCGTACTCGAACCTTGTGTTCCATATCCCCAGGATACGGAAATAATCGCCAACGTGGTCACCAGCCCGCACCATCTCTCCGCAACTATGGTTACCGGCCGCGTTCATCGCATGACTGAGCTCTTCGGCCGCCTCGCGCCCGGCACTACCCTCGAGCAGGCTCGCGCCGAACTTCGCACCGTCTACGGGGCTATGACCAAAGCACATCCCGAAGCCTATCCGCATCAAGCGGACTTCCAGATCGGGGCCAAACTTCTTCGCGACGAGCTCACCGCGGACGCGCGGACTGTGCTGCTAGTATTGCTCGCAGCGTCGGGCCTGGTCTTTGTAATCGCGTGCTGCAACGTCGCTAACCTGATTCTGGCGCGGACCGTTCGCCGCGAGGGCGAGCTGGCCGTCCGTGCGGCGCTCGGCGCAAGCAAAGGAGCGCTGCGCCGCATGCTGCTGGCGGAGAGCCTTCTGCTCTGCGGCGCGGGCGCCGCGGTCGGGATCATGAGCGCGCAGCCGCTGGTTGCCATCCTGGCCCGCTACGCGGCTCGTTTCTCGGTGCGCGCACTCGATTTGACTGTCGATAACAGCCTGCTGTGGGTAGGAGCGGCGCTGGCCATCGTCGCCGCGGTGATTTTGGCGTTTGTTCCGCGCCTCCCGTCGACCGACGCGTCCAGCGGACTGAACCTGTCGAGCGGGAGCGTCCGGATCACCGGCAGCACAAGCCGACGCCAGCGGGTCTTCGCCGTGACACAAATCGCCGCATCCTTTGTGCTGCTGGCCGGCGCAAGTACGCTCATCACAACGCTGATCGCGCTGCAAACGGTGCACACCGGTTTCGACATGCGCGTCTTGGCCATCAACGTTCCAGCCATGTCCTACGGAAAAACGGATCGGCAAGTGATCGATCTCTACAAGAAAGCGATGCGTAGCGTTGATGCGCTTCCCGGCGTGAACAAGACCGCGTTCGGCGACGTCGTGCCGTGGCGCGACGTCAACAATTTCGGCCCCGGCCTCCTATTCTCTGCGGACGGTCATGTTCACGGCGCCGGCGAAGAGGATCCGCGGGCACAGCCGCGCACTGTCTCTCCCGGGTTTTTTGCTGCGCTAGGCGTTCCCATCGTCGCAGGCCGGGACTTCAAAGATCTCGACGGTGAAAGTGAGGAGCCCGTCGTTATTATCAGTGAAACGCTCGCGCAGCGGATGTTCCCCGGTCAGGATGCCGTGAATCGGCATGTCCGTTGGACGGACCCTGTGCTCCAATTCAGTCCCGGAACCGATGCCGAAAAGGCGCGTCTCATGGCCCCGCACCGCATTGTTGGGGTCGCTGCCGATATTGACGATATACACGTCGTTCCAGAGCCCATGCTCACCGTCTATGGGCCTTTTGACGAGCGCGGTCCGATATTTGGCGGCCGGCTTTTCATCCATACCAGCGCAAATCCCTATTCGCTCGTCACGCCGGTCACCAGAATTATTCGCGAAATGTCTGTGGATCAACCGGTCGAACGAGCCGCCACGCTCGAAGACGTCCGCGCCGAAGTACTCACTCCAGAACGTTTGAATTCGCTTGTGTTTGGCGTGTTCGCGGCTGTGGCGCTGGCGATTGCGGTGGTGGGCGTCGCAGGCGTGCTGGCATTTTCTGTGAGCGCGCGGACGCGGGAATTCGGCATCCGGCTGGCGCTTGGGTCGCAGCCGCAAAATCTGCTGAAAGGCGTCGTCGCAGAAGGCGCAGTGATGGCCGTGGCGGGCGTCCTCGTCGGCGCAGCTTTCGGGTACGTGCTGGCGCGATTGGCAGGCAGATATTTCTTGGAAGTAAAGATGCCAGGCGCCATGCCTGTGGCCGTCTCTGCTTTGTTGCTGCTCGCTGTCGCGGTGGTCGCCTCGATGCTGCCAGCAGCACGCGCCGCGCGCGTCGATGTCATACAAGCACTACGCTCCGAGTGACCGTTAGGCCCCTGGGACAGGGTTATCGGTAAGGGTTATCGGTAATTCGAAATGCGAGATGCGCGACGCACGCCGGTCCTCACGCTTGGCGCCATGTTTATCTCCCTGTTCGATCTTCCAACTTAGCAGCCTCCCCAGCGCAGTAGTTTGTGGAGGGTGTTCGCGCGGCACGACGGCAGGCTAACCTTCGGACCGCGGCCGGATGACAGGCAATCCGTCAATTGAGATTTCCCGATGGGACCTCAACTTCAGAGTAGTCGATTATTACCGGCCAATTCTTTGAATCACACCCGTAAAAGCAGTAGGCGAGAAGGGTTATTCTCTTTCAGTTGGACTTTGCCTTCAGGAGGAAGGAGCTCCGCTTCCGGCTCAGATCTTGGCAGGTCAAGCCGGGGCAGAGCTCCAACGAAGTACGATTCTTTTTATCCCACTTTCCGTCTCCGCGCACAAGCTCGAAACGGATTGGGCCACGAGTTGCGCCGAGGTTATTGCCGCCTGTATCCGGGATCGCAACTCTGCCCATTCTCAGGGCGTCGTGAGCTTGCGCGCTTCTCTGAGAGATCATTCAACGTCACATCAAGATATTGCATGGTCAATCAGGTTGGGACGGGACTTTCACCCGCTAGCTGCCGAACATGCGCGGCGTACAACCGAACGGGGCCGCCCTTCACCGGACGGCCCCGTAATCTTGCCGTCATCCTCAGTTTCACTGCTGTGGGATGAGACGGGCATTCCGCTACATACAACACTTCAACTTTCACTTTCCGTTCTCCGGTTTTCGTGAATTTCTGTCTCTCAAAATCGGGCAATGAGCGTCCCGGCTGTGCAGTTCTCTATTGCAGTTGCGTAGCGCCAATCGCAGTTCGTGCTCCAGCTTGCGCAGGTCGCTAAGTTTCTGCTGTACGTCGGCTAGCTTTTCTTGCAGGCGGCGCTGCACTGGCGCGCAAGGCTGCAAGCGATTCCCTCGCAGCCGCAAAAGCCCTCTGATCTCGCTGAGCTTGAATCCCAGACCCTGCACGCGTCGCACAAAGGCCAGTGTTCCTATGTCGTTGTCTCCGTATCGCCGGAAGCCCCCCTCTGTCCTGGGCGGGCGCGGTAACAAGCCGTTGCGCTCGTAGAAACGAATCGCGTCAACACTGAGCCCAATCTTCTTTGCGACGATGCCAATTCGCATTACCTTGGCTCCTCTTCAGAAGCTACACCCTGGAGCATAGTCCAGAGTCAAGCGCTCTTTTCGGAGCGAAGGCCCGCGACGCCGTATGGAACCGCCTTTCTTCGACGTGAGTCGCGTTTTCCCTTTTGCCAACCTTCTCCCCGACTCTCGACGATCCTAGACTTACGGCGCGCCCTTTCTGTTCATCGCCGTCACGAGGCCATCCCAACGCCGCGATGACACTGCGTTCCTCGTCCTCAGTCCACCAGCAGGTGCCGCTAGACCGAGCGTTCAGCCCCGCGTGGATTGCGCTTCCCGTTCCCCAAAAAGCGCGTTCAACTCATTTCATTCTTTCATCACCATTCCGCCCCTTCCATTGGGCACGGCTTCGGGGGAATTCCTGCGCCCTGCAGCTTCGGATCTTCTGCTTTTCCGTTTCCTCCCAAAAACTCTTCGCAAACGACATCGAAGACTTGTGACTTGAACCATCGTTTGGCCATTTCGGAAGCATCGGTTGGCCGTTCATCGGCCTGTAAGTCCTGTAAATCCGAACTCCGTCAGAGTGCCCCTTCGGATGTCTGGAGCATCGGTTGGCCGGAAGAGCAGAGTCGGAAGCATCCCCTCACGGACTGGAACCTCAACCCACAAGACTGTTCACAGGTAAGTTCTTCAGGTGTGGCCAGTGCAGTCGCCTGATCGGGCACTATTTCTGGCGACTGACCGTAAGTTCCATAAACTTCCGGGCGGGTTGAGAACCAATTGCAATTTCGGTTAGTTCGGTCCATTCACCCTTTTCGTTTATTCGCAACATAGAGCTGGTTTTGATGTCGCCCAATGCGAAGCCCCACGTGATCCCTTTGCCGTTTTCACTCAGCTTCAGGTCGGTTTCCAAGTAGCGCCCGTCGTTATATGCACGCATGCGGTATGTTCCTGCCTCATCATCGTAAGAAACGATCCCGAGTGCCTGGAGCGCGACCTTTCCATCGGCTTTGGTCCTCCCGATGCCCTCGATGATAAGGATCAAACCGTCGAGCTTGTACTGAGCCTCCTCGGTCTGGATTAACTCCACTGGCTCACCAGGCCCACGCAGAGCACGAGCTTCCCCGGACCACTTTCCTACGAGAAAATCGAGCTTCTTCAATGCTGCGCGTTGCGCTTCAAGATCCGGTACTCGGGGTGGCTGAGCCATGCAGGGGACCAATAGTGCCATGCAAACAAGAAGTGACCTTAGCATATCGAAAAGTGTACCTCGTCGGTGGTGATGCATCGAACTGGGGCCATAAGCACTGGCCCATTGCTGATGGCGTACGGTCTACCTGATCGCGAACACTACCCAGCCGCTGACCTTCAAGCTTAACTGACTGCAAGATTTCTTCCGGCCAACCGATGCTTCCGAAATGGCCAAACGATGGTTCAAGTCACAAGACTTTTTGTGCCCCTCCCGAAATGCAGACCCTCGCTTTGGGAGCAGACCCCTCTCGCTTTCGAGTGCCCCAACTACAGGGGCAGAAATGGAGACTCAAGAGATGTAAAAAATCGAGTCGAACTCATGGGCTTTTTGGGGAAGAACCCGGAAAGCAAATCCACAAAGAAGACGGGGCGGACGCTCGCTCTCCTCTCGCTGGCCACCAAGACCTGGTGGACGGGCAAGGACGAGCAACGCAAAGAAAAAACCGAGTGGCATCGCGTGATCGTTATATGGAATCTGAGGCCGCGTCAAACCGCCGCGTAAGTCTGCCGACTGTCTCTCGAAGGCGAGAAGTCCTTGATGTGGGCTCCGCGTTACCAATACTCGTCGTCCGCCCCGTGCGAACCAGCCGCGTACGAAACGATGCTTCAGCGCTTCCCCTGACAACAACTCCATGCGGGCTAGAGGGCGCGCAGGAACGCCACCAGGTCACTTTTTTCCTGAGCGTTGAGCCGGAGTTGTTGAACGATGTTGAAGAATTCCACCGTGTCTTCCAGCGTGAAGCAGCGGCCGTCGTGCAGATACGGCGGGCTGTCTTTGATTCCGCGCAGGCTAAAAGCTTTCATGGGGCCATCCCCGGGTTCCTCCTTCAGAAAGCGATCGAGGTGCAGATCGTGCATCTGGTTGTCCATGTACAGGGGCGCGGCATGGCAACTGGAGCATTGGCCTTTGCCCGAGAAGATCTGCTCCCCGCGAAGTTCCGCCTCCGTGGCCCGCTCCTTGATTAGGCGTCCAGTGATTGGATCCAGCTTGGGCGCGGGTGGAAAATCAATCATTTTTTGCATCTGCGCCATGTGGCTGACCTGAATGCGATCCAGAATATTCATGCCCTTCTTGATTGCATGAATTTCATCTCCGTTGAAATAAGCGGTGCGTTGCTCGAACTCAGTGAAATCCTCCACCGAACGCAGGCCGCGCTTGGAACCAAAAACCTGCTGATTGAAGACCCCGCGCAGGCTTACTGTGTCGAGCCGGAAGCGTCGCTCCTCCGGCCGGATATCCGGCGTCACGTGGAACTGCCCGGTGGTGTGGAAGTTTACGTGGCAATCCAGGCATGTGACGCCCAGGCTCGGGTCTTTGCTCTTGCGGTCGTCGGTAGGATTGAACTCCTCCTGGGGGAATGGGGTCACTAACAGGCGCAAGCCGTCCAACTGAACCGCCGTAAGGATGTTCTTAAATTGCCCGTAATAGTTGTTAATCGACACTACCTCTCCCCGCGAGACATCGCCCAGCTCGGGCCGGTTGGTCAGGAAGATGGCGGGCGGAAATTCCGGCAGGAACACCTCAGGGAGGTCGAAGTCCACGTCGAAGCGCTGTAAGCGCGGGAACATCTTGATCTGCATTTGTGGGAATGTTTGTCCGCCGCCACCCGCCATTAGCGGATGAGGTAAAGACGGGTAAGGGAACACGTCCTGCTGCTTAATCTGGTCCGGGGTCATCTGCGAAAGCTGGGCCCAGCTCAAACCGCCCTTAAGGCGGGCGGTGGGTCCTACCGCCAACGGCTTGCCCCGCGACATCTTAGCTTCGGGGTCAAGCTTCGGATTAAGGTTGTAGCGGCTCTCCAATAGCTGGCGCTGCAATGCCATCACCTTGGGCTTTTGCGCGATCAGCCGCTGCATGATCGCATTGGGATCCTCGTTTGGCCTACCCGAATTCAGAGGATCGCGATAGAAGTCGAAGCCAGAGGTCTTTCCTTCCTCCGGCTGTTTTTTAAGCTCAGGTGATGATGGTTGTGCATTCTGCGCATTGAAGATGTCGGAACGATCGTGTTCCGTCTTCTGCTGTTCAGGCCGTTCGACCGGAACGGTTTGAGACTGCTGCCCCTCCATAACCGCATCGTGCGGAGCTCGCTGGGAATTCTCCTGCGCAGCCACCCACAAAAAAGCGAAAACGAGAAGCACCGACGCGCCAAGCACGATTCGCAATCCTCTGTACTTGTCCGTCGCTGACCCCTTGACTCCAATCCTTTTGATCAAACTATTTGGCTTCGCCACATACCTCCTGAAATGTGGGAATGGGACCTTTTATCAATGAAGAGTCCCGTGAGGTCATTCGGCGTGCTCATGTGAGGTGCCGGGCTTCCTGGGCCCTTGCCGAAGAGCCCGCGATTGGCGTCCATCGGATCGATATCTCTCATCACGCAAATCAAAAGCGTCTTTCAGG
>Ga0137418_10004480_pt1 | contig 12829 bp, 14 predicted proteins | sample CZODoug3_1_2_16f_FD_122242 | JGI IMG/M metagenome (GOLD analysis project Ga0137418, IMG submission 122242) | Vadose zone soil fungal communities from Angelo Coast Range Reserve, California, USA - CZODoug3_1_2_16fungal (Hybrid Assembly) | ecosystem: Environmental > Terrestrial > Soil > Vadose...
CAGTGGACGAAGGTGGATAGTTGGTGCCTCAGGGCGAGATTCTCGACCACAAGGTCCGTGCGGGCGAGGAAGGCCGCTCGCACAGCGGCGAGCAGTAGCAGACCGAAGCGGAGCATGAGGCCACGCAGGATCCATCGACCCTCGGATACGTCAAGGAATCTCGATCGGATCTGGTTTTGGCGACGGACACCCCAATCGCAGGAGACTTTTGCCCTGAAGTCACGAATCGAGCGCTGCCAGCATGGACCTCTTCGAGAAGATGGCCACGTACGTGCGCGTCGTCGAAGCGGGCAGCTTCTCGGCAGCGGCACGGCAACTGCGCATCTCGCCTGCCGCGGTCAGCCGACAGATCACCACCCTCGAGGCCGAGCTCCGCGTCTCACTGCTTCGGCGCACGACTCGGCGAATGTCCATCACTGCGTCCGGGCGCACTTACTACGAGCGCTGTGTGCGTGTCCTTCGAGAAGTTGAGGACGCACAGGCGATCGGGCGGAGCGCAGCGACGGAGGGTCTGCTCATCGTCAGCGCTCCGGTCACGTTCGGGCTGGCGTCCGTGGTGCCGCACCTGTCCTCGTTCATGGCGGCACGCCCGAGGTTGCGCGTGGACCTGCGCCTCGAAGATCGCCTGATCGACCTTACGCTCGAAGGCATCGATGTCGCGATCCGCGTCGGAAACGTGCTGCCGAACCGCACCGACATCATCGCGCAGAGCTGATGTCATTCCGCCGCGTCCTCGTTGCATCGCCGTCGTACCTGAAGCGCCACGGCGAACCCAGAACGCCGGAGGCACTCGCGAAGCATGGATGCGCTTTCTTATCCGTTCGCGGATGCGCTCGATAGCTGGGACCTCCTCGGGAAGGAGCGCGAGGCTCGCGTCCGACTGAACGTGGCTTTTCGAAGCAACGCACCCTCGGCGTCCGTTCGCTCGCGATAGATGGGGCTGGCATCGCGCTGCTGCCGGCGTGGTTCGTAGAGGACGAGGTCGAGCGTGGCGCGCTCCGCATCCTGCTGCGAGGTTGGGAAACCGGCCCGGTCGCAGTGCACGCTCTCCACCGCCGAGAACACCGCGGGTCAGCCCGCGTCCGGGCCTTCATCGACCATTTGCGGTCTGCTTACGAGCATCGCCAGGATCAGGTGTCCTGTTTTCGAAATAGCGCGGGCGGTCGATGTCGGCGATCAGCCCCGGCTGTTTCGGCTGCCACCCCAACAGCTCCCGTGTCCGTTTGCTCGAGGCCGGGTTGTCGATGGCCGCGAAATGCTCGAACCAGCCGAAGTGGTCGGCCGCCTCTTTCTTTGATTTGCCGACGAGCGGCACGTTCAGGCGCCGGCCGATGACGCTCGCGATCTCGCGGAACGGCACGCCCTCGTCGGCAATCCCGTGCAGCCTGGCTCCTGCAGGCGCCTTTTCCACGGCGAGTCGGAAGAGCTTCGCCGCATCGAGCCGGTGCATCGCGGGCCAGCGATTGAGGCCTTCACCGACGTACGCCGAGACGCCCTTCTGCCGCGCGAGGTCGATGAGCAGCGGCACGAAGCCGTGATCGCCGTCGCCGTGGACCGAAGGCGCAAGGCGCACCACCGCCACGCGCACGCCGCGCGCCGCCATGGCCGTCGCCGCTTCTTCGGAGGCGACGCGAGGCACTTCGGCGACGGTGAACGCAGGAGGGCTGTCCTCGGTCGCGACGCGGCCAGGCGCCGCCAGCGCGGTGCCCGAGGTCACGATCAGGCGGCGGTCGGAGCCGGCGAGCGCCGTGCCGAGGGCTTCGATGGCGCGCCGATCCATCTCGCAGGCGGCGGCCCATCTCGAGAAGTCGTGCAGGAAAGCGGTGTGAATCACGCCGTCCGACGCCGCCGCTCCGCTGCGCAGGCTTTCCAGGTCCTCGATGTCCCCTCGATGCACCCGCGCGCCGGTGGCGGTGAGCGCGTTTGCTCCTGTCTCAGAGCGGGCGAGGCCCAACACTTCGTAGCCCGCGCCGATGAGTTCCTGAACGACGGCAGAGCCGATGAACCCCGTTGCCCCTGTGACGAAGATCCGCATCTCAGTTCCTCCTTTGCGCGGCGATCATGGGTCCCTTTCGAAGTTGCTGCCAGCGCATTCTCGTCATTTTGTGAATGCTGATATGTCATGCGTTCATGGACGCACGGTTATTGGGTGGCCTCGAGGTTCTCGCAGCGGTGGTGACCGCGCGCAGCTTCGTCCGGGCCGGCGAGGTGCTCGGGCTGACTCAGTCGGGAGTGAGCCGGGCCATCGCGCGGCTCGAAGATCGCATCGGCGTGCGGTTACTCGATCGAACCGCCCGCGCCGTCGAGGTGACCGAGGAGGGGCGCCGCTTCTACGAGCAGGTGATGCCGCTCTACGGCGCCATCGAGGAAGCCGTGAACACCGCGGCCGGCGCATCCTCTGCGCCGCGTGGCCGGTTGCGCGTCAACACCGACCCGTCCACCGCCCGGCTCCTTCTCGCGCCGCGGATGGGAACGTTCCTGAGCGCGAATCCCGAGGTCTCAGTCGAGCTAGTGGTGCGGGATCAATTCCCCGATCTCGTCGGAGAAGGTTTCGATCTCGCGGTCCGCTTCGGCGAACCGGAGCAGGCGGCAGTGGTCGCGCGAAAGTTGCTCGACACCCGAATCCGCACCTGCGCCGCCCCGGCTTACCTCGCCCGGCGTGGGCGTCCCAGGCATCCGAAGGACCTCGGAAAACACGAGTGCATCCTATTTCGTGATCCGACCACGGGCCGGCCCTTCCCGTGGGAATTTCACCGTCGAGGACAGATCGTTCGCGTCCCGGTCTCGGGGCGCTTCGCCGTGAACGATGGGCTATCGGCGCTCGCGGTGTGCGCTGACGGATTCGGGATCTCGCAGTTCATCGACATCATCGTCGACGATCTGCTTCGATCGAAGGTGCTGGTCGACCTCTTCCCGGATTGGGCGGAGGAACGTTATCCGGTGTACCTGCTCTACCCCTCGCGGCATCTGCCGCCCGCCAAGCTACGCGCGTTCGTCGACTTCCTCGTCTCATGGAGCTGAAGATGTTTCGCGAGCGCGGCGCGCTTCCTCCTTGAGGACGTCGATGAACGCGCGCAGCCCCGCCGGGACCTGGCGGTGTCCAGGGTAGTAGAGGCAAAGCCCAGGAAAACGTGGGCACCACTCGTCGAGCACGACAGTCAGCTTGCGGGCGCGCAACGCGGCGTCCGCGGCCCGCTCGGGAACGAACGCAATTCCGACACCGTCGATCGCGGCCTGAACCATCAGGCCATCGTCGTCGAGGGTCAGCGGCCCGTGGACATCGACCGTCTCCGATCGACCCCGGCGCTCGAACTCCCAGCGATAGATCTTCCCGCTCCGCGTCCGATAACGGATGCACGCATGCCGGTGCAGGTCCGCCGGCGTCCGCGGGAGCCCACGCTCCTTGAGATAGCGGGGCGCGGCCACCGCGACGAATCGAGTTTCGCCACCGAATGCGACGGCGATCATGTCCTGCGGGACGCTTTCGGCCAATCGGACGCCTGCATCGAAACCCTCGGCGACGATATCGACCAGGCGACCTTCGGTCACGAGGTCGACGTGCATCTCCGGATACCGGGCAAGAAACGTGGGCACGGCCATCTGGAGCAGCACGCGCGCCCCGATGAGGCTGGTGTTGATGCGCAACGTCCCGCGGGGTCCGCTGCGAAACGCATCGACATCTCCAAGCGCGCTGTCGAGATCCCTGAGCAGAGGTTGAATTCGCGCCAGCAGGGCCCGGCCGGCCTCGGTCGTGGCAACGCTTCTCGTCGTCCGATGGAGGAGGCGAACGCCAAGTCGGGTCTCAAGTGCTCGCATCGTGTGGCTGAGCGTCGATGGTGACACGCGGAGCTCATCGGCCGCCTTGCGGAAGCTCTGGTAGGCCGCGATGGCGGCGAACGACGTCAGCTCGGCGAGATCGGGACGCTCTCGATTCATGGCGAGATTTCACCAGCTCATTCGATATTGAACGAATTGTCAACACAATTCCCGGTCGCTAATCCTCTCTTCCATGAAGCGGTTCGTCACCTTCCTCTGTGGTGCGCTGCTCGCAATGGGTGCGTGCAGGCGAGATCGAACCGAAGGCAAGACCATGCCGTCTCAGCCGGGAATCACCCATGTGCGTAAGCTCATCGCCAACTTCTTCAACGCGCATGATCCATCTGTGGCGCGCGACTACTTCGCCGAGGACGTTCTCTGGCATGGCATGAGCATGGGCGACTACCGAGGGGTTGAGGGCTACGCGCAGGCCATGGCGGGCTTCTGGCGCGCGCTTCCCGACGCCCGCGCCATCGAGCAAGACGCCATCGAAAGTGGCGATCGGGTGGTGATGCGCTTCCTGGTCGAGGCCACGCACCGGGGCGAGTTGTGGGGTATCCCCGGGACAGGGAGTCGGGTTCGTTGGGACGCCACGATGATCTACCGCATGGACGGCGGCAAGATCGCGGAGCAGTGGTCGGTCGAAGATTGGGCGGCGATCCTGCGCGATCTCGGCGTCGCCGCGCTCCCTTATGCCTCCGGGCGGGAGACAGCGAGCGGAACCGGGAGCACGACCAAGGTCAGCAGCGATGGCCCGTTGGCGCGCGGACTCATCCGAATCGGCGAGGAAGCGATCGAGCGGGAGAACGACGCTGCGTACGATGCCTATTTCGCAGAGAGCTACGTCCTGCACGGTCCTTTGGGCGACATGACGCGCGACGAGTTGAAGCGCTACTTCGCTTCACTGCGCGCCGCTTTCTCGAACTTCCGAATCACCCGGGAACGGATCCTGACCGACGGCAAGTGGCTCGCTGCTCGAAACACCATGTCGGGTACATTCGATCACTTCTTCGAGATGTCGCCGATTGGAGCCGTGCAGCCCAACGGCAGGCATGTCCGCTTCGAGGTCATCAATCTCTTCCACTACGACGACAAGGGTCGTCTCCTCGAGGAATGGGTGCAGGTCGACAACCTGGGATTGTTGCGTCAGCTCGGGGTGAGAGTGCCATAGCGTTGGTGGTAGTGCTTTAGATACTCTGAGACAGCACGCCGCAAATGCCACTCTCCGAGCGGAATGATCCGGTCGAGACACTCGCTGCGAATCGACAGCACGAACCTCTCCGCGAACGCATTGAGGTTCGGGCTCCTTGCGGGAAGCCGCACCACCTCGGTTCCCCCTCGCGCGAGTGCCGCCCGAAACTCCCTCGTGTACAGCGGATCGCGGTCCACGAGGAGATATCGCTTCCCTCGCAGAAAGCCGTCCACTGCGTCGAGGAGGTTGCGCGCCATCTGGTCCATCCACAGCGCGTCTGGCTGACGGCAGATCCCGGCGACGGCGACCTTCCGGTTTGCGAGATCGATGACGAAAAAGACGTACATCCGCACCAGCCCGAACAGACCCATCACCTCGACAGTGAAGAAGTCCGCAGCGGAGATGGCGCCGAGATGAGCGCGGATGATCGTCTCCCACGAGTAGCGCCGCTTCCGGGTCGGGACAGGATCGATCCCCTGCTCCTGCAGGATACGTTTGATCGTGTTCCGCCCCAACTCATGGCCCAGGTTCTTGAGCGCTCCCCGCAGTCGCGTGTAGCCCCAACTCGGGTTCTCCCTAGCCATCCGCATCAGCAGGCGGGCGACACCGGCAACGGTGCCCGGTCGCCCCGGCCTGCGTTTGGCGCTGCCATCGTATTTCTTCGCCACCAGTTCGCGGTACCAACGCAGGATCGTATCCGGCGTCGCCACCGTGGCAACCTGACCAAGAGCCCTGCGTCCGAGCTTCTTCCCCAACACCGCCAGTCGTCGCCGATCCCCATCGCCGAAGCGGAGACGCCGCCCGCCGAGCTTCTCGCGGAGCATCTGAATCTCTTCACGCTGGTATTCGATCAGCTGCTGCTGGTAGCGGCCCAGCCACACGCCGATCCATGCTGCTAGAAATCGCACCGGCAGTGGCAGCGGCGTCTCCCCTTTGGGGCTCACGGCCGCCCGTCTACCTCTGCCATCCGCCTGTAAAGGTTTCATCCGCTCGGCTCCAACCTGGCGACTCTCTCATAGTCGCCTCGCTCGAATTTCGGCACAGGACGAGGGCAGGTAGCACGGTTCGTCTATGAGGGTTTGCGAAGGCGCGGCTACATTCACCGCCTGGAGATCGGAATCTCTGCGCAAGGCATCACGCCCGAGCTGGCGGCCGGTCTGGGATTGCCGCAGGACTCCGGCGTAGTCGTTTCCGACGTGGATCCCGGCGGACCCGCTGCCGCCGCGGGGGTACGCCGGGGCGACGTTCTCGACGTCGTCGACGGCCGCAGGATCCAGATCCTGCCCGACCTCACCGCCGCGCTGTATCGCGCGAGCGACCCGCGCCTCCATGTGCGTGTCTTACGCGATGGCAGGCCGATGGAGCTGCAGGTTCAAGCACTCGCGCGTGACTCCGCTCTCGACGACATGGCAAATGTCGCGAACCCGGAAAAGTATCTCGTTCGCGCACTTGGGATCGTCGTGCTCGACATCGACGAGAACGTGCAGCAGAAGTTGCATTTGCGCGAAGGGGCCGGTGTCGTAGTCGTCGCGCGCACCCTCGATGGTCCGAGTGCGAGCAGCACCCTCTTGCCTGGCGATGCCATCCACGGCGTCGACCACAGTGCAATCGGCTCCATCGACGGGTTACGCCGCGCGCTGATGGACCGGAGCAGCGGAGACTCAGTGGTGCTGCACATCGAGCGCGGTGGGCGATTCCACTATCTCGTCTTCGATCTCGAGTAGGCAGAAAGAGATCCTCGCCTGAAGAAGTACGGGTTCATCCCGGCATCGTCCGCTGCTGCCGGTTGGTCGCGCTACGAAACCGTCACGTGTAGGAGATTCCAACTAGCGCGACGTGGTTGCCGGTCCGCAACTGAGCTCGCGGCCGCTCCTCCGACGAGATCGCATCCCAGCCGGTTGATGACGCGGGCATGCAGGATGCAGAGCCCCAGCGCATCATGACCCTCTTCCAAATCGCCGGAGTGTTGTTGAGTCTCGCTGTATCGACGGCCGCGCCCGCGGGAGCGGAAGGATCCGGTCCGGCATCGACGATGACCGTCGTCCCGGGCGCCCGCTACAAGGGAGGTTGGTTCAAGCGTCTTCTCCTCGGCGGCCACTGGCGCGACGCCTGGATCACGCGCGACTTGGCGCGCGCGTCGTCGCCGGCGACCGGCAGCGCGATGCGATTCTTGGCTCCTTTGGGCCGTGCGCTCCCGGCGAGACTCTGCGCGGTGATGTTGTTGAAGGCCTTGACGACCGGCCGCCCGAGCACGCTCGACACCCAGCCCGACTCGGTCGTGCCGCGTTCGATCGCTTCGATGCACCCATCGCGCCGCTACGGATAGTAGTTCCCAGTGTCGACGACGATGACGTCCTTGGGTACGCGATCGAACAACCCCTTGGGGAGCTCGGGCACGCTCTTTTCCGGGACGGTGACGATGACAAGGTCCACGTCGCGCACGGCGTCCTCGACGGCTACCGCGCGCGCCCCCGTCTCCTTGGCCAGCGACGCCAGCGATGCCGGTCCGCGCGAGTTGGCCACGCGCACCTGGTCTCCGAGCTCCGTCAGTTTACGCGCCAGCGTGCCGCCGATGTTGCCCGCGCCGATGATTCCGATTCTCATGCGTTTGCTCCTCAGTGTACTGCGTCTTCCCGAGCATGCGGGGCGGCGGCGTGCGCGTCCATGACTTCGTCGAGCGCAATTCATTGCCTCTAAAGTCGTAGACGACCATTGCGGGCGCCCTCATCAATGAACGAGTACACGGAACGAAATAGCGCAGGCGACGCGGTTCCATGCGCCCAATCACCTCAGGGTTCGGACACGGCGCCCGGTGACGGCCGCTACCTCGATCGATGCGATGAGGCGGTGTAGTTCACGATCCCTACCCGAAAGCGCCGGTCGACCATGCACAGTTCTCCTCTTGGCTATGGAAGGGGCTCCCCTGCACCCGGTGAGCCAAGATTGGCGACGCTCACTGTCGCGGTTGCGCAACAGCTGGAGCGGTGGTCAGAAACGCTTCGAGGTCGCTCAGGAAACCGTGCATGATGTCGGCCACCTCGAGATTCCACGCATCCACTAGCGCGCCCGCGGTGCGCCGCGACAGGCGCACACGGCGGGCGTACTGCTTCCTGAAAACGGACCCGCCTGGTGCCGATCCACGCGGCGATGAGACGACGAAATCGAGGGTCACCAGGGCGGCGGCCTCGCCCGCCGCCGTGAAGTCAGCCGAGAGTTCGGTCGCACGGGCTTCGACGAGAAGGTCGACCGGAGCATCGTCTCCAGGGCTGACCACGTCTCGAACGAAACTCGCGTTGAGCAGGTAGGCACGGATGCTGTCCGTCAGCATTGCGCCCGGCGGCGCCGCGAATTTCGCGAGAGGATCGCTTTCGAGCCGATGATCTCCCGTCCGGTAGAGCAGGTCCTTGTGATCGAACTGCGGCGCCACTTCCACGTCTCGCAAGGAGATCACGCGCGCATCGGGCAGGCGAGACGCCGTCCGTTCTGGAGGCGAATCGATCGAGTAGACCTGCGGAACCAGTGCCGGCTTCGAGAGACATCCGGAGGTCAAGGCAAGGACGGGCGCGAGATACGCGACGGAGGACCACTTCATCGCTTTTCCTCGTCGAGATCACCGATGGGTGGGGGCGCCTCTCCGAACAGGAAGCCGGCCGGGTACCTCCGCAGCTCCTCCGCTGCGTCGTCCAGGTGCTGCGCTGCCCTTCGGGCACTGGCGATGGTCTCGTTCACCTGGCGGACGTCGACGGCCGAAAAGCGGTCGACGAGCCGCTCGATCTTCGCGTTCGTTTCACCGGCCGCGAGGACCAAGGCAGCGGCGTCCCTCCCCAGCGCGCCGGGATGCATGTCCGCCACCGCCCGGCGCGTGTCGCTCGCGAGCGCGCCCAATTCGAGCGCCGCCGAGTTCGCGCTCCCGAGGGTCCGATTCAAGCTGCGCGAGACGCCCTTCGCATCGAATTGCGCGAGGTTCTGGAGCGCCTTGTCCGCCGTCTGCAACAGGCGATCGAGGGAATGGACCAGGCGATCCACGTCGAGCCTTTCGAGCTGATTGAGCGTCGTCGATGCAGACGAGAACAGCTGGCTCAACTGACTCGGCGCAGACGGAATGACGGGTGTCCGTGGCTTCCACGTATAGCGGAGTGGCGGGTTCTTCTCCGTTTCGACGTCCTCGAGGGCGAGATGGGCGACGCCCGTGAACCCTTCCGTCTCGATGATTGCCCGGAGCCCATCGGCAACCGCTCCATCGAGCTCGGCGGGATCCGGCCCGGCGGGGCGCAGGCTCTCCTTGACGCTGAAATGAACGATGACACAGGCAGGCCGGCCACCCGGGTATTCGATCCAGGAGAACCCGATTGCGGTGACCTCGCCAACGCGCACGCCTTTCAATGTGACCGGCGAGCCGACCAAAAGGCCGCTCACGCTCCCCGGGAAGTAGGTCTCGAACGTCAGGGTCCTCTCCAGCCCACGTCGGATACCCAGCGTAAACAGGCCAGCGGCTGCAACTCCGAGCGCGACGAGGACGAAGATGCCGATCTTGAGCTGTCGTGTTCGTTCACTCATACGGCGATCGCTCCACGATCCGGCTCGAGCTCGGGCCGGAAGAACCGTCTCACGCGGGGATCCCGGGAGTAGTCGCGAAGATCTGCTGGCCTCCCCTCGGCAACGATGGTCCGGGCTTCCGTGTCGAGCAGGATGCATCGATCTGCGATCGCGTGGACGCTCCCGAGCTCGTGCGTAACGACCACGATGGTGATTCCGAGCTCGTGCGAGAGCTCGCGCACCAACCGATCCAGGCCTGACGACGCGATGGGATCCAGGCTAGCAGAAGGCTCGTCCAGAAAGAGTACGGAGGGATCGAGCGCCATGGCGCGCGCGATCGCGGCGCGCTTCTGCATGCCGCCCGAAAGCTCCGCCGGCATCTTCCCGCCTTCTCTGCCCAGGCCGACCTGGTTGAGCTTTGCGAGCGCGACCAGCTCCCTCTCCCCAGGGTCGAGGTCGGTGAACTCGTCGAGGGGGAGCCGGACGTTCTCGAGCAAGGTCATCGAGCCGAAGAGAGCACCGCTCTGGAACGTAACGCCGAGCTGCCGGAGGAGGCGCGAGCGTTGCTCCCCTTCCGCGGCGTAGAGGTCGCTCCCGTCCAACAGGATCCGGCCGTGGCGAGGGCGGTACAGACCACTCATGGTCCGCAGCAACGTGCTCTTGCCTGCTCCGGAGGGTCCCAGGATCGCGAAGACCTCCCTGGCGTGTACCGCAAACGAGAGGTGCTCCTGGACGACGATGTCTCCATACCCCAGGGTGACGTCCTCGACCTGGACGACGTTATCTTCCGGGAACGCGCTCATATCTTCATCGCGTATGCGACGACGGCGAACATCGCGTCGACTGCGACGATGAGGACGATCCCGCCAACCACCGCTCGCGTGGCGGATGCGCCAACCGAGCTGGCGCCGTCCTCCGTCTGCAGTCCGCGCTCACAACCGATGCTCGCGACCGCAGCGCCGAAGATGACGCTCTTGGAGATTCCCAACAGCATGTCCTTGAGCGTCACCCAATCGGTCAATACGGACCATGTGACCGTCGGTGAAAAGCCGAGCTTCCCCATGATCAGCACGCCGGCTGCGATTCCGACCGCGATCGAGTAGACGGCGAGCAGGGGAGCGAGCAGCGTGCTCGCGAGGACCCGCTGGACGACGAGAAAGCGCACCGGGTCGAGACCCATGGTGGCGAGCGCGTCCAACTCGTCGTTCACCTTCATCGTTCCGAGCTCGGCAGCAAATGCCGATCCGGACCGGCCGGCCAGCACGAAGGCGGCGAGGAGAGGACCCATCTCACGCACGACCGAGCGCCCGATGATCGACGCCGTGAAGATCTCCGCCCCGAACCGGGCGAGTGGCTGGGCGCCTTCGAGAGCGACATTGATGCCGAACAGCCCGCTCACCAGCGACAGGACGGGAAGCGCGTCGACGCCTGCCTTCTCGAACACGCGAGCGACCTCGCGCCAGCGCATTCGCCGTGGTCGCAGGATCGCCTGACCGAGCGCCTGCACGACGGCGCCAATGAAGTGGACATGTTCGCGCGCGCTGCGAACCAATCGAATGGACCACCGGCCCACCACCTCCGCGACGCTCGGGTGGGGCGCCTCGAGCGCGAGCCCGCCTCCTTGATCGGTGGGAAACGCGGACAGGATTCGCGACAGCTCCGGATGGAGGCCGACGACGCGCGCTCGGATGCCGAGCGCCCAATCTCCTTCTTTCAGCTCATGCAGGACGACCAGGCCGAACGTGTCCCCCCGCCCGACTGCACTCATGTCAATCGTAAGCGAGTTGATCGCCCTTCCCGACAAACGGCCCGTCAGCCGCTCGCGGATGCCTTTGGCCGTGCGAAAGTCCAGCGAACCGCGGACGACGACGAGGACTTGCCCCGCGACCTCCTCCCGGATTTCCAGATCGGGTCCGTCAGCCAGCACCTCTTCACCGAATGAGCCTCGCTTTCGCATCGGGCCACTAGGATTGCTGCGGGACGTCGATGTAGATCGCGACGCGGCGGTTCTGTGCGCGCCCCTCGGTAGTTGAATTGTCTCCGATGGGCTGGGTCGCGCCCGCCCCTTCTACGAGCATCTGCCGCGGCCCGACGCCTCGGCTTGCCAGGATGTCGCGTACCGCTTCGGCGCGGCGGAGCGAAAGCGCCTCGTCGCGCGCGGGAGAACCGCTGGGGTCGGTGAAGCCCTCGATGCGGATGCGGTCCTGCGGATACTTGGCGAGGATGTCGCCGAGTCGTGCGAGCTCCTCCACCGCAGCCGGTTGCACGACGGCGCTGTCTTTGGTGAACACCAGACTCGACCGCAGGTTCAGAAGCAGGCCGCTTTCGGTACGCCGCGCGTCGGAAATTTGTTGGAGCTCCTGCTGCTGCTTGTCGAGGTAATTGCCGATGGCACCGCCGACGAGGCCGCCGGCGAGCGCACCGATCGCCGCTCCTTCCCATCCGCCAGCGAGGCCGCCGATGAGCGCACCTCCCCCTGCTCCGGCGCCCGCACCGATCGCGGTGTCCTTGCCGGGAGTGGCGCACGCTACGATTGATGCGAGCAAGGTGACCAGAACTAATTGACGCATTTCGCGACCTCCGGGTCTGACTTCCGATCTGCCTATTCAGAAGTCGTGCCAGCACGGCGATCGTCCAGGTGGGCGCAAACAGGGTGTTTGCACGATTGGGCGAACCCAGGTTCCGGCCAGTTGTCTGCGGATCCGACAGGTTGAGCACCGGTTGCCCCTGCCGCTGTTCGAGCGCGCGCGGCCGCGCGACCCAGGCACGAGTGAGCTAAGCGTTGCGCTGCGGTGCGCTGCAGCGACGAGGATGTCGCGGAAGGTGTGTAGCGGCGACGAGGGAGAGACACGGCGCCGCGACAGCAACACGCCGACGAAGGCGATTTGCAGGTCGGGGCGCGCGACCACCCCCTTGAAGGGCTCGGACTGCAAGGCGAAGGTCACGCCCATTCCGCTGGCGACGAGGCTCAGGCGCGCGATCGGGCTCGTCGTTTCGACGACGATGTCGGGCTGCATCCCCTGCGCGGCGGGAAGTAGCGCCCCCCGCCGCGCTCTGGTAGGCAGGGTAAGTAGCTGAGGACGGTATGAGGGAGAGGGCGGAGGCGACGGAACCGCGCTGATATGGAACGACCCGTCAACTCACCTCCATTTATCCTCTTGAAGTGATTGTGGAGCAGACCAGGCAGCGGCCGGGCGGCGAGCTCGATGGTTGATCACTCTGATATTCGCGGATCGAGCACGAGGCTCGCCGTCATGGTCGTGATCCGTCGGGAGCTGCCTGGGA
>Ga0137418_10002259_pt1 | contig 12828 bp, 12 predicted proteins | sample CZODoug3_1_2_16f_FD_122242 | JGI IMG/M metagenome (GOLD analysis project Ga0137418, IMG submission 122242) | Vadose zone soil fungal communities from Angelo Coast Range Reserve, California, USA - CZODoug3_1_2_16fungal (Hybrid Assembly) | ecosystem: Environmental > Terrestrial > Soil > Vadose...
GAGCGGATTGCGGCCTTACTCGCGGCGTAGACGCCGAAGGCGGCAGTACCCTTAACACTGGCGACAGAGCCGTTGAGGATGATAGAGCCACCATTATTCATCAGCGGTAAAGCCTTTTGCACCGTGAACAGCGTTCCCCTCACATTGATGTTGAATAGCTTGTCGAAATGCTCTTCGGTTACGGCCGCAAAGGGAACAAATTCGGCAACGCCGGCGTTGGCGAAAACAATATCGATTCGCCCCTTCATCTTGGCGACGGTCTTGTAGAGACGATCAAGGTCAGCCAATTGGGCAACGTCTCCCTGAACTCCAGAAACGTTGGTGCCAATTGCCTTCACGGCCTCGTCGAGTTCCTTCTGGCGGCGGCCCGTGATGAAGACATAGGCGCCCTCTTTGACGAAAAGCTTTGCCGTAGCCAACCCAATCCCTTCTGTGCCGCCGGTGATGACAGCGATCTTACCTTCGAGCTTTTTGGTCATTCTCTTTCTCCGTTATTTGCCGAGCTGGAACTCTCCAGTTCAGATGCTTCACGCTTGATTACTTGGGTCTGAGCACCGACGACCAGAGGTGCTCCGCCGCCGCGCTTGTTGAACAACGTGTCGAAGAAGGAGTTGGGCGATACCTGAGGTCCCTGAACTTTCCGTCTACCAAATCGTCAGTTTGTTTGTCGGCGTTCAACATTAGCCTTCGCGCCCCGTTCGATTGCCAAGAGCAGGTCGGCGGATGGGAATTTTTCTTTCATGGCATTAATAAGGCTATCGGGATCTTTGGCTTTTTTGAGTTCTTCTTCAAAAACTAATAAATAGTTTTCCGTAAAATCCACGGCGGTACCCGCGTCCAGGGGAGCTCCAACCTTGCTATGTCCAGGAATAACAACCGAAGGTTTTAATTCTCTGATTCTCTCTAATGAGTTCAACCATTTCCCTCTAGCCTTACTGTCCGTTTCTGCGGTGTAAACGTGCATGCCATTGAACAAAACGTCTCCAGTAATGAGAATTCTCTGCCCAGGAATCCAAAGCATCGTGTTTTCATCGGTGTCGCCTTGGATGTTTTTAAGGACTTCTATTTTTGAGCTCTCAAATTTAATAAAGTCGCCGTCGAATTTTTCGATAACAACGACGTGCGAGGTTCCACTTGAGCCCAAGATCCCTTTCCATTTATCTATTTTCTCTTGATAGACCTTATTGATTCGCTCCACTACCGCAGAATTCGCAATAATTCTGACCCTTGGATATGCCTCCTTAAAGATCTCCAGACCAAGAAAATGATCGGCGTGCTCGTGGGTAATGTAGATAATAGACAGCGGCTTTTTGGTCTTTTTGATTTCCTGTAATACTTTTTCAGCACTGGTTTTTGTTAACTGCGCATCGACCAACATCACTTCATGTTCTCCCTCGATAATGACGGAGTTGGCCCAAAACTGATCGTCGGGAGAGGTGAACACCTTGATTGAAAAACCGTGCTGACCACCCGCATATGCAGATGGCCACGAAATTAGAAGTAAGGGACTGATCACCGCTGAACAAACAGCAAGACCTCTCACAAATCTAAATCGTAAATTTTCATGAAGACTCTCTTTTTTTGGCGGCTCCATAAATTCTCCTATCTCCTTGCGCTCCAACGTTAGGCGCGACTGCCCCTTTGTCATGAAGGCGAAGTACATGGCTGGTTGTCAAGCGGCACTACTACTTCGCGTCCCATTGATCGGTAAATACCACCGGCGCCCAGCCATAGCCACTCCCCTCCTTGCGCAAGCGCCCCAGGGCGGGAAAATTCATATGCGGCCCCGCGATCACAATGTCCTCGCTCACGAGCCTAGGCAGCAACTGCTGCCGCGTCGCCGCAGCCGCAGTCTGGTCGATGTCGAAAATCGCGGTGACCTCGGGATGCTGCAACTGGACGCGCAGTGCATGGACGATGTCGCCCAAAAACAGGATTTTTTGTCCCTTTGAGGAAAATTCATAGCCGGTATGTCCCGGGGTATGACCAGGCAGCGGAATGAGTTGCATGCCCTCGACGATTGGTTCGGAGCCACTAAACGTGTGCCACTTACCAGCCTTGATGTACGGCGCGGCGATGGCTTGAGCGCTCTGGAAGAACGGTTGCGCATCCTTCGGGGCTTTAGCAGCGATTTCCGGTGACAACCAAAAGTCGCTTTCGGCCTTCGCGACGTAAACATCGGCACTTGGAAAGACGCGCTTTCCGTCCTGAGTGGTCAGGCCGCCGACATGGTCGGAATGAAGGTGTGTGATCAAGACGATGTTGACTTCTTCGGGCGTGTAGCCCGCGCTGCGGAGGTTGCCCGCCAAGCGCCCGAGCGCTGCCCCACCCCACCAGGTGCCGGCACCCGCATCGACGAGGATTAGTTGCTTGCTGGTGTTGACCAGGAAGCCCGTGTCAGCGACATCCAGCATGTGCGGATCTTCGTGCAGTGCCTTTGCAACACTATCCATCGTCGCCTTCGTTCCGTTCAGCCAGTGCGGATCGAACGCGGCGGTGCCATCGAATAGGGCCGTCACTTCGAAGTCGCCGACTTTCAGTCGGTAGAAGCCCGGCGCCTGATCACGATGCTGGGGTGCGGCATCCAGAGCTGCGTTCGGACCGGCGACAAAGCTGGCGAGCACTGCCAGAAGAGTGGCGACGAAGCGCATCGATTTTCTCTTGAGCACGTTTCCACTCCTTACAACTGGTGCACTCATAGCACTGCCTCCGTTGATGGTCATCATTCCCTTAGTTCCCCCGATGTATTGTTCTATTTATCTGCACAAGTAAAATCAAAAAAAATCAATGCGCCTTTTCTCTGATCTGATCGACCAGACTGGCCAAGGTTATTTTGGCGAGCGATCTCTCGAAGCTGTACTGGGCTTGAGAAAGAACCCCCGACATGCACTCCTTGAGGTTGCAGCTGACCGCACACCTCTTGTTGACCGGATACGAGTGAATCGCAAACGCTGGTGGTGCCGTACTGGCACGGTATATGTCCAACAGCGTGATCTGTCGCGGGGGACGCGCAAGCACGCTCGCTCCGCTCTTGCCGCGTTTTGTCACGACCAAGCCCGCTTTCGAGAGCTTGGAGAGCGACTTTCGAACGAAGGAGCGGTCGGCGTTCACACTGTCGGCCAGGGTTGCCGAGGAGATTTCCTCGCCCTGGAAGTAACCCAGGGCAGCCATGATGTGCGCGGCAACCGTAAATTGGACGCTTTTTACTGACATAACTTCCCCTGCGCAATATGTGATGCTCAACGGCACAATTGGTTGTATCTTTATTTTTGCGAAGTAACACCAATAACTGAAACCGGTCGGTCTCAAACAACATCCAACTGGGAGTGCGTTTCGATCCAGATTGCCACACCGAGGAACTTCAATGACAAAGGAACAAAGGTTCACCTCCGCCGGTCAGATCGATCTCGATCCGTTTAGGAGTTCCCAGACCCGAGAAGGCACCCTAAATGCAGCCATCATCCAGGCTAACATCAGCGAAAGCTTCGAAGAGTACCTTGAGATCTTCGATGCCTTTTACGCCGACGATATCGAGATAAGCGGCGAAACCGCGAAAGAACCGATTCGCGGAAAGGGGAGAGTAGGCTCAATTTTGGCCAACTTCCTGGTTCCGCTTCACGTAATGGCCGAGGTCGGTGGTCTATCGGTGTCCATTCGACAGACCGCTATTGCTGGAGATGTTGCAGACGAGACGCATTCCGCGTGGACGCTCGACTTGGTCGGTGCCTCCGGTAGGACCTGCACTGTGAGCTGGTGCACTCTCCGGAAATGGAACCGGTCGCGGGTCGTGTACGAGCATCACTATGACCATCAGCAAAGCGGCGGACCGCTGACCTTCGGTGCGCACAATCGGCTTGACGGGCCGAGAATCCCGAGTTCGCAGTAATTGTCGATCATTTCCTACAAGCCGACTTCCCGGTAGTGATCCAGGAGACGACACGATGAACTTTCGAATAGGCGCAACAATCCCACCCGCGAGGGAAAATTCACGATGAACTGGTACAACTACGTCGCTTGTTTTTTCGCCGGAATGTTTCTCGCTAATGTCGTGCCTCACTTCGTGCATGGCATTTCTGGTGACCGTTTTCCGACCCCGTTCGCTCACCCTCCTGGAAAAGGATTGTCATCCCCAACCATAAACGTGATCTGGGCGCTAGTTAATCTCGTTGTAGGTTACATCCTGTTTCGAGTCGGAAAAGTTTCGCGCGGAGACGATTCGGCACTTGTAATTTTCTTCGCAGGCATCGCCGCAATGAGCACGATGTTGAGCGTGCGATTTACAAAGAAACAAGCCAAGTAATAATTCCGGCGAACTCTCGCTCCGCCGGGAACCCTTCGGCAATCAATTCCTCACACAGAAATATCACTTCTCTACAGCGCCACACTCTAGCCATGACAACAATGTAATGCAGTGTTCGGAGGGACAAGTCGCTCCCACTGCTCATATGACACAGCCCGTTTTGTCCCGAAAGTCTTGGGTCCTGGCTACGGGAGGAATGGACGTTTCTGATGATGCTCATTCGGGATACTCCGGGTTAACAGAGCCATTCGTTTTATCAGCCGAAAAAACCTTTTGAGGTGTGAAATGGGAAGCCGATGCATTACAGGCGAAACACAACGGGAAGAGGCGCTTGTTCGGGCGAGCCGGGGTGGAAACCACCAGGCAATCGAGACACTGTTCCGCCGGTATCAGCGGCAGTTGCTTGGAACTGCCCGACGCATTTTGGGAAACACCGAAGACGCGGAAGACGCTTTGCAGGATGCGCTTCTTTCGGCGTACCGCAATGTGTCGCGTTTTGAGGGACGCTGCAAGTTTTCTACGTGGCTGACCCGCATCGTGGTTAACGCGGCGCTCATGCGGCGACGCAGTGCAAAACGACTACGGTTGACCTCGCTCGACGCCACGCCTTCAGAAGATGAAGTCCCGATGTCAGAGTGCGTGCAGGACAGCGATCCAAATCCTGAGCAGCTCTTCGCCCACACCGAGTTGAAGGAAATGATTCAAACGAATGCTGGACAGCTACCGTCCCAACTATTCAAGGCATTTCTACTCTGCGGTATAGAAGAGCACTCGCTTGAAGAAGCCGCGAAACGGCTGGGTATCACGGTAACAGCAATGAAAGCGCGGATGCACCGTGCCCGACACAAGTTGGCAGAGAGCTTAGGACCTCGGCTCGAGCGACGGAGGACGACATGAAGAAGCTGGCTCACATGGAAGCATCGCACTTGACACCAATGCTTACCTTCGAATTTCGATACATTAAATTCCTAATATCCCAACATCTGTAACAGGAACAGGACTGTCGCACAAATCCTTTGAATCCAGAATTTCATCAAGAGTTCTCCTCTCTTTTTGATTCTGGCGAACTGTGACGTGCAGTGCCGCTAGGAAGCGTGTTTCTCCTGTTAGTGTTTGTAGATGAGCTGACTTGCGGCGGAACCTGCGTGATGTGCGGGCCCTGCCACTCCCCTTCGGTGGCTATCCCCACAAATCCAGCCAAGTTGTAGTAGCTTGCCGCTTGGCTATCTCAAGCATTGGAAGCAGAAAGAGGATTGGCCCGTCAGTGGAACGTCTACTCCGATATGAGGCGAATTCAGACCTTGCGCTTCAGAGGAGGGCTACTCGGACTTACTTCTTCCCAGGCCACGCATACAGATAGCCGATGGCACGGACACTGCGAATCCTTTCGCCACCGTCGGGCTGTGGCCCAAGCTTGCGTCGGAGATTGGTAATGTGAAAATCAATGCTTCGATCGAATGGCGAAAATTTCCGATCCAGGACACGTTCCACCAGCTTGTCTCGTGTCAGCACCTGGCCAGGAAATTCGAAAAACATGTGCAACAACTCAAATTCGGCCGATGTTAAATTCAAAGGCCCGCCGGCTTTCGTGACGGTCCGCGCACCCAAATCGAGTTCCAGGTCTCCAAACGTGATTTTGGGAGGCCTAAGCCCGTTCTTGTTGTCCGATTGCCAGCCCGATCTCCGGAGAATGGCGGAGATGCGCGCGATCAATTCACGCGGGCTGAATGGCTTTGGTAGGTAGTCGTCGGCGCCAAGCTCCAGCCCGAGGATGCGGTCAAACTCTTCGCCCCTGGCAGTCAGCATCAGAACAGGAGTCCGCACGCGTTGCCGAATATCTTTGAGAACGTTAAATCCCTTCTTGTCCGGCAACATGACGTCCAACACGATTAGCTCAAAATTGCCTTCAATTCCCGCCTTGGTGCCGGCGTCACCCGTGTGCGCAAAAGAAACCTGGAAATCCTCGGTCTCCAGGTAGCGCTTCAGGACTTCGCAAAGTTCGAGATCGTCATCCACTACGAGCAGATGCGGCTTGACCTGCTGCGTCTTCCTGCCGGCAGCTTCCCTGGCGTTTACACTCGCGGTGCTCTTATCGTTCATGACGGCTCCGACGAACCCCTATTGAACCAGGACAGGCCTGCCCGAACAAATGCTAACGAAGGAATCGTTTTTCCCGACCGTATTACGCCCTGTACCAATCAACAATTCGATGCAACGTGAAGCGGACCGGCCACCTATAATTCGTTCCTCGGTATGACGTTCGGCGTGTTCAAGAAGATCATCCGAGCGCTCCGAGACTAGCTCAGACAATCCTAAGGCTGGTGCGGATGCTGCGGAACCCACCAGGCAGGAAGAATCTTTGGAAGGCGCAATTTCTTGGCCCACGGCCCCCACTGGGGCTCGAACTCAGTCGCTATATTCCCGATAGCTATCTGCAGAAACTCACTGGCCATTCGCTGTTCCGCGTGCGTTACATCGTTATAGCCGTCCGGAAGGATGCCCATGCCCACGAAACCTCCGGCTGCAGCCGAAGCGAAGTTACTCGCCGCGAAAGTAGTTCTGCCCGAGTCTGTCTTGTCGAAAACGGTGAAGGCGAGCGCGTGGAAGGTTCGGCGCAACGCGTTGGTGCTGGTGGAACGTTGGTAGCGAGGATCTTCGTGCAGAAGGAACCCCGTGAGGAATTGCGCAGTCTCCCTGGAGGTGCGATCAGCCATCTTGTACCCGTAGAGCCTGCCAAATGCGTCGCTGCCGTCCTTCCATTCTCTTGGATAGTGGCTTGGTGGATTGAGCATTTGGAAGCCGGTTCCCAATGCTGGCAGTACCACGGCTGGCGGGCCAAAGGATTTATGGATATAGATCCGAAGCTTGTCGCTCCCCGATAAAGGGGTTCTGGTCAGTGCCGGAGGCAGTCCCAGCAGTTGGTTCGGTTGCTGCGCCAAGGGCGTCGCGGGGGACTGAGCTTCTTCCTGTGCCTGCTCCGGCGGCAGTGGTGCATCGGGCAAAGAGTCAATATTCAAGTCGCGCCGAGTAGTCTGGAGTTTATCTCTTTGGGGCATGGAGGAAGGAGAAACGGCTTCATGATCGGTCGGCTCCGGCTTGGCTTCCGAAGTCTGTGCGGCGGCAGAGCGCGGATTTAGACAAAAAATAGTAGTCGTAGCCACTAACAAGTTGATGGCGGATGAACGCCCGAGACTGATACGCCAGTAAGCCATAACTCTCCAAGCCGGAAAAGTGTTCCTGCATGCAGGATATGGGGAGGTAGCGGTCGGTGCGGTCAGGAAGCGTAGAGCGTTTGTGAGGATTTGTTAGGCCTTCGCTGGAGGGCTGTTCGGAAGCGGGGTTGTGTTGTATACATCGAAGAGAGCCGCCGAGCAGGAAGGAAAAGCTTTTGCCTCTCAATCTTCAAGCAAGGCTCCTCAAGGTGAGAGCCAGAGTGCCCATGCATCGGCTCTTCCTGAAGATCTTTTTTTGGTATTGGCTGACCGCCTGGGGCGTGATCGCGATCGTGCTTCTCGGCGGTCGCCTGACGGGCATGAGGCAGGTCTCAGCTCCAAACATGTATGCGACGGTTGCGCCTATCCTGGCGGAAGAAGCCGTTAAGGCGTATGAATCGGGCGGCCCTGAGGCGTTTGCTCGTTTTTCGCAAAGCAGCAATGGTCACCGTAACGAATGGCAACTCTTCTTGCTCGACGGATCCTATAAAGACGTGCTGTCGCGGCCGCTATCGGACGACGGTCTTCGAGTTGCGCATGCAGCAAAAGACGGCCAACTCGTCGTGTTTCGTGCCCATATCGCAGCCTACAAATTTGTCTCTTCCTCCGGGCACCCCTACATATTGATGCTCTTCCTGAAATCCGATTTGCGTCGGATAGGAGAAATGGTGTGGGGCGAGGGCCTCCCTTTTAGCATTTCCCTGATCCTTTTAGTCACTTTGCTTTGTTTCTGGCTTGCGTATCATATTGCCTCTCCGATCCATAGTATTCAGGCGACCGCGAGAAGAGTCGCGCAAGGAGATCTCAAAGCGCGAGTGCCGTCTTCCGTATCCCATCGCTATGACGAACTGGCGGCTCTCGCAAAAGATTTCGATTCGATGGTCGGCCGGCTTGACTCACTGATTCAAACGCAAAAGAAGCTTCTGAACTCGGTATCTCATGAACTGCGCTCTCCTCTAGCTCGCATTAATCTCTCTCTGGGCCTTCTAAGAAATGGCGTCTCCGCGGATTCGGATGACCTGTTTCAACGTCTGGACCGCGATATCGAGAGAATCGATCTATTAATGGGGCAGCTTTTGACGCTCTCGCGCCTGGAAGCCGGCTTTTCGTCTGGGGAGAGAGAAGACGTGAACTTCGCCCAACTCGTCGAGGAAGTGGCGGCGGATGCCAATTTCGAAGCGCAAGCCCTGGGCAAATCTGTGAGTCTTCAGACGACGGGTTCGGTCATTCTCCGGAATGCCGATCCTCATGCCCTTCGAAGCGCTTGCGAAAACATCATTCGCAACGCAGTCCGCTTCACACGGCCGGGAAGCGATGTCCAGATCGTTTTGGAGATCGATCGGACCGCTTCGGAGCCGTGGGCATTGCTCTCCGTCCGGGATCATGGTCCTGGGGTTCCGGAAGATTCTCTGCAGGCGATATTCCAGCCGTTCTATCGAATAAGCGGAGATGGGCAAGCAACGGGAGGGAATGGCCTGGGGCTTGCCATTGCCTCTGAAGCGATTCGTTTGCACCGCGGCACGATACACGCCGAAAACCTTCGGCCTAACGGCCTCCAAATTATTATTCGATTACCTACCGCAAACGATCAAGCCTCTCGCGGAGATGAGCTCTCAAAGCCCGAACATAGCGCCTCGCTCTGAGGCTCTCTCATCGATCGCCTTGAACTGTTTCCCCGATTCTTTCCCCGTGTAGGTGGTTTGCTTCCCATACAAATCCTCACATTTAACTGAGCGTTTCAAACAGCGGGGTGTGGTTGCGCTGCGCACAATAGAACCCACGGGGGCCTCATGAAGGTCGGAAAATTGACTACTTATCTCGAAGACACCGAAGAAAAGATCTCGGAAGTTGGAATTGCGCAGCCGGCCGTGGTTCGAGAGGGTGGTTCCAAAGCCAAGCGGATGTGGGCCATTTGTCTGGTTGCCATCCTGGTGCTGGGCGCGACCTTTGCGGTGCGGTCTGGAAAACACAAGGGTGATCCCGCGGCTGCCAGCGAAGCAAACAATTCTGTAATCATTCACGCCGGAACAACATATCGAGGGGATATGGGTGTCTATATCAATGCTCTCGGTACGGTGACGCCAATTTCTACGATAAACATCTTCAGCCAAGTGAGTGGTCAAGTCCTTGCCGTGCATTATCGCGAGGGGCAAATCATAAACAAGGGCGATCCGCTCATCGACATCGATCCAAGTCCCTACCGGGCACAATTGCAGCAGGCCGAAGGCCTACTAGATCACGACCGCGGGGTTCTAAGGCAGGCGGAAATTGATCTTGCCCGCTACAGGGAGGCCTTCGCTTCGAATGCCGTTGCAAAGCAGATTCTCGACGACCAAGAGCAGGTTGTGATTCAGGACCAGGGAGCCGTCAAATTCGACCTTGGCCAAGTGCAGTTTGCCGAGGTCCAGCTTAGCTACTGTCACATCACAGCTCCCACTTCCGGCAGGGTTGGTTTGCGACTCGTCGATTCCGGCAATACCGTTTTTGCGGGAAGTTCGAACGCCCTCGTGGTGATCACCGAACTCCAGCCGATTACGGTTGTGTTCAACGTGGCGGAAGATCATCTCGGAGAGGTTCAAGCGCAACTGCGTCAACAGAAACCTCTTCTCGTGGAAGCTTTCGACCGGTCTGCTGAAACGAGGGTGGCAGTCGGCTCCTTACTGTCTGTCGACAACCAAATTGACACGTCGACCGGTACCGTTCGATTTCGCGGTGAATTCAGCAATCGCGACCTCGCCTTGTTTCCAAACCAGTTCGTCAATGCGCGACTCTTGGTGAAAACACTCAAAGATTCAGTTCTGATTCCAAGCGCCGCGATCCAGCGCAATGGAACACAAGCCTTTGTCTTCGTTGTCGAGAAGAATGCAGTGTCGGTCAGGAATATTACCGAGCAAAGTGCAGATGGCAATGCGACTGCTGTGGAAGGTTTGCGGGCTGGAGAAATGGTAGCGCTCTCGAGCTTCGATAAGCTACAAGACGGGACGCAGGTCCAGGTCGAACCGTCACCTCAAAAATCAACCGTCGATAGGGGCCCCGCATTGTGAGCCCCTCCCGCCCCTTCATTCTTCGGCCCGTCACGACCGCATTGCTTATGGTGGCGATCCTGATCGTCGGGGCTGCCGCCTACATCAAGCTGCCAATCTCGGCATTACCCGAGGTGGAGTATCCGACGATCCAGGTTCGGACCTTTTATCCGGGAGCCAGTCCGGACGTGATGTCGTCCGCCGTCACAGCACCGCTGGAGAGGCAATTTGGACAAATACCTGGTCTGACGCAGATGACATCGACCAGTTCGGATGGTAGTTCCGTCATCGTTTTGCAATTCTCGCTGCATCTGAATATCGATGTGGCCGAACAAGAGGTACAGGCCGCCATCAACGCCGCGCAGAGTTTTTTACCCACGGACCTTCCAGTCCCTCCTGTATATAGCAAATCGAATCCGGCAGACGCTCCTGTATTGACGCTCGCCTTGACTTCAAAAATCCTCCCGCTTTCAAAGGTGGAGGATCTGGCCGATTCGCGGCTCGCCCCGAAGATCTCGCAGCTCAGTGGAGTTGGACTGGTGACAATCGGTGGCGGCCAGAAACCCGCCGTCCGCATTCAGGTGAATCCGGCGACCTTGGCAAACTATGGCATTAGTCTCGAAGAGCTGCGGACCGCGCTTACGAGCACGAGCGTCAACGCCGCAAAGGGAACGCTGGACGGCGAAGCACAGAACTATCAAATCAATTCCAACGACCAACTGCTCGCCAGCGACGATTATCGCGACGTAATCGTCGCCTATAAGAATGGCGCCCCGGTGACGCTTTCCGATGTTTCCAAGATCAGCGATGGTGTCGAGAACATACGCCTTGCAGGCTGGATGAATCAAACCCCCGCTGTGATCCTGAACATCCAGCGCCAGCCAGGAGCAAACACAATTGCGGTCGTGAAGAGCATTGAAGATCTTCTGCCTCAGTTGCAGGCAAATCTTCCCGCGTCGGTGAAGCTGACGGTGTTAACCGATCGGACGACCACGATTCGGGCGTCGGTCAAGGATGTGGAGTTCGAATTGGTTCTTACGATCGGCCTTGTCGTGATGGTCATCTTCGTCTTTTTGCGCAATCTCTACGCGACGATCATCCCCGCTATCGCCATTCCCATCTCTCTCGTTGGTGCACTGGCGGTGATGTATTTGTTGGGGTACAGCCTGAACAACCTCACCCTGATGGCCCTGACGATCTCGACAGGGTTCGTCGTCGACGATGCGATCGTGATGATCGAGAACATTTCACGCTATCTCGAACAAGGACTCGCGCCTCTTGAAGCCGCACTCAAGGGAGCAGAACAGATCGGCTTCACTATCATCTCGCTCACGATCTCCCTAATTGCCGTTCTGATCCCGCTACTTCTGATGGGGGACATCGTGGGAAGGCTGTTCCGCGAGTTCGCCATTACGCTCGCCGTTACGATCCTCATTTCTGCCGCGGTCTCGCTCTCCCTGACGCCCATGATGAGTGCTCGCCTGCTGCGCCACAAACCAGAATCGGAGCAGGGACGCTTCTACCGCTGGTCCGAGCGCATGTTCGAAACTCTCATCGCGCAATACAGCCGAACCTTGCAGTGGATTCTTCGCCATGAAATCTCGACACTGCTGGTAGCGGCCGCGACTCTGCTGCTTGCCATCTACCTTTACGTTGTCATACCGAAAGGCTTGTTCCCGACGCAGGATGTCGGGATTATCCAAGGCATTTCGCAAGCTCCTGAGTCGATATCCTTCCACGCCATGTCGCTCAAGCAACAGGAACTGGCGAAAGTCATTCTTCAGGACCCGGCAGTGGCAAGCCTGTCCTCTTTTATTGGGGTTGATGGGACAAATGCAACGCTGAATAGTGGACGCATCCAAATCAACCTGAAGCCATTTGCCGAGCGTCACGTCGACGCGACAACGGTAATCGACCGGCTCCAGTCCAAACTGCAGCAAGTGGAAGGCATACATCTCTATCTACAACCCATACAGGACCTGACAGTCGACGACCGCGCCAGCCGCAACCAGTTTCAATACACGCTGGAAGATGCCGATCAGGCGGAGCTCGACACATGGACCGAGAGGATGGTTGCCGAGCTGAGAAAACAACGGGAGCTCAGGGATGTTGCTACCGATCAACAACCTCGGGGGCTAGCCGAGAATCTTGTCATCGACCGGGCCACAGCATCGCGTATGAATATTACTCCCGATCAGATTGACTCTACTCTGTACGATGCGTTCGGCCAGCGCCAGATCAGCACCCTCTACACTCAGTTCAACCAGTACCACGTCATCCTGGAAGCATCTCC
>Ga0137418_10004481_pt1 | contig 12828 bp, 14 predicted proteins | sample CZODoug3_1_2_16f_FD_122242 | JGI IMG/M metagenome (GOLD analysis project Ga0137418, IMG submission 122242) | Vadose zone soil fungal communities from Angelo Coast Range Reserve, California, USA - CZODoug3_1_2_16fungal (Hybrid Assembly) | ecosystem: Environmental > Terrestrial > Soil > Vadose...
TCGTCTTGGTAACTTCTGCTATTGCTTGGGCCCATTCAGATGAGAGCCCCCCTTTTACTAGGACTTGGGCGCCCTCATCCAAGGCTTCTTCGAGAGGAGAATAGAGTCCTCCGAATTTGTCTAGGAGAATCTTTCTGATATCCTCGGCATCTTCCGCTGACTTTTTCAGTTTGTCAGCGGCACTCTTCAGGATCGCCTCAGCCTTTCGCTCCTTCTTCCATTCCAGCATCTTCTCAGACTTTTCTCTCCCAGTAACTCTTCTTAGAGAGAGATCGATCTGGTTGCGCTGAGAGCTTACGCGCAGGACTTTCAGAACTAGCTTTTGGCCCTGTCGCGCGTGTTCCCTGATGTTTCGAACCCAGGTGGTTGAGATCTCTGAAATATGGACAAGACCTTCGATGCCACTAAACTCGTCGAGCTTTACGTATGCACCGTAATCCTCGACTCTGGTTACTGTTGCAACGACCAGGTCCCCGACTTCTGGCATCAGTGGTTGTGAAGCCTGGACACTCAACTCTATTCTCTCCCCAGTCCCCTAGGCGAGGGGCTGTAAGATTTCTCCTCTAATCTCTGCCTTTCCACCTTTTGGTTGAGCTAGAAGCTCATCGCAAACGGTGCATTTCACATAGTTGCTTGTCCGCTCGAAAATTACCTGTTCGTTAGCGCATTTGGGGCATTTGACTCGTAGGAATATGCTTCGAGGTTTAGGTATCAATTCCCATCGCATAGACTATTGACCTACCTCCAGTTTTCTCAGCCTGATACCCAGCCTCTCAATTGTAAAGTTGCAAGTTCGGCATTTCAGCTTGACAAGTGCCTTCTTCGTAGTTTTGGCGGTCCGTTTCAACTCAGGGAATTTCTGGCCGCCGTAACCGTGTTTTCGTCTCTCTTGTCGTCTCGCTCCCCACGAGAGTGTCCGTTGCTTGCCAGCCTTGTAGACCGCGACGGCGTGCGCGGCGGTAGATGATGTGACCGCCTGGACCATTCTTGCCTTTGTCGTCGCAATCGCGCGCGCGACGAGCGTTGGCGGCGGCGTTTTCACTTTCCTGTTGGTCGTAACTTTCGTCGGCCTGATGTTATTTGTTATCCGGCCAAGTCTGTCGAGCTGGATGGGCCGCGAAGCGCTGGAGCGTGAAGAACTGAGCGCAGGCCTCTTAACCATCGTGGTCAGCTTGGTTCTTATCTCCGCCTTCTGCACCGAGTTGATCGGTATTCACGCGCTCTTCGGAGCATTTTTGGCGGGGATAGTAATGCCATCGATCGGTGGCTTCCGTGACAAACTCGGTGTTCGTGTCGAGCACCTCAGCTCCGTGCTACTGCTTCCCGTCTTCTTCGCCTTTACCGGGCTGCGGACTCGCGTTGGCCTTGTCTCTGGCACGCACGAATGGATAATTTGTCTTGTTATTATCGGCGTCGCTACCCTGGGCAAGCTGGGTGGCAGTGCCGTCGCCGCAAAGATGACGAGCCTAAGCTGGCGCGAGTCGATTCAGCTTGGCGCGTTAATGAACACACGTGGCCTCATGGAACTGATCGCGCTGAACATTGGCTACGACCTAGGCATCCTATCGCAACGCATATTCACCATGTTAGTGATCATGGCATTAGTGACAACGATCATGACGGCTCCGCTGCTCACGCTATTTAGTAGACGACGGGCGACATCGCCGGCCGGGCTCGCTGCGACGGCGACCTTTTAAGGCCGTCGCCAGGGCAGAATCGAACCGTATCGCAGCAAAAACAGTTGACCCGGGGGCAGGGACTTCTCGGAACCTCTGGCAGTGGTAGGAAGCCGCTTCATTTCGTCCAAAGGTTTCATGCCAGGCAGTCACGGGTAGGGGTGGGCGTCCCGCCCGCCGGTCGAGGTGTCTCACCTCGACGAACTTCCCTTCATTCGCCAATTCAGGGCCCTCACAGAAAGAGCATTGCAGGGTAGGCGGCTCCCGCCTTGCCAAGACACGAATTATTTGCTTGCCCAGCGCTCCTTTCGGTTTCTAGAAGAGAAGACGTGTCGGTCTCGTTAGACCTAATGCATGGAAATCGGATGAACGTCAGCGCCACCTGCCAGGCTACCTTATTGACCGTGTGTCTCCTGAGCTTAAGTTGCCAAAAGCAAACGGTCGAAAAGGAGGCGCCGCCGTTTCGGATCGTTGCGACGGATGCCGGATTCGAAGCTCCTGACAGGCTCTCCGCAGGGCTGCGTCATATCACTTTCGAGAATCGCGGATCTGAGATCCACGAAGGTATGCTCGTTAAGCTTCCCAGGGGGATGAGCGCAGATGACTACGTGGCAGCCGTCAAGAAGGGATCGCTGTTCCCGGAAGGCGCCTTGGATTACTCCGGCCCGGGACTAACCTCACCCGGCAAAACCGCGGAGATGTGGTTAAAAGTGGACCCTGGACAATACATCATAATTTGCTGGAACGACGGCCACGCGAAAACGACACCTGTGCACAGTTTCACAGTCGAAGAAATCGGAGCAGCCGATGATCGGCCGCCGAAAGAAGATGTCGTGATGAAACTGTTTGATTATCGATTCGAACTCGACCGCACGCTGCGCAAGGGAGTCCAAACCATCCGAGTCGAAACCCCCGGGCCGAACATGCATGAGGTGGACATCTACCGTCTCCACGACGGCAAGACGGTGGCCGACCTAAGGCGCTGGCGCAAAGAGCACGCAGGCGGTCCCTCGCCTGCGGAAGCCCTGGGCGGTGCGCTCGACAGTCATGATATCAAGAGGGTGGTGTGGCTGCGAAAGGAGTTCGTCCCGGGGCGTTACGTGCTGCATTGTGAAATGCCGGTAACCAACACCGAGCTCAATCATTCTGACGTCGGAATGGTGCGGGAGATTGAGATCAAACAGTAGTGGCCAATCATTTTTCGCAAGGGCGACGTGCACGTCGTCGCGGCGCACCCCTAGTATTGGAACCAATAACAACAAGCGTCTAACTACTGGCTACGGCCAACTCCAGAAGGCTCAACGAAAAAATAGCTATGATCTCTACTTCTACAGCACAAAAATACACGATCCTAAGTGCCTCAATCGTGATGCTGACGGTCAGCGTTATACTCCCACAGCGTTCATTGGCGAGCACCGGCGACCAACAAAATGTGATTCATCAGCTACGAATCTACGAAATATTTGATAACAATAAGAAAGCGTTTCATGAGCGGTTTCGAGATCACGCCATGCGGATCATGGCGAAATACGACTTCAAGATCGTTGCGACCTGGGAATCGAAAAAAGACAATCGGACCGAGTTCATTTATCTGCTTGAATGGCCCGACAAGGAAACGATGACCGATCGTTGGGAGAAATTCTTGCGGGACCAGGAATGGATTAAGATCAAAAAGGAGACAGGCGAAATTTACGGACCGCTCGTGGGAGAGATCCAGGATCGAACCTTGTATCTGACGGACTATTCACCGCGAAAGGTCCTGGCAAAATGAGGCTCGTGGCGATTCACTGACGCTATTTGGGCGTCCGTTCTCTCGCCTCTCCCCTCGGAAAAGGGGAGAGGCGACCCAACACGCGCGTGGTCGCTCGAAAACTTCCTCGCAAACAGGTCGTGGCAATGGCCGGCCCTTTTTTATCCGCATAAAATTGCCACAAAAAATTCTTGAAAAAAAGAACTTGCATGTGAGTTAGTGTTATAGTTAACTATATCACTACATGAGGTTCAGTGATCAAATCGAAACGGGACATCGCAGAGCTTCCACAGGGATTATCTGGAGCACAGGATGAATCGTGAATGGAATGACGATCAGCCGATTTATCGACAGCTTCGTGACCGTGTCGTCCATATGATACTCGACGGCGTGCTCAAAGAAGGCGATCCCCTGCCCTCGGTACGCAATGTTGCATCCGAATATCGGGTCAATCCCCTCACCGTCCTCAAAGCCTACCAGGAATTGGTCGACGAGGAACTGGTCGAAAAGCGGCGCGGCCTCGGCATGTTCGTCAGGGAGGGCGCGCACAAGTCACTACTCAAGGGCGAACGGCAGAAATTTCTTTCCGAACATTGGCCCACGGTGCACGCAACCATTCAGCGGCTCGGGCTGAATCCAAAGGAACTGCTCGATGCGGCAGCCCGCAGTTCAAATAGAAAGGAGCGGCCATGGCAACGATAGAAGCACGCGGTCTCCGCAAGACTTTCGGCACAACCGTCGCGCTCGACGGCATCGATCTGCGCGTTGAAGAAGGGCGCATCCTCGGACTCGTCGGCCCTAATGGCGCAGGCAAAACGACCGCGCTCAATGCGATTCTCGGCCTCACGCCATACCAGGGAGAACTAAAGGTGCTCGGACGCGATCCTTGGAACGAGCGCAACCAGTTGATGCGGGATGTCTCTTTCATTGCTGATGTGGCCGTGCTGCCGCGTTGGATTCGCGTTACGCAGCTGCTCGACTACGTCGCGGGTGTGCATCCGCGATTCGATCGCACCAAAGCGGAAGGCTTCCTGGCAAAGACCACGATCAAACGCACGAGCAAGGTAAGAGAATTATCGAAAGGAATGGTAGCTCAACTGCACCTCGCACTCGTCATGGCCATTGACGCGAAATTGCTGGTGCTGGACGAGCCGACGCTTGGCCTGGACATCCTTTATCGTAAACAATTCTACGATTCACTGCTGAACGATTACTTCGATCACAGCCGCACCATCGTTGTAACAACCCACCAGGTGGAAGAGGTCCAGGACGTCCTAACCGATCTTATGTTCATCAACCGTGGCCAGATCGTGCTCGAGTGCAGCATGGAAGAATTCGACTCCCGTTATGTGGAAGTGATGGTGAATCCGGAGCATGTCGCCGCAGCACGCGCGCTGAAGCCGATTCACGAACGCCCCGTCTTTGGCCGCAGCGTTCTGCTATTCGATCGTGTGGATCGCGGTCAACTCGCCGCGCTTGGTGAATTACGCAGGCCCAGCATCGCCGACTTGTTCGTAGCCGTGATGAGTAACAACGCCAATCAGCCCCTGCCTTCGTCCCGCAGCCGCGGGATTACGGCGCACCAAGGAACAATAGCGAAATGAATACCTCACCGAATAACACGCCTGAGTCTGCGGGAGTCGGCTTGTCCGCCGAAGCCTCGGCGAAGGCGGACGGCCGCGGCTACAACACCTCGGCAACGCAGCCTTTCTATTGGTCGATACGACGCGAGTTATGGGAGAACCGTTCCATTTATGCTGCACCATTGATTGTCGCAGTGGTCGTGCTGTTCGGCTTTTTGGTCAGCACGGTGGGTATGCCGCAGCGCAGGCAAGCTGTGCTTTTGCTCGACCCAGCACACCAGCGAGCTGCAATCGGAGCGCCGTACGATATGGCCGCTATGATGTTAATTTTCACTGCCTTCATCGTCGGCGTATTCTACTGTCTCGACGCGCTGAATAGCGAACGCCGCGATCGCAGCATTCTGTTCTGGAAATCGCTTCCGGTTTCGGATCTCACAACCGTTCTCTCGAAGGCGAGCATTCCATTTGTAATTCTGCCACTGGTCATCTTCGGCATTATCGTTTTTGTTCAGTTCCTCATGTTGCTATGGAGCAGTGCGATCCTGCTACCGAGCGGTCTCGCCGCAACGACGTGGACACGTTTCAATTTGTTTCAACAATCGGTGATACTGCTCTACAGCCTGATTGTGATCGTGCTCTGGCACGCGCCGATTTACGGCTGGGCACTGCTGATTTCCGGATGGGCGCGGCGCGCGACGTTTCTTTGGGCAGTGTTACCACTCCTCGCGATCGGCGTTCTCGAGAAGATTGCGTTCGATACTTCGCATTTTGCATCGATGTTGAAAGATCGCCTGTTCGGCGCCGCTGACACAGCTTTCGCATTCCAGCCACATCGCGGAGTTGCAATTGATTCACTGGCTCAACTCACACCCGTAAGATACCTGGCCACGCCGGGTCTCTGGATCGGCCTTGTATTCGCTGCCGCATTTGTGGCCATAGCAGTCCGACAACGCCGTTATAGAGGACCTATCTGATAAGAATGACTACAAATTTTATCTCATTCAGACCGACAGGCGATTGGGGCCAATCGCCGCTACCTAATTAGACTTATGCATCCGACCGATAAAGCCGCGCGTATCGCCGGCGCCGTGTACTTATCAATGGTACTCACGGCTCCTTTCAGCCTGATCTACGTTCCCAGCAAACTAATCGTGCATGGGAACGCCACCGCAACGGCCGATAACGTATTGGCGCACGAAACGATGTTTCGTCTTTCGACCCTCGGTGAGCTCCTGGGGCAGGTCATTTTTGTCTGCCTCGGCTTCGCGCTCTACCGCTTGCTTCGTGACGTCAACAGAACATGGGCCTGGCTAATGGTCGGCTTTGTTCTGGTATCCGCCGCGGTCGGGTTCTTAAATGCCCTCAATAACATCGCTGCGCTGATCCTGTTTCGCGGCGGCGAATTCCTCGTCGTATTCGATAAACCTCAGCGCGACGCACTCGCCATGTTGTTCCTCCGTTTGCACAGTCATGGGCATTTCATCAATGAGATTTTTTGGGGCTTGTGGCTCTTTCCCTTTGGACTGTTGGTCTTCCGGTCCGGCTTCCTACCGCGCGTCCTGGGCGTTTGGCTCATGGTCAATTGTTTCGGCTACCTTGCCCTCAGCGTCACAGCGTTGTTCTTCTCCGATTACTACGAGGCCGCGTTTAACCTGGCGCAGCCGGTCCTGTTTGGCGAATTGGCGATCATGCTGTGGCTTCTAATCAAGGGCGCAAAGGTGACATCGCCGGCTCGTGCCACACCACAGTTGAAGACCGCATGAACGGAATCGACAATTCACAACGCATAGCCGCAAGAATCGCGGGTGTCAGCGGCCTGTTGGCAGTGGTGATCGTCGTGGTCGGAAACTACGTGTTACTCGGCCCGCTAGTCGTCCCGGGGAATGCTACGGAGACCGCTCGGAATATCGTGGCGCACCAGACTCAACTGCGGGTAGCGCTCACTTGCTTCCTTGCTTATGGCGTAATCGTTGTCGTCCTACTTTCGGCGCTGTATGTGATCCTTAAGCCGGTAAATCGGCTACTCGCATTGATCGCGGCGCTCTTTCGGCTTGTGTTCGCGTTGTTGTGGCTTCTAACAACGCTTAATTTACTTGGCGCGCTCCGACTCTTAGGCGACGCGGGTTACTTGCAAGTCTTAGGCGCCGAGCACTTACAGGCACTGGCCAGGCTAAACGTCGCAGCGAATTTCGACGATTATTATGTAGGTCTGCCATTTTTCGGATTGGCCGCGACCGTCTGCGCCTATTTATGGCTCAGGTCGCGGTATATCCCAAAGGCGCTGGCTGCTTTCGGTATGATCGCGTCTGCGTGGTGCGTTTTCTGCGCCTTTGTTTTCCTGATTTTCCCTCACTTTAACAACGTCGTTAACGACTACTGGTTCGATTCGCCGATGGCGATTTTCGAACTGGGGTTGAGCTTTTGGCTCTTGTTTAAGGGCATCGCAACACCAAACGATCGCGACGCGGATCGCATCGGCGCGCGCTCGACCAAATCGGTTTCACTGCGGTTACCTATATTTCTTTAGATATTGAAGCTAAAACGCATATTGAAATGGAGTGCGTCCGTCATTCTATTCGCATTAGTCGTGTGGGGTCTTATCGCCTACTGGACTTCTACTAACGACTGTGATCGCAAGGTCACTGCTTTAAACAACCCTATGAAAGCTATTGTCCAGTGCGAGTACGGTCCGCCCGATGTTCTTAAGCTTGAAGAAGTCGAAAAGCCGGCTCCGAATGACAATCAAGTCTTGATCAAAGTTCGCGCCTCTTCCCTCAATTTCGTTGATGGGCTCATCCGAGGGCGGCCATTCCCGCTTCGTCTGATGACGGGACTGCGCAAACCGAAGAAGACACTGGTAGGCGCCGATGTGGCTGGCCAGGTTGAAGCGATTGGAAAAAACGTGACGCAGTTCAAACCAGGTGACGAGGTGTTTGGCCTGGCCCGTCCGGCTCTTGCGGAGTATGTGTGCGCTCGCGAGGGAGCTCTGGTCATTAAGCCAGCTAATGTGACGTTTGAACAAGCGGGCTGTGTCGCTTTGGCCGGACTCACTGCCTTGCAGGGTCTTCGCACAGGAAAGATTCAGCCGGGGCAGAAGGTCTTGATCAACGGCGCGTCGGGCGGCGTGGGCACTTTCGCTGTCCAGATAGCGAAATCATTCGGAGCTGAGGTGACCGCTGTGTGCAGTACGAGCAAGGTCGATCTTGCTCGCTCAATCGGCGCGGACCATGTCATCGATTACAGCAAGGAAGACTTCACCAAGAGCGAGCAACATTACGACGTGATCTACGATAACGTCGCCAACCGTTCGCGTGCCGAACGCAGTCGTATTCTCACGCCCAACGGGATCTGCGTTTTGGCCGGCATCGGCGGAGCAGGACCACACGAGGGTCAATTGTCCCGCATCGCCGGAGGTTACAAAGCATTCCTCGCGTCGCGCTTCTCGCCGCAAAAGTTCCAAATGTACACGACGACGATAAAACAGGAGGACCTGGCCGTGCTGCGCGATTTGATGGCGACCGGAAAGGTGACGCCAGTCATCGACCGGACTTACAAGTTGAGCGAGACCGCGGAGGCGATGCGGTATTTCGAAGAAGGACACGCGCGAGGAAAAGTCGTCATTACTGTGGAACAGAACGAGCAAGCCTCGTTAAGCCGATGAAATTGAGGCGTATTCTAAAGTGGAGTGCGTCCGTCATTCTCGCCGGTTTGGTTTTGGTGACCTTTATCGCTTACTGGATGTCGAGTAACGATTGCGATCACAGACCTACTCCGAGTCATCCGATGAATGCTATTACCCATTGCGAGTATGGGGGTCCCGATGTTCTTAAGGTTGAAGAAATCGAAAAACCCGTTCCGAATGACAACCAAGTCTTGGTGAAGGTTCGCGCGAATTCAGTGAATCCACTCGACCTCACTATTCGAGGCCCGCTCCTCCTTCGTCCGCTGTTTGGTCTGCGCAAACCAAAGGACACTCGACTGGGTGTCGACTATTCGGGAACCGTCGAAGCAGTTGGCAAAAACGTCACCAACTTCAAACCCGGCGACGAAGTATTCGGCGGAAAGAACGGCGCGCTCGCTGAGTACGTTTGTGTCCTGGCGGATCGCGCGGTCGTTTTGAAACCGGCAAATATGACCTTTGAGCAAGCCGCTTCTGTCCCAGTGGCGGCGATCACTGCGTTGCAAGGCCTTCGCGACAAAGGGAAAATTCAGGCTGGGCAAAGGGTCCTAATCAACGGCGCTTCCGGCGGTGTGGGTACGTTCGCCGTGCAGATCGCGAAATCGTTCGGCACCGAAGTGACCGGCGTCTGCAGCACGCGCAATGTCGATCTTGTCCGCTCGATCGGCGCAGATCACGTGATTGATTACACCAAGGAAGATTTCACCAGGAGCGATCAACGCTATGACTTGATCTTCGACCTGGTAGGAAACCACTCGTTCTCCGAGCGCCGGGGCATTTTGAATCCGAACGGCATCTGCGTCATGGCCGGAATCGGAGGAGCAGGATGGCACGATGGATTCGCGGGACGTTTGGCCGGCGAGCTGAATGCATATGTGCGGTCACGGTTCGTCAGCCAAAAGTTCATCGCCTACATCGCGCAATTTAACAAACAGGACATGACGTTCCTGGCCGATCTGATGCAGTCCGGAAAGATAACGCCGGTGATCGATCGGACCTACAAGTTGAATCAGACCGCTGATGCTCTTCGATACCTCGAACAAGGACACGCTCGCGGCAAAGTCGTGATCAATTTGGAATAACAACAAAACCCAGCAACGCACTGCCGACATGAACTTAACTAAGAAGCAAGCAAGAGCCGCAGACCTATGAAAGCTATCATTCACTGCGAGTACGGCTCAGCAGACTTGCTAAAGCTTGGAGATGTTGAAAAGCCTGTCGCGAAAGACAATCAAGTTTTGATCAAAGTTCGCGCGGCTGCAGTCAATCCGGTCGATGGGCACTTGTTGCGAGGGATGCTCCCGCTTCGTCCGGTGACCGGACTGCGCAAACCAAGGAACACATTCATCGGCGCGGATGTAGCCGGCCAGGTGGAAGCGGTGGGCAAAAGGGTGACCCAGTTCAAACCAGGCGACGAGGTCTTTGGCACGGCCCGTCCTTCTCTTGCCGAGTATGTGTGTGGTGCCGAGCGAGCGCTTGTCATTAAGCCGGCTAATCTAACATTCCAACAAGCGGGGGCTGTTGGTGTAGCGGGACTGACCGCCTTTCAAGGTCTTCGCAAAGCAAAGATTCAGGCAGGGCAAAAGGTCTTGGTAAATGGTGCGTCGGGCGGCGTCGGCACCTTCGCTGTGCAAATTGCGAAGGCATTCGGCGCAGAAGTGACCGGCGTATGCAGCACGCGCAATCTCGATCTTGTCCGATCAATCGGCGCAGATCACGTCATTGATTATACGAAGGAAGATTTCACGAAGAGCGAGCAACGTTACGACCTACTTTTCGACAACGTTAGCAATCATTCGTTCTCAGAACGCCGCCGCGTCCTAAATCCGAATGGCGCTTGCGTCCTGGCGGGAATGGGAGGAGCGGGGCTACATCCGGAATCGTGGGGACGCGTGGCTGGGAACTTCAAGGCCGGACTGCTCTCACCTTTTGTTAAGGAGAAGTTCGTCATGTACATTACAAAAGTGAACAAAGACGACTTGAAGATGTTGGCCGACCTGATGCAGTCTGGAAAAGTAACACCGATCATCGATCGGACTTACAAGTTGAGTGAAACGCCCGAGGCTCTTCGGTATATGGAGACAGGACACGCCCGCGGCAAGATAGTTATAACGATCGACTGAGCTGAACGGCATGAACGAAACCAAGAGACTAGCTGGCTTTGCCGGCATTCTTTATTTGCTGGCGGGCCTTCCCGCTCCCCGAAGCTCTTCGTTACCTCAATGAAGGACATGCTAAAGGAAAGATAATAATCACTGTGAACTAACACGAAAGGAAGGCGATATGAATCCAGCTTGGAAAAAAGCCCGAATCGCAACAGCAATCTATCTAGCCCCATTGCTCGTTGCGGGTCAGCTATCTGGCTCGACTTTGCAGGAACAAAACAAGGCAATCGCGAAGCAGGCATTCGAGGAAATCCTCAGCCGTGGACGATTTGAACTCGCTGAACAACTTTACGCGAAGGATTTCGTCAATCACGGCATTCATTCCAACGCCACCCTGGAGGAAGACCAGACAGCACTGAAAGGCTGGCATGCTGCATTTCCCGATGTTGTCATCACGCCTGAAAAGTTGATCGCGGAAGACGACTTGGTCACGATCTACTGGATCGCGCGTGGTACCAATAACGGGACAGGTAACGGCCTACCGGCAACAGGCAAAAGGGCGGAACTGTCTGGGATTACGATCTGGCGGATCGTCGATGGCAAAATCAAAGAGGAATGGTCGGCATTTGATCAACTTTCAATGATGCGGCAGCTGGGATTACTCCCGGCCGACAAGTAATCGGCGCTAGCTATGATATAATGCCGCCAACAAGAAAGACGGAGGAAAACTATGAACGTTGAGACACAAACAAAGCCCCGACGCAAACGATGGAAACGCATATTAAAATGGACTGCGAGCATCATTGTACTTGCTCTAGTCCTTTGGGGATTTATTGCCTACTGGACATCGACCAATGACTGCGAGCAAAAGACTGCAAACGCTCCGGCCAATCCAATGAAGGCCATCGTTCGTTGCGATTATGGCCTGGCAAATCTCAAGCTCGCCGAGATTGAAAAGCCCACGCCCAAAGATGATCAAATTCTGGTCAGAGTTCGCGCGGCTTCGGTCAATCCGTACGATTGGCACTTCGTCGAAGGCACGCCGAAGATCATGCGCGCGATGGGCGTCGGCTTGCGAAAGCCAAAAGATATTCAACTTGGTGTTGATTTTGCCGGAACAGTTGAAGCAGTCGGCAAGAACGTCACCCAGTACAAACCGGGCGATGATGTGTTTGGCGGAAGAGAAGGAGCATTTGCCCAATACGTGTGTCGTCGGGCAGTGGGATCGGTGGCGCTGAAGCCGGCTGGCCTTACGTTTGAGCAGGCGGCTTCCATCAACATCGCGGGCATCACGGCGCTGCAGGGCGTTCGTGACAAAGGACAAGTTCAACCCGGGCAGAAAGTGCTAATCAACGGTGCTTCAGGCGGAGTTGGCACATTCGCGGTGCAGCTCGCCAAGAATTTTGGTGCAGAGGTCACCGGCGTGTGTAGCACGCGCAATATCGAACTTGTGCAATCGCTCGGCGCCGATCACGTGATTGATTACACTAAAGAGGATTTTACCAAGGGTGACCAAAAATACGATGTGATTTTGGACAACGTTGCCAATCATTCATTGTCGGAATGCCGACGTGTTTTAACCCCCAACGGCATCTACGTCTTGATCGGCGGCGGCGGGGTGAATGAGCAAGGTTTCGTCGGAGCTCTTGGTAAAGCGCTGAACGCCGCGGTCTACTCGCGTTTCGTTAAACAAAAAATGGGCATGATGATGGCGGACCCGAGCACCAAGGATCTGACACTCCTCGCGGATATGATGCAGTCGGGCAAGATCAAGCCGGTTATCGACCGAACTTACAAGTCGTTAAGCGAAGTCCCTGATGCGATCGGTTACCTGGAACAAGGCCACGCTCGAGGTAAAGTAGTGGTAAAGGTGGACTAGCCCGCCTTCGCCAAGCCTCCGGCGTGGCAGAGCAATTTGATGTAGCCACCGGCCTGTGGCCGGTCATCTGGATGTTTTTTACTGTCGGACGGCCCACAGGGCCGTGGCTACAGCGGCGGCCTGATGCGCCGCTCGATGTTGTCGATATCCAGGGCG
>Ga0137418_10004482_pt1 | contig 12825 bp, 10 predicted proteins | sample CZODoug3_1_2_16f_FD_122242 | JGI IMG/M metagenome (GOLD analysis project Ga0137418, IMG submission 122242) | Vadose zone soil fungal communities from Angelo Coast Range Reserve, California, USA - CZODoug3_1_2_16fungal (Hybrid Assembly) | ecosystem: Environmental > Terrestrial > Soil > Vadose...
ACCGCGGAGTGAATGATGCGGTCGACCTTGAGGAGGCCGGTGGCTTTGTCGAGTTCGTATTTGACGTTGGAGCCGAGGGGAATTTCGATGACGGCTTGGAAATCGCGGGGGAGTTCCTTGCCGGGGGATACGTCGTGCCATGCATGCATCACGCTGGGATACCTCGATCCTAAGAGACAGCTATCTATTATGTATTGAGATCGGATGGAAAGCTAAGGACACTTCCCGAGATTTGAAGAGAAGAGTTTAACGCAGAGTCCGCTGAGACGCAGAGTTCGCTGAGAAGAGAAACCCAAGAGCACAGCCCCTTCGACTTCGCTCAGGGCAGGCAGGAATGGCCGTGCCACAAGAGAGATTAAAGAGGTAACAGACAACGGCTAGGCGGATTTCTTGGTCCAGGCGCCGATGATGGCGCCCATCAGGACCAGGCCGGCGAGCGGGAAGAATTCGTTGATGGCGAAGAGTTCCTTGGGGCGCATTTCGTACATGTAGGTGGTGTAGGTGATGGGGCCGATGAAGCCGATCCAGAGGAGAACGCCGACGGAGGCGCCGCGGCCGACGGTGTTGGCGTTGCGCCAGATGCAGATTTGGGCGAGCGCGTAAGCGATGAGGAGATTCAGGACGAAGGTGATGACGTAGGGCAGGACGGGGTTCATGCTTTTGGCCTGTTCGATACTGATGTTTTCGAGGGCCATCCACGGCTTGCTGAAGAGCACTCCATACCAAACGGCGCCGAGCAGCCAGTAGGCGATCGCCGCAATAAAGACGGCAGCATAATTTGTTTTCATTTGAGTGCTCCCCCGCCAGGAACGTGTGGCGGGGAATGTAGCATCAGGCGCGGGCTTTGTCGATGAGTTCGTCCCAGATGCCTTTGGATTTGAGGATGAGTTCGATGGCTTCGCGGATGGCCCCCTTTCCGGCGTGGGCTTTGGTGGTGTAGTGCGCGATTTTTTTTACGTCGGCGACCGCGTCACCGACTGCGACGGCGAGGCCGACTCGTTTGAGGATGGGGATGTCGGGGAGATCGTCGCCGACGAAGGCGACTTCGGCGTCTTTTACGCCGGCTTTGGCGAGGATTTCTTCGTAGGCGGGCATTTTGAGCGGAATCTTCATGTAGATGTAGTCCATCTTCATTTCGTGGGCGCGGCGGAGGAGGGCGGGGCTTTCGCGGCCGGTGATGCAGCCGGTGCGGATGCCGGCGGTGTGGGCGAGGGTGAGGCCCTGGCCGTCGTGGGCGTCGAACTTTTTTATTTCGAGGGCGGAGCCGTCAGGTTGAGAGAGCAGGAGCACGCCGCCGTCGGTCATGGTGCCGTCGACGTCCATTAGGAGAAGTTTGATTTGTGCGGCGCGTTTCTTGAGAGCGGGAGAGATTTTGGGAGTTGGGGACAAGTGGGCCTCCGTGAAGTTATGAGCGGATAAGTTTAGCAAGATTTGGATGCGATGACAGTGAGGAGTGGACGAGAAATAAGAAAGAGTCTAACGCAGAGGGCGCAGAGTTCGCAGAGGAAGAACGGAGAGAAGAACGCCGCTCGGGAGAGTGGCATTGCCGGAGCGCTGACCTGGAGGTCGGCCACTACGCTTAGATTAGCTCGAGGGTCCAGAGATCGTGGAGGTGGACTACGCCGACTACTTTTTGGGATGCGTCGACGACTACTACGGAGGTGATTTTCTTTTTTTCCATCAGGTTCAGGGCTTCGCTGGCTAGGAGTTTGGGGCCGATGGTTTGCGGGTTGCGGGCCATGCAGTCGCCGGCGGTCATAGAGAGTGTGGCGCCGCCGTGCTTTTCCATGAGGCGGCGGAGGTCGCCGTCGGTGAGGATGCCGGCGAGTTTGCCGTCGAGGGTGGTGACCGTGGTCATGCCGAGTTTCTTGGCGGACATTTCGTGAAATGTGGCGGGCATTGGCGTTTCGGGCGAGACGCGAGGCAGGGCATCGCCCGTGTGCATGAGGTGTTCGACGCGGAGAAGTTTCTTGCCGAGGCGGCCTGCAGGATGGAGGGCGGCGAAATCGTCGTGCTGGAAGCCGCGGCGATCGAGGAGAGAAACGGCCAGTGCATCGCCGACGGCCATGGCTACGATGGTGCTGGCGGTGGGAGCGAGATTGAGCGAGCAGGCTTCTTCTTTTACGCTGACGTCGAGAACGACTTCGCTGGCTTCGGCGAGAGTGGATTTTGGATTGCCGGTTAGCGTGACGATAGGAATTTCGAGGCGTTTGAGGGATTCGAGGAGATTCAGGATTTCCTGGGTTTCGCCGCCGTAGGTTATGGCGAGCAGTGTGTCGCCGCGGGCGAGCATGCCGAGATCGCCGTGGAGGGCTTCGGCAGGATGCAAGAAGAAGGAGGGCGTGCCGGTGCTGGAAAAAGTGGCGGAGATTTTACGGCCTACTAGGCCGGACTTGCCCATACCGGTGACGACGACGCGGCCTTTGCAGGCGAAGAGAAGATCGACGGCGCGGACGAAGGAATTGTCGAGGCGCGCGAGGACGTCCTGGATGGCCTGGGCTTCGATGCGAAGAACGCGGCGGGCTGTTTCGAGGCTCATGCGTTGCTCCAGCGACGGACGAGGGTGGAGAGTTCTTTGAGGCGCGCTAGGAGTTGCGGGAGTTGGACGAGGGGCAGCGCGTTGGGACCGTCGGAGAGGGCGGCGGCGGGATTGTCGTGGGTTTCGAGGAAGATGCCGTCGACGCCGGTGGCTACACCGGCGCGCGCGAGTGGCTCGATAAATTCGGGTTGGCCGCCACTGGCGTGGCCCTGGCCGCCGGGGAGCTGGACGGAGTGAGTGACGTCGTAGACGACGGGATAGCCGAATTTTGCGAGGACGGGGAGCGCGCGCATGTCAACTACTAGATTGTTGTAGCCGAAGCTGGCACCGCGTTCGGTGAGAATGATCTTGGAGTTGCCGGCAGCGGCGATTTTTTCGGCGACGTTGCCCATGTCCCAGGGGGAGAGGAATTGTGCTTTTTTCACGTTGACGATGCGGCCGGTTTTTGCGGCGGCGACCAGGAGGTCAGTCTGGCGGGAGAGGAAGGCGGGGATTTGCAAGATGTCCACGACTTCCGCGACGGGGGCGGCCTGGGAGGCGTCGTGAATGTCGGTGAGGATGGGGAGATGAAGATCGGATTTGATTTTGCCGAGGATGCGAAGGCCTTCGGAAAGGCCTGGACCGCGAAAGGCTTTGACGGAGGAGCGATTGGCTTTGTCGTAGGAGGCTTTGAAGATGTAGGGGACACCGGCGTCGGCAGCTATTTTCGCGACGCGCTCGGCCATGGACCGGGCGTGGACTTCGGATTCGATGACGCAGGGGCCGGCGATGAGGAAGAGCGGATTGTTGCCGCCGAGGCGGAGAGAGCCTAACTGGATTTCGCGAGTGATTGTCATCGAACTCAAAACGATATCACAAGCGAACTCGCAAAAGGGTTCACCGCCCGTGCAAAGCCCGTAAAGGAAGGATCACGCGGCGGCGTGGGGGGTGGCGCGCACTGCGGGCGCGGGAGGCTGGGCCTCGGCTGCGACGGCGCCGGATGTTGGGCGCGTCTTTTGGAGTTTGTGCTCGAGCGAGGCGCCTATGAAGGCGGCGAAGAGCGGGTGCGGCTCGAGGGGCTTGGATTTGAATTCGGGGTGGAACTGGCAGCCGAGGAACCACGGGTGGTTCGGGGCTTCGATGATTTCGACGTAGTTGTCGTCGGGAGTACGGCCGGTGATGCGGAGTCCGGCGGCGGTTAGAGTTTTTTCGTATTCGCGATTGAATTCGTAGCGATGACGGTGACGTTCGCTGATTTCGGTTTTGCCATAGGCCTTATGGGCCAAGGAGCCGGGTTCGAGTTTGCAGGGCCAGGCGCCGAGGCGCATGGTGCCGCCCATTTCTTCCACGCCCAGAAGTTCGCGCAGCTTGTAAATCACGCGATGCGGGGTTTGTGGATTGGACTCGGTTGTATCGGCATCGGGGAGAGCCGCAACATCCCGGGAGTATTCCACGGTGGCGCACTGCATGCCGAGGCAAATTCCAAAATAGGGGACTTTGTGTTCGCGCGCGAATTGGATGGTGTAAATCATGCCTTGGAGGCCGCGCTTGCCGAAGCCGCCGGGAACGAGGATGCCGTCGTAGCCCTTGAGGCGTTTTTCAGCGGTTTCCAGGGAGTCGATTTCTTCGGATTCGATCCAATCGATTACTGTTTTGTGATGGTGAGCGAGGCCGCCGTGTAAGAGGGCTTCGCGCAAACTTTTATAGGCGTCTTCGAGCTGAACGTATTTGCCGACGATGCCGATGCGGACTTCGCCTTTGGGGTGGTGCAAACCTTGCAGCATATCGAGCCATGGCTGCATGTTGGCGGGGCGCTCTTCGAGGCGAAGGAGGCGAATGATTTGCGCGTCGAGGCCTTCCTTGCTGAGTTCGACGGGGACTTCGTAAATGGTCTTCACGTCTTCCATGGAAATGACGCAGGATTCGGCGACGTTGCAGAAAAGCGCGATCTTTTTCTTGAGATCTTCGGAGATGTGGCGATCGCTGCGGCAGAGAAGGACATCGGGTTGAATACCGATGCCGAGCATTTCTTTTACGGAGTGCTGCGTTGGCTTGGTCTTCAGTTCGCCGGCAGCGGCGATGTAGGGAACCAGGGTGACGTGAACGAATAAAGTGTTTTCGGGGCCGAGTTCGAGGCGCATCTGGCGAATGGCTTCGAGGAAGGGAAGCGATTCGATGTCGCCAACGGTGCCGCCGATTTCGACGATGACAATGTCGACACCTTCGGCGACTCGTTTGAAGCAGCGCTTAATTTCGTCGGTTACGTGCGGGATGACCTGAACGGTTTTGCCGAGGTAATCGCCGCGGCGTTCCTTGGAGAGAATGGTTTCGTAGATGCGGCCGCTGGTCCAGTTATTGTCGCGGGTGAGCTTGACGTGGGTGAAGCGTTCGTAGTGGCCGAGGTCGAGATCGGTTTCGGCGCCATCGTCGGTGACAAACACTTCGCCGTGCTGATACGGGCTCATGGTACCGGGATCCACGTTCAGGTACGGGTCACATTTCTGGATGGTGATTTTGAAACCGCGACTTTCGAGGAGACAACCGATTGAAGATGCCGCTACGCCCTTACCGAGAGAAGAAACAACACCGCCGGTTACAAAGATATATTTTGGCGCCATCCGGGTCGCTCGCCTCCGCACGGAGCAGAATTGAGCTTGTCGAACCTCCACAGGATTGACGTACATATAATTATGTCCGGAGGAAGGATTTGTGTCAATGAGAAGTCTTTGCTGGAAAGAATCGGAAAATTTTCTTGGAGCGCGACTTTTGCGGGAGGGTTGGGTTCGTAAATCGGGAAAAGTGGGGTAAGGTTTGTTGAGTGGGGAACAAATTTCCTGGGGAAGAGGCGGACATGAGCAGCAGGAAGCTTTCGATGGTCGCCACGGTGGCGATTGCGTTGTGCGCCGGGGCGTTCGGGCAGCAACCGCCGGCGGCGCCTGCAACGCGGGCGGGCGAGTATGACGTGAAGCGGGAGAGCGACGTCGTCGGGACGGTTGTGGCGTATGCCGCGAATTCGAAGACATCGCCATTCGGCGCGCGGGTGACGGTGCAGACGAGTTCTGGAGTGATTGAAGTACATCTTGGTGACGCGCGGCTGCTGGCGGCGAACCATTTCTCCATTGCGACAGGGGATACGCTAAGGATTGTTGGAGAAACACTAAGCGCTGGCAACGCCAACCTGTTTGTGGCGCGAATCGTGCAGAAGGGAACGCAGGCGCTGGCAGTGCGCTCGGCACGTGGATTCCCGATTCCTTATGTGGCACCTCGAGGCACACAGTCCGCTGCAACTCACCGGGGTGTGGCATGAGATGGATTTTGGGCGCGGTGACGATTGCGGTGGCGGGCTATATGGCCGCTTGCGGCGGCAGTGGAACGAATATTACGCCACCGCCGCCCGCAGGGAATTTCTCAAATGCCAGCCTGAACGGGCAGTATGCATTTTCGATGAGCGGCGTGGACCTGAATACCGGTGCGTTCGTCGCGCGAATCGGGAGCTTTGCGGCGGACGGGCAAGGACATATTACAACCGGGCTGGAGGATGTGCTGGATCTCGGAAGCGGCTCAGCTGCATCGCTGGTGACATTTTCGAACGGGACTTACCAAATTCAGGCGAACGGACGGGGACTGATCGTTTTGAACGTGACGGGCGGAGGGAGCTTACAACTCAGCGCGTCCCTGCTGTCGAATAGCCAGGGGTATCTGGTGCAGACCGATGGCTTGGCTTCGACGAGCGGCAGCCTGGAACTGCAGACGCCCTTACAGTTTTCGGCGAACGCGATCAATGGAAAATACGTGTTTGATTTTTCGGGGCTTTCCTTTGCCGGCACAACTCCTTCGCAGATTTCGCTGGTCGGGCAGTTTGGCGCGGATGGAAACGGGAATGTCACCGGAGGCACGATTGACGTGAACGATGGAGCGTTTGCACCTACGGGCGCGGTAGCGCTGACGGCGAGCAGCTATCAAATGGATGCAAACGGAAACGGCACCAATTTTGGCCGGGGAACGATGACGTTGGATGGGCGGACATTTGCGTTTTACATTGTGGACGCCACGCGTGTGGAATTGCTGGAAGAGGATCAGCTTGGGGGAACATCGGGTCCTGCGACTCTGCAGACCGGCGCCATTCCGTCGCAAAACTCCGGGTTTAACGGAAGCTTCGCGTTTCTGACCGGAGGATCGCAGTCGACAGGCAACTTCGGCCCGATTGCGCGCGTTGGGCGTTTCACCGCAGATGGAGCGGGGGGGATTGGCACGGTATCGCTGCATGAGAACAACGACGGAAATAATACGCAGTTGACGCCTGGCTCGGGGATTTCCAACGCGAGCTATACGATTGATACGACCAACGCGGGAAGCGGCCGGGGGACGTTCACGTTTCGCAACTCTTCGATTGGGACGGTGACGTATGTGTTTTACCTCTATTCTCCGACGCGGGCGGTGATCCAGGACGTGAGCGCGGGGGTTGTGGCGGACGGAACGATGGCGTCGCAATCGGCGGCGTCCTTCACCACGGCCAGCGTGGGGGGAAATTATAGTTTCAGCTGGAACGGCGTGGAACTTGTGCAACCGGCGCCGTTCGATGAGAACTATGTCGGGCAGTATGTCCAAACCAGCGCGGCGACCAGTAACATCGCGGGCGTGGTGGACTATGCGCAGTTGGGATTGAACGCGATTAATACGAACGGAGTGACGCTGAACGCGGGGATCTCCGGAACGTTGACCATTGCCGGAGATGGGACGCAGGACAATACGTACAAGATTGTGATCGGAGGGCCGTCAGCCTTTACCGTGAATTTCGTGGCTTACTTTGCCGATAACGGTACGGTGATGATGGTTTGTTCGGATGGAAACCGGACGACAGTAGGGGTGGCAGCGCCGCAGACGCAGTAGGCGACGAAAATGAAATTGAAAATGGGAAATGGGAAAGAGAGAAGATTTAACACAGAGTGCGCGGAGGTAAGCGCACAGAGCACATAGAGAACACCGGAGAGGGACGGCGTAAAGCCTGCCTGCGGTAGGCAGTCCGCCCCTACATTTTGGGATTAGAGTTTTTGTTCGTGGAGGAGTTTTTCTACCCGGGCGACGTCTTCGGGGACGTCCACACTTACGGCGTCGTGTTGGACTTCGGCTACGCGGATTTTCCAGCCGTTTTCGAGCCAGCGGAGTTGCTCGAGCTGTTCGATTCTTTCGAGTTCGCCCTGGGGCAGCGTTGGGTATTCGAGCAGGGCATCGCGCTGGAAAACGTAGAGTCCGAGGTGCTTCCAATATTTCACGTGGATTTTCTGCTGGGTGTCGCGGATCCAGGGGATCGGCGCGCGTGAAAAATACAGGCCGTTGCCTTCGAAGTCGAGAACCGTCTTCACAACATTGGGATCCATGATGTCGCCCGCGTGGCGGATGGGCGTGGCTACGGTGGCAATCGGGGCGGCAGGCTCTTCGAGCAGCGAGGCGACCGCGGCATCGATCGCAACTGGATCGACGAGCGGCTCATCGCCCTGTACGTTGACGAAGACGTCCCCCTCCTCGTGCGCGGCCACTTCGGCGATGCGCTCGGTGCCGGTGCGGTGATCGGCGCGGGTCATACGGGCTTCCCCGCCGAAGGCGCGAACGGCATCGATGATGCGTTGGTCGTCGGTGGCTACGACGACGTGGTGCACCGTTTGGGCTTGTTTTGCGCGCTCGTACACGCGCTGGACCATGGGCTTTCCGGCGATCGAGACCAACGGCTTGCCGGGTAGGCGCGTGGAAGCGTAACGCGCGGGTATGACCACTACGATTCTTGGTTCGTCGACACTCATCGCAACTTCCTTAGAAATTAAAGCCCGTTGGCGATGCTAACACACTCATCTTGATGGCGTGAGCCACCGGTCAGGCCGTATAGTCCGCGGAACGGAATTCGTTAATCGGGCAACCGCATCTTTTTCAGAAGTTCAGCAAAACGTGGGTCCTGGCGTAGGCTTTTCATCAGCGGATTGGACTTAAAATCGGGGACGCCGGGATCTCGTTGTTGAAAAGCGCGGTCCAGCCACTTGAACGCCTTCTCGGTTTCTTTGCGATAGGCGTACACCTCGGCGATTTGATACGCGCAGTCGTTTTGATGGGTGGCGATAAGTTTATTCAGGGCGTGGTCCGAGTCCTCTCGGCGCTGAAGCGCATAGTAGGCCATGGATTCTCCCGACAATTTCTCCCATTCTCCGGTTTCCTTCTCCATCTCCGCCAGAGACTCAAGTTGGTGTCCCTCCAAGAGGAGAATCGTGCCGCGAGTGAGGTGCAGGGAGGAAAGCTGCGGATTCAATTCCTGAGCCCTTTGTAGCGCAGCCTTTGCTTCGTCGAATCGGCCCAAGAGGAAGAGTTCGTAGCCGAACGCCAAATGAAAATTGGCTCTCAACGGGTCGAGGGCAATGGCCTCCCTGCGTAGCTCAATCGCCTTTTCCAATTGCCCGAGGTCCCTGGCTAAGTAGGCTCGATTACCTAAAACGGTGGCGCTACCCGGCTCCAACACCGCGGCTTTCTTCAAGGATTCATCCGCACCTTCCCAATCCCAGTCATGGTTGATCTGCACCAACCCCAGCGCCATATAGCCTGTCGCCAAATTGGGGTCGAGCGCAATCGCCTTCTCTGCACTTTCCCGCGCACGGCGGAACCCATCGGCGTTCTCGATCAGAGCGACGCTGGCCAGGGTCTGCAGCACTTGCGCCCGTTGCGCCCAAGCTGGGGCATAGCTGTCATCCAGCTTGATTGCTTGGTCCGCATAGGAGAGTGCTTTCTCGAGATCCTCCTTGTCTTGCCCGCGTGCGATGAAGTACTGCCCTTGCAGATAGGCCTGGTAGGCTTGGGAATTCGTTGTGGGCGAACCTCCCGGAGGGGCGGGGTTGTTGCCGCTCAACAATCTCAACTGCAAAGCACCACTCACAGCCCGAGCTATTTCGTCCTGTGCTGCGAAGATATGACTGATATCGCGGTCATACGTCTCTGACCAGAGCTGGAATCCGTCGTCAGCCTTGATGAGTTCTGCGGTAATCCGTACTCGATTCCCATCTTTGCGGACGCTTCCTTCCAGCACTGTTGCTACTCCGAGCTTCTGCCCAACACCACGAAGGTCTTCGTTCTTCCCCTTGAACTGAAAGGACGAGGATCGCGCGACGACTTTAAGGCCGGGTATTTTGGCCAGATTGGTGATCATCTCTTCCGTGAGTCCATCTGAAAAATATTCCTGATCTTTGCCTGGGCTTAAATCGACAAAGGGCAGAACAGCGATGGAGGTATTACTTGGGGAGGGAGCCTTTAGCCTTGTTCGCACGCGCCAGTAGTACCCCACTATCGCTATTGCCACGACTATTACCATGACAGCTGGAATCGCGAGCTTGCGCAATGTGGCTTTGTTGTAGGAATTTTCATGTTTGAGCAGAGTCGCTTGTGGACCAAGCAGCAGCTCTGGTGTTCCGTCCAGAGCGGGTGGGACCGGGAGTTGGGCGGGACCCTGCGCGGTGACGTGAGCTATGAACCGGTATCCGCGTTTCGTTACGGTTTCTATGAAAACAGGCTCCTCCGGCTGGTCGCCCAGTACCCGGCGGATCTCCAATATGTATTTTCTTACGACTTCAGGGTTTACATAGGTTTCCGGCCAAAGGGCCTCAAGAAGCTCGTCCTGGGTAACGAGTGAGCCGGCATGGTCAACTAAGTGACAGAGGACGTCGAATGCTTTTGGGGTGATTTGAAGCCGAGCTCCCCCGCGCCAGAGGACTTGGTTTTCCGGGTCAAGTTGGAATGAGAGGAATGACTTCATGTCTTAGGTTCGCATTGCGCCAAGGCCGAGGGGCATCCAAATAAGCGCAATGATATCTATATTCTAGCGTAGCGCTACAGCGATTGTGTTACGTCTGTGTAACAGGTTACCTGTGATGTTCGATCCATCCCAAGGAGGAAGTGCCTGCAAGTCATAAGAATTCAACGCCAACGACACACCTAAATTTCTCTTGCCGCATAGTCTGATGCCCGCGGTGGTGGACTCGTTAACGGTCTTCAGCCAGAAACCAAGCTGACTCAGAAACTTGGAGATTCAGTTTGGTTGGGGTCCCACACAGATGCATTCCAGGAGAGAGTTTTAACATGTTCGATAAAAGAAGCAGTTTTTTGGACCGGCTTACCCAGCCCGGCCCAAAACATAACGTGAGGAGCAAGCGAATGGGGTTGTTGGACGAAGGTAAGAAGTACCCGACTACCGGGAGCAGCCGCAGCCGACACCCCAACAAATTGGCACGGGCTCGCCTGGCCAAGGAATTATTCAGCGGACGCTATCGCCCCGGCAGTCTAGTACTCTTGTCGGAAATTGCGGCGGAATACCAAATGGATGTGGATTCCGTCTTGAAGGTGTTCGCTGAGTTTCAAACGCTCGGAATGGTTACGCTTTCGGGAAAGCTTACGGCAACCGTACATTCGCCGAATCCGAAAGAGATGCACGAAGCTTATGAGATACGGGCCGCTTTGGAAGAGCTGGGGGGACGAGCCGCAGCCCCGGCACTGAAAGGCAATATCGCCGAATTGCAACGGGAATTGAACGCCATGCGCGCCGCAGTTCGTGACCTCGATCTCGATTCCTTCGCGGAACACGACGTAAAATTCCATCGAATCATCGTGCAAGCCTCACAAAACGAGGTCTTACTCCGTGTGTGGGACACCTTGGCTGTTGATTTGCGAATTCGGGGTTCGGCCGGAAAGGTCACAGGGAATCTCCAAGAAATAGTTGAATCTCACCAACCGATCATTCACGCCCTTGGAAGAGGACAAGGGAGGGAAGCAGGAATGCTTTTACGCAATCATGTAGAAACGGTCCTGGAGCTTCTTAAGAAATCCGATTCTGGTGTTCATAGGGCCCTGCGCAAGGATCTGGAGCTCGCGAAGGACGTGCAACAGGCCTTTTTCCCCCAAGAGAGTCTTTCGATTCCGGGACTAACGTGCGAAACATCCTATCAGCCGGCTCAGAGTATTGGCGGAGACTACTATGATTTTTTCCCCCTGCAAGGAGGGCGATGGGGAATCGCAATTGGCGACGTCTCCGGCAAGGGAATCGGGGCAGCGTTACTTATGGCCAGCCTCCAGGCATCGTTGAAGGCGCAAGCTCTGCATCCTCACTTGGACATTTCAATTCTGGTAAGCGAAGTTAACCGGCTGGTTTACGAGTCGTCTCCGGGACATTTCTTCGCGTCGCTCTTCTACGGAGAGTACCAGCCCGCTACCCGCGTTCTGAGATATGTGAATGCGGGGCACAACCCGCCGATGGTGCTCCGCTGGAGGAATGGAGGATGCGAGGTAATTCCACTGGAAACGGAAGGCACGCCGGTGGGTGCTTTGGAGCATGCTGAATATACCTCCGCAGCGGTTCGCCTCGAAATTGACGATGTGCTGATCGCGTATACGGATGGAATTACCGAGGCGGAGAATCTCCAGGGCGAATTTTTGGGACAAGAACGACTGGAAAAGCTTTTGCGATCCTGTCAAGATCGCACCCCGAAAGAAATCATCCGGCGCGTCCTCGGCGAAGTTTCGGACTTTTCTAAAGGTCATCCACAAAAGGACGATGTCACCCTGCTAGTGGTACGGGTAATGGATGAGGTCAAGCTTTGAGCGGCGAGTGTAGGCTATTGCCTTCCGTGGAGTGGCTGTTTATGATGAGTTATCCGCGCGGCCATCCTGGGGAACCGGGTGGATGGGGGAGCCGTGAAACGCGATTGGTGTAGGATTCGCGTAGTGTCCGTACTGGCTGCCGCCCGGCTGTGCGCTTGCCTTTGTGTGGCAGCTAGCCTGACTTTGCTCCGAGCCCAGGAGCCGTCCACTTCAAATAACCCAGTCCCGCCGCCTGCCCGTTCCAAGCTGACCGATTTATCCCACAACACGCCCGCGATTCCCATTCATCCGGGAAAAGTGATTCGGACGGACGTGGATCTTGCGCTGGTCAACGTGACGGTGACGGATCCGTTCAACCGCCTGGTCACCGGCCTGGAGCAGGATAACTTCCGGGTGTATGAGGATAACGTGGAGCAGGAGATCGTGACGTTTTCCTCGGAAGACGTGCCCATTTCCATCGGCGTGATTTTCGATTTCAGCGGCAGCATGTCCAACAAAATTGACAAAGCGCGGGAGGCCGCGCTGGATTTTTTCAAGACCGCGAATCCGCTGGATGAATTTTTCCTGGTTACTTTCAACGAACGGGCGGAACTGACGAGTGCGTTCACCAACAGCGTGGAAGACCTGCAAAGCCGCATGATGGTGACCGCGCCGAAGGGGCGCACGGCGCTGCTGGACGCCAT
>Ga0137418_10004483_pt1 | contig 12820 bp, 17 predicted proteins | sample CZODoug3_1_2_16f_FD_122242 | JGI IMG/M metagenome (GOLD analysis project Ga0137418, IMG submission 122242) | Vadose zone soil fungal communities from Angelo Coast Range Reserve, California, USA - CZODoug3_1_2_16fungal (Hybrid Assembly) | ecosystem: Environmental > Terrestrial > Soil > Vadose...
TCAGATGGCCGAAAGAAAGCCAGGCTTGTAGCCAAAGGCTCACATGATAACTAGCCATGGCTTCATCATTGATAGCCCATCCGATGCCAGAACCCTTAGAAGATTGATAGCCCATCCGACGTCGGCCGACGTGGAGATTCCGATGTATTTGCTAGCCCATCCGATGTCGGATCAAAAAAGCGCAACATCCGATGTATTTGATAGCTCATCCGATGTCGGATTAAAGGTGGCAGCTTCTGACCAAGTACTGGCAACCAGTCGCAGGATGCGACTCAGGAGAGGTGGCTGAGGAAAGGGAAGCCAGCGCAAAATGCGACTCAGGAGGTGGAAGCCAGCGCAAGATGTGGCAGGGAGAGGGAAGCCAGCACAAGATGCGACTCAGGAGAGGGAAGCTAGCGCAGGATGCGGCTCAGGAGAGGGTGATCGCATCTTGCGGATGAAGAGAGGGAAACTGGCGCAAGATGCGGCTCAGGAGAGGGTGACCGCATCTTGTGGTCAAGGAGAGGGAAGCTAGCACAAGATGTGGCAGAGGAGAGGGAAAATCAGCGCAAGATGCGACTCAGGAGAGGGTGGCCGCATCTTGTGGATGAGGAGAGGAAAATCAGCGCAATATGCTACTCAGGAGAGGGTGGCCAGCGCAAGATGCGACTCAGGAGAGGGTGGACAGCGCAAGATGCGAAGCAGGTGAGGGCAGCCACATCTTGCGGCAGAGGACATGGCAGCAACTAAATATTAATCAATCTGGCCATAATGGTATAGTACATATAAATGAAGATATTATGATAGGATAGATTCAATGTGATATGACTTCAATTGAGCACCTGTAATTGAAGAAAGGGCTGCCTTTGAGCTTGAAGAAAGTTCCTCCCATGCACAAACCTGAGCAGAAGCATATGCCTCATGCCCCTTCAATGACCTCTCTGCAGCAGAGATCATAAGTTTCCTCCACATCTCAGATCTGGCCTGAAAGTATGCAGGGACCCATTCAGCCTCATTGTGGATACTCCTCTGCTCTTCAAGCCATCGCTGAAACTGTGCTTTTGCTCGCAGCCAGTGGACCCTTTCAACTACATTAAATTTGAGCATATGAGCATATGAGCTTGACACGCATATGATCACTTACAGCTATCCATCCATGTCCCCTCATCCTCTATAGTCTTTCCAAAGCTCCAGATCCATGATGGCTGGGTATTACGCTGCCCAGCCTGTGCTGAACCCAGAATATGTGTTGCAATATGTAGGTCTTTAGGATCCAGTTTGGGAAGGTCAGTGATGTCCCTCAAGGCTCGTCGGAGTTTGCGAAATGCCTCTCTTGCCATGCTGTATACACATGCATGCTCTTGAACAGTTGTGTTCACACCTTGGACTGAGCTCCATGCACGTGTCTTCTTCTTCTGAGTCTTGGCAGGTCGTACCTGTTTGCGGAGCAATGCAGACTTGAATCCAAGGGCAAGGCGTATGCTATGAATGGCATCATTGGCTTGAGCATAGCGTAGCCTGGCTTCTTTTATTGCAAGAGATTTGACCATATGTCTGACACACCAGTCCCATCCAAAGGATGATGGGAGAGGGATCGCCATATCTTCAGGGTTAAGATTGTCTAGCCCTGAGCCATCTGCATGTTTAGTATTGGGATGATAGGATGTGGCGCCAGCCTGTGCATCGTCCCTCTTGCTGCTAGGCTCATCTAGGTTATCAATATCATCATACTCAGCATAATCACTTAGAGGTGACATCTGAGACTCTGAGATCCGTTGGTGGAGAATGATGGAATCTGCCTGATTCTCAAATGTGGATATTAGCTTTTGCAGGCGATTCCTCTTATTCTCAATGGCCTGGGCCTTCTCAATGGACAGATTGGAATGACTTGATCTGAGCTGATATCTAATGGCCTGTCTGAATGAAGTGTCAGCTTTGATATGTGCACAGATGCACAGGGTTACTAACTGGAGCTCCTGAATCTTAATCCCGCTTGCAATCCAGGATGCCTGACCATGGGATAGGTCATCTCCACTCTCTTCTTCAATCAGTTCTTTTTGGACTTCCCCACGAGATGGTGCTAGTCATACTTGTTACCAATGAGTGCATATGATATCTCTAGGATCCCATACCTTTTCCCACAGTAGTATCATATATATCCATTGCAGTAGGATCCTCATATCGCCTGTACTGAGCTTCTCTCTCTTCTTCCAACCATTTTCTGGTCTTGGTCTTAAAGCGCGTGCAAAGAGCTTCAAAGGCCTCGGCACTGACATCCAGGCCATCCTCCAGAGCCTTCCACCTTCTTAGAAGTGTAGGAACTGGTATATGAATCACATATGAGCATATTTCCACACTTTGTATTCTGATAAGACATACCAATGCGAACCATCTTCTTCCAATTAGAGTGATTCATATGGGAATCCAAGACCTCCTGTCGATGGAAAAGAGTCATCCCTCGGAGACTGCGAGATATGTCATTGAGAGGTGCCCATAATGTCTCAATGATTTCCCCATCGACCTGTTTTGCCCCAGGTATGTAGCTGGGAGAAAATCTGGGTAAACAAGAATCTTGGTGGCCATGAATGTGAAAGAGGCCAATTCCAGTGCGCAGCTCTAGTGAGCTGGGTATAGAGAGCCCTGGGCTTCCATGCACACGCTCCTGAAGATGTTTTCCATACTGGCACATGATGTCATACATCACCAAGGCTGTCGGAATCTCCGACATATTATAAGACAATGCCTTGCATAGACTGTAATCCATATTGATTTGCCTTCATGGGAGAAGCGTCAGGATCACACACAGAACCATTCACAAGTTAAACTTACCTCTCTCCCTTCTGGAAATCAACCACTGAGTTTGGAACAAAAAATCCATGGCAGCATGCAGTTGCTCCGATGCCTGTCACATCCAGGTGTGGCTTACTTGAGTTGGCTTGCTCAATGGCCTTATATGTGTTACATGTGCTGCCCTATTTTATGCTTAGCTAGGCATGAGCATCAAAATAAAAGAGCGAGGTACCTGAGCAATCTCTTGGCCACTGTTGAGATGTGCCTTGTATAAAACAGGATTGGCCATGAAGGCCATTCCTGCAGAGAGTGAAACATCGGAAACTCCAGTCCTGGACTTCATGTGCTCTGCAGAGAAGTTCCCATCCATGATGAATGTTCGTATGAGCTCATCTCTGTAAGGCAGTTAATAGCTGCACAGTGGATAGGCATACTACCAGCTCACTCTCTGTTGCGGTATCTTGCCTGCCAGTCATCTGGAAGGTTGATTCCTGGCTGGGGACATGCAGGACAAAAGATAGCCATGGCACCATCTTGAGCAACCTCATTGACAGATTGGAGGCATACTCCACTTTGTATTCTATTATTCAAATCCCTCCATTGACGAGATGCTCTCAATAGATGTCTGTATAGGTTCTGTAGATCACAATGAGCATATGAGCATATGAAATCACAAGTACAGTAGCAATGATACATACTGGAACGCGAAATGGAAACATCCTATTTGTGATGCTTTGAAGCTTGGAAAAGTACTGTTGTGCAGTGGTCTTGCACTCCAAGTTGTCTACCAGGAAGTCATCTAGCACTGAGAAGGTAAATGCTGTCTCTGGCTCTTCAAACGATGATGGAAACAGCCCAGCTTGAAGGAGCTGCTCATGTTGAGGCATAGCATCAGGACAGATGCAATACAGGATCTCCACCTCTGAGATTCCAGTGGTACTGACAACTGCTAGGAGGGGATTGTCTGAAGGGGCAGTGCGCTTTCGTCTCATGGTCTCCTGAGAAAAATCAATGGATGGCTTCACAAAGTCATAGGCATCATCGGAGATTGCGGGTGATGACTTGGGATGGATTGCTTTGGAGGCCCTGCCACCTTTAGGCTTGGCAGAGCGCAGCTGTTCCAGTAGAGCTCCCTAATCACAGATGAGTACCCCAAGATAATGATATATGGCACAGGTCTACCTCTAATGTATTGGGACATGGCATGCCATGATGGCCAAGATGTAGGATGAACCCCAGCTGATACAGAGACATGGGGACGAAGTGACTGCCAGTCCATCGCAGTATGCGATGATATGGGGACCGCTGATGTGCATCAAGGCAGCAAGTCCTACAAAAGTAGTTGGCACCAAAGCAGTCATCACATTTGATCTCCATTGGTTTGCTGCATATGGAGCAGGTAGGATCCATGGTGAGTCCTTGCATCTCCAATAGCAAGTGGAGATATCTATCACGAAGCTGGAGCCATCTTCCCATTGGTGTCTAATAATAGTCAGATCACATATGAGATATTGGGCCATGAATGCACATACCTTTGCTCCAGGCTGATCATCTAGATCATCAACTGCTTCAAGGACATCTTCTTGCAATGGCAGGTCAGTTGGCTCTTGAATATTTACTTCATTATTGGTCTGTGTTCTTTCTCTTGAGCCTGAGGGCTGTGTGCCTGATGCTGGAGGCTCAAGACGTCCAATAATGACTTCATTTGGAGCTTGGCGCACTTTGCGAGAGGAACGGCGAATCGGGGGCTGCACACCATCAAGATGGCCAATGATGACATTACGTCTGGGAGCCATTTAGAATAAGATGGGTGTGTAGAAAAATAGTGGAGAGGTGGAATGTACAGATTTGATGGCATATGCGAAGCTGGTATGTGACTTATATATGATTTGGAATAGTATGATGACTGTTCAATTGAAACAATCTCTTCGCAAGGCCATAGGAAGTGTTGGAATCAGAAGCACCTCACTTGAATCACATGGATGAGACGTGGTAATACACTTGTGAAACTCATGTGCTTCATGCTACACACTGTATCATGTGACAAATCTGTGTGGGTGATCAGAATGTGTCTCACATTTGGTTGTTTTATATGTCGGTGAACAGATAGAAATCCTAAAATGAGATCTGTCGCAATCCCCGATCACACATCTATCAAATCATGATGTCCATCGCAACCGCCGATAGGGCATAATTATTCAAAATATTGCAATCTCCGGTCAGTCATACATCCCATCACTGCTGCCATTGCCCTCCCCTGAGATGTCTGATACACTCTGAGTTGATGCGACATCAGACGTGTGATCCCCATAATCAGCCAACAACTGATTGGTATCAATTCCCTCGACTTCACAGAGTGCTTGAATCATACTCCTGAAATCGGTAAGTACTGTGCTCATTTCCTCTGAACCATCAGTATTCTAACTTCCTGTGTGAATATATGTGATTCTATGTAAGAGATCAGAACGTACTGATGTATTCTCATCCGAGGAAGGTGGGTCATCAGGGGATGGTGATCTGTGTATTGGAGATAACCTCCCAATTATTTCGGCATCTGAATCTGACCCATACAGGTCCTCTACATGATATGACTCTGTGTCAGATGAATCGTCATCTACAGAATCTGAAAACCAGCTGGGTGGTAGTTGAAACGGATGGAGATGTGAATGGGATGGCTGCAATTGAGACACGGGAGGCTGGTGGTCCTGTTTCATAGATTCGGATATGTGTGCATCAGTGGGGGCTGATGCGTGCGTTTCGCAGTCTCCATGAATCTGAGATGTAGGTGAGGACATATGTGGTGTGGTGGAATACATTCGCAGATCTCTGTATTACTTTTAAATGACTTTGCATGTGATACAAGACATGTATCAGACGTTCACAGTGATTGAGGATATATTTGATATCACACAGATATTCTATTACATGTTTTAAGTGTTCATGCCTGTCGCATTTCAGAGGTGCATTCGAATCAGCAAGTGTGTCACACGTCATGGTGGAGCGCAATCTGCGATCAGGTCGGACTTTCAGGTGGAGCGCAATCTGCGATTATGCCGGACTTTCAGGTGGTGCGCAATCTGCGATTAGGTCGGACTTTTAAGTGGTGCGCAATCTGCGATTAGGCCGGACTTTCATGTGGCGCGCAATATGCGACTGTGTCCTTTCGTTGTAGTATAGGTGTTCACAAACATCCCATGTGCCTTCAGAGTGAGACGAAACAACGACGATGACATTTTGGAACACTCCATACACAACATATGGACAGTAAAACGTACATGAGATTATTGACAAATCAATGAAGACATGAGAAATGAGCCATCACCTGCCCACTAATCGTCAAGCTTGGCCTTCTCTAAGAGATAAATGAGGTTTCAATATAAAATAGAGACAGAAATGAAACCTGCGACTCACTGGAGCTGCCTGAGCGGCTGGACCGCTGACTCGACCTACTGTTTGATCGCTTTCCAAGTCCAAGGGCTTGCAGCTGGTTGCCCATGGAGGAACTGGTAGAGGGAGCAGGCGAAGGCGAGAGGCGTGCAGTTGCAGCGCCTGAAAAGCCATCCAGTTTGGTTGGGTCGATCTCGGCCTTCTTGCAAAGAGCATGAAGCATGATGTTCATGTCTTTGATCACCTTCTGAGCTGAATGGTAGATCACAGTCAGTATAACTGGCACAGATTAATCGAAATACTCACTTTCTGGGGAACCTCTCATGTTCCTGTCTTGCATGTACCCCACAGTCTCAAGGACCCAGAGGGGGTACGGCTTGGAACAACTCTTCTTCACCTTGGTGCAGTAGATGCACGCTGAGGTGAGGTATCGAACCGACGATCTTGATCGGCACTCCGGCTGATTGTTTGCTAGGCATGGACCACACATGTCCTTGTATTGAATTAGCCCAAGTAAGAAAAACCGGAAAATGCGACGCACCTCGCCATATGCAACCAAGCCACCTTCCACTCCAATGTCCTCACCAGCTGCCTCACGCTTGGAAGCCTTCTTTGGCGATGGCTTCTCAACGACGACGGCGGGAACAGAATCCATGGGCAATGCCTTCTGCATGGTATTTGTAAAACTGATAGAGAGCGACAAGCCTTGCACTCACCTGAGCTGCTTGGCGGGGTTTGCGCTTCGCAGTGGCTGCAGCCACAGGTGCATCTTGTGGGGAAGGGGAATCTTGGTGAGCCTGGCCAGACGGCGCGCGGCTGATAGGACGAAGTCCAGAAGGTGTCGGAATGGATGAAGTCGTTGATGGCAAGTCATCGACGTTGATGATGACTGCGCATGGTGCGCATGTTGCGCAAGTAAGGGAAGTGCGCTGGAAAGTGATGTTGAGGATACACACCTTCAGGTGCCTTCCCGGTAGATGCGCGGGTGCTGGGACGAGTCGATATGACCTCATCGTCGACTTCCATGTGTTCTGCACGCATTGTACATGTCAGGAATGACTTTACATGAGAAGATGAGATCAGGCGCACCTTCCGCGGGCTCAGAGGTTGCTGCAGCATCCTGTGAGAGCCACCACCGATCCTCTCCAGCGAGATCGGACAAATATCCATCGAGGGTGATGGCAAACAAGTTGGGGTGCCAATCCGGATGGGCTGCGCTCCCGGCATCGCACTTGGCTTTGATTTCTGCAACTGTGAACAGGTTCCAGTTAAGTGGAACCTTATCCTTGTGTGCTTGATACATTGCGCGCCCAATGACATTGATTGCAGGGTGCTGGCGTGGTTTGGCGTCCTTCTTGGCATGTTTCCTGATAATAGCGGTGATGGCTGACTATATATAACTTGTAAGTGTTCAGAAAGGAGAGAAACTATCGCAGATTGCGCACCATTTCTTCCTGCAGCTCCTTCTCCATCAGTGCACGATCTGCAGGGGGATTTGCCTCGAGGTGATGTAGGGCAGCTAGCACACGAGCCATAATAGCCAAAATGGACCTTTCGACAGAGAGGAGATTATCAGGGGTTGTCTTTGCCATTGGGAGATGTATATGGACAGAGTGAATAGCAAATTCCTTGCACACAAGTGGAAAAGGACGCCTTAGATGCGTGTAATGCTTCCCAAGAACCCCCAGCGATGAGCTAAGCGACTTTGAGCCATATCTAGACATCGTTCACACGACGTGCACATATGCCTTTGAAATTACATAGATAGCGGCACTTGCGGACCGGCTGAAAACATCGGCACTTGCGATCCGGTCTCAAAATGTCGGCATTTGCGGTCCGGTCCGAGGCCTGTGCGACGGCAGCATTTGTGGTCCGCCTGAAGGCAGCCGCCCAACTCAATAGCAGATATATTAGGACAATTGCCAATCTGGGGGTCATACACAATAATCCCATTTGTGTTTGATCAGACTTTGTGATCGTGTCCCTTTAAGTAAATTGGTTATCGATCGCAGTTTGCGATCTTGCTTCCATCGATCGATTTCCTTTTATGTGCAGTTATACCAACCTAAGATGGCAATTTGGACTCACGGCTATCTCACATATACCCAATAAGTCGTCTCTGGCATCCCCACACATTATGTCCACACCATCTGCCTCTGCTCGTTCTACCCGCGCTGAAAGGCGTTCCACTGGCACTACATCTGCTCCAAAGTCTTCAGCTCAGCCCCGTGTGAAATCCAAGCCCATGGCCGTGTCCACAAACCCATGGGAAGCGATTGCTGAGGATCCTGCAACAATTGAAGAGGAACCTGTCACACCTGTAGCAGCGTCACCCGCCGCTGAATCAAGTGAGGTGTGAATTTCCTCTTATTCAGACAGCCTCCTTTGTTAAATACATCAGGAGGACTCCAACCCGTGGAGTGACCTATTGGAAGACGACCCAGATGTTGCTGAAGGTGCTAAGGTGCGTAGTAATTGCATCTTACATATTCCTGAATACTTAAATATGTTGTGGACGCTTTTAGACACCAAGTAGCGTCTCTGCTGGCGCAGTCACCGCTGCCTCTGCTGGCGCAGTCACCGCTTCCACTGCCGGCGCAGTTGCCACCTCCACTACTGGCGCAGTTGCTGCCTCCTCCGCTCGCGCAGTTGCCGCCAAACCTGTTCCTGCACGTACCGATATAGCTGGTGGCGCAGTCTGCGCTGCCGGTGTTGGCACAGTTGCCTCTGGTGGCACACTTGCCGCTGCCTCTGGCCGCAAGATGTGCCGAATTATCAGTATGGTATGTCATACTGTCAATCCATGTGCATGAGGACCTTACAGTACATATCCACATACCATATTTTCTAGTCAACTGATGAAGAGGTCGACAAATTGGATGGAGATGGCATGATTGTCAGTGCAGCGGCTTCAGTAAGTCACCCATCTCCTCCTACATGTCCTGCGGTCCTGATAAGATGCCATTCAGACTCAATTTGACACAGACTTCATGGAGGATGCAGGGGAGCGACCGGAACTCCCGCCTCCTTCCCCTGACCCCACGTCTGGATCTGTAAGTCATAACATTACTCCAATGTCATCGCATTCACCCCAGGCTTCTAGATCAGCGCTGCGCGATCACCGCACACAATCATGGGTGTGCCTACAGACATATTCATGGATGAGGAAGGGACGCCACGCACGCCACAGGAAGCGATCGACATGTTCAGTTCAGATCTTCATGACCTAAGTACCCGCTTGCACAGAGTTTCCGATGATCTGGCCATGTGTCAGATGGTTTTTAGTAAGCTTGCAGGTTTTATTAATGTGTTGGCGGAGCGCATCGCTGCCCTTGAGGCGAAGTAGGACGGTGTACATATGTAGGAGTGTAGATACTGAATATGACTCGATGTGTGATAGTAGAAGAGTGGGAATCATCTGAAATATGTTACTGGCATATGATACCGAGCATTCCCGCAAATTGCGACATGACTCGCAAAGTGCCATGACTCGCAAATTGCGACATGACTCGCAAATTGCGATATGACTCGCAAATTGCGACATGACTTGCACAGTGTGCCACGACCCGCCGATGGCGCCATCACCTGCAACCTGCACCATCATTGCAGACTGTGTCATGTTGCAATTCTCAGACATGTTGCAATCCCACAGATTGCGGTACCCACATGTTGTCTGCAAGAACACCTGAAACATGTCACAAGTACATGTTGGTGCAGCACATATTCCCTGTGTTTGAGCTGTTCACCATACATGTTTCATACAACTTTAGGCTTGAAACGACATTATGATGCTGTCCTATTACACTTGACATACAGATCCTAGATCATTGAAAACATATTTAAGGACTGTCATTCTGAAGCGTTGGTATCACAATATCATCTAAAGCCCACACCACCACTCTTCGCTAACACTCAGCTCACCCTTAAACTCACTCTATCATATAGTAATCACCATGCAGACTGCACCATCTTCTGCCACTTCCCAATCCCAGACATCTTCATCTGTTACATCCTCTGGTCCTGCACACCCTCAGGCTTCAGAAAGTCTGACAGGCACGAATTTTGTCCTTACAATTGAGGATAAGAAGATACTCAAGGATAAATATCTTAAGGACTTTCAAACCGGCGACCGCGACCTCCGAAAGCAGTTCATTGGCAATGCAGTGAGGGAGCTGGCCCTCCTTCGCCCAGCGCAACCTCCGGTTAGCAAGAAAGTGGCAACGAGGGTATGTGCGATGTGATCACAGAAGTAAAGATGGCTCACCAAATTCTAGATTATCAGGAAATGGTTTTACAATAACTATGAAACCCCTCAGCGTCAACTTGTCAAATTTACTCGCAAGTGGTCTGCTCGAAGTGCATATTTTGAGGAGAATCGCGTCCACATCATGGAGAATGCTACAGAAGTCTCACACATCTCTCCAGGTAGTCCAGGGTACTTGGGTGCTCTTCAGAGAGAGATCACCATTCAATGGAACAATGAGCCATTGCAAGGAAGAGAGAAATACCAGGCCTTAGCTGATGAGTGGTCATCAGGACAAGCACCAGATACTGTCAAGCGTAGGCAAGTCATCCTATCATGATTAGAAGGTCTCTGCTTATATCTAGGACTCAGAATGGCCACCTCTATGCGAAGTCGCATTATCCGAGACTTCCAGACTCAGTTATATAACACATGTGGTGTTCGCAGCCTGGTCCTAACCTCATTTGCAGATGAACAGCAACGTATCAGAGCAGCAATGTAAGCTATCATCATACATTGTATGGGATCAAATGGAGGGGCATTGATTCATACATACAGGGATGAGATCACTGGTAAAAATGATGATAATCAAATGGGGTTTATGGAATTCTGTCCAGACTGGAACACCACCGATTTATGGAAGCAATGGACAGAGTATAACACAGATATATTTAAAACAAGTTGGGTGATACTACATTTAACCATTCAACATGCTGATGGGCTATCTAGGCAATGTGGATAATCCCCTTCATGAGGGTCATTCAAGAACGTCCAAACGTCCCTTGTCAATATCTGTAGACTCAGATGGAGCCCCCATCCTTCCAGACGTCACCATGAGTGACCCCCACTTGGCAAGGGACATGCAAACAATGCTGACACATTATATGCGTGCACATATTAGTATGTCCTACTCTCATTATCATAGGGCCAACCATAACACATCTGCCATAGGACATGCAACTGGGAAACCAAAGCAGACCATTCCCTGGGGGGAGCTGACACAGGACCCATCGTCCTGGATCAAGGAAGAATGTTACCCTCATGACTTTGAGTGGAAGCACCCTTCCAAGATCAAAATAAATGAAGTATTTCGCCTCATCTCTTACTGGAGGGATCGAACTGCTGAGGGAGAGGAAGCCCTGATTTGGGTTAGAACATCAAAACTCTTTGATGATAGGCCAGCAACACGAGGTCGGAGAATGCGAAGGGGTTCTCTTCAGGAAGAGTCCTCACATGAGGAAGTATTCACTTTTCCACAAAGCTCAGATCCTAGTGTGGGTGAAGAAGACAGCTCGACATGTGAAGATGATATAGATGAGCCATGGATGGGGATACAAGACATACTTGACACTGGAAATGAACCTGTGATCATCTCTACTGAAAAGGATGCTTCAGATTCCTCTTCATGTGAGTGCATAATTCATGTCACTATGCTTGCATTTACAGTAACTCCCAATAAGCTTTGCCAGACGATGATAGCAGATCCACACCACCATCACCTTCAGGTAAACACACTCAGCTAATTTGTTACCTCACACTAATCATTCCATGTCAGGGGCAGAATACAGTCACAATGAAGAGGTCAGAAAGGGAAAGCGTCCACTAAGACTGACTGAAAATGCTGTGTAAGTACATCACCCTTTATTGTAATGTTGTGTGTTTCTTATTCTCACAATCATACAGGGTGACTGGAACACGTTTCCATACGATGTACACAGAAAGAAAGAAATAGAAATGACATTCTTAATGTGTGATCAGACATTGTGATCAACTCCATTGCGTGGCAATCTGCGCCTGGGTGCCCTGTCCAAATTCGCAAGATGCGCCTGGGAGCCCTGTCCCTCAGCTGCGAGATGCGCCAGGTAGCCATGTCCTCATCCACGAGATGCGCCTGGGCGCCGTGTCCTCTGTCGCATCTTGCGCCTTGGAGCCCTGTCCTTCAATCGCAAGATGCGACTGGGAGCCGTGTCCTTGGTCGCATTTTGCACCAGTATGCCCTGTCCTCTGTCGCATTTTGCGCCAGGGTGCCCTTTCCTTCAATCGCGAGATGCGCCAGGTAGCCATGTCCTCTGCCCGCAAGATGCGACTGGCAGCCCCGTCCTCTGTCGCATCCTGCGCCTGTGTGCCCTGTCCCTCAACCGCGAGATGCGACTGGGTGCCCTGTCCTCTGTCGCATTGTGCACCTGGGTGCCCTTTCTTTCAATCGCGAGATGCGCCAGGTAGCCATGTCCTCATCCACGAGATGCGCCTGGGCGCCGTGTCCTCTGTCGCATCTTGCACCTTGGAGCCCTGTCCTTCAATCGCAAGATGCGACTGGGAGCCGTGTCCTTGGTCGCATTTTGCGCCAGTATGCCCTGTCCTCTGTCGCATTTTGCGCCAGGGTGCCCTTTCCTTCAATCGCGAGATGCGCCAGGTAGCCAT
>Ga0137418_10004484_pt1 | contig 12820 bp, 14 predicted proteins | sample CZODoug3_1_2_16f_FD_122242 | JGI IMG/M metagenome (GOLD analysis project Ga0137418, IMG submission 122242) | Vadose zone soil fungal communities from Angelo Coast Range Reserve, California, USA - CZODoug3_1_2_16fungal (Hybrid Assembly) | ecosystem: Environmental > Terrestrial > Soil > Vadose...
GCGATGAAACGAAGGCTCGGCCCAATCTTCAACGCTGCGAACGACGCCGTTGAGCAGGCTCTCAGCAAAACGAGTCTCGCGGAGCTGGTACGCGGCGTCGGCTAAATTTGCCTGAAAGTGTAACTGACACGGATATGTTCAATCTGAAGGAGTGACGACAATGGGTAGGCTAACGGACAAGAATATCCTTATCACCGGCGGTAACAGCGGGATCGGGCTGGCCACAGCGCAGGAATTCGACAGAGAGGGCGCGCGCGTCGCCATCTGCGGCTTGAATGAGAGGACGCTGCAGGCGACGAAGGAGACGCTCGGAGCCGGAAGTCTCGCGCTTCGCGCGGACGTCAGCAATCTCTCCGACCTCGACACGATGTTCGCGACGATCAGGCGGGAGTTCGGGCACCTGGACGGCATCTTCGTAAATGCAGGTTACAGCGAGTTCCTGTTGTTCGAAGACGTGACGGAGCAAAGCTTCGACAAGGTGATCGCCGTCAATTTCAAAGGAGTTTACTTCACGATTCAAAAGGCCTTGCCGCTGCTCAGGCGAGGCTCGTCTGTCATCATTAATGCGTCTGTTGGCGCGCGTAAGGGGTGGCCGACCACCTCGACCGTCTCGACCTGCAAGGCCGCTGTCGTCCATCTCGCTCGAATCCTCAGCGCCGAACTCATGGACCGCGGGATTCGCGTGAATACCCTAAGCCCAGGCCCGACGGACACCGCGATGTTCGGTCGCTTCCCAGGCGAAGAGCAGGGCGAAGCGGTCAAGGGCGTCCTCGGAACCAACAATCCAAGCAAGCGGATCGCCGATCCGTTGGAAATCGCGAAGCTGGCGGTCTACCTCGCGTCGGACGATTCTGCGTACGTCGTCGGGGCAGACTTCCTGATCGACGGCGGGGTCACGGCCATTTCCGCCGTGGGCGCCTGAGCCTCGTTGCAGAGAGTCGAGGCCTTCAGGGTTCTGCGGGAAAGTAACTGGAGCTAAGTATGAGGCTGTCGTGTATCTGACTGAAGCTCGTCACGTTACTGGGGAGGTGCTGCACGTGGACGGCGGTGCGCACGCTGGCCGGTGGTAAGCACTTGGAAAGGAGTTCGATGCCGAGGCTGGCCGAGATGCCGCCTACTCCGCGGCTTAGAACGTCCTCGCTACGGCCAAGGAACATCTTGGCTCACTCGATTGGGTGACTCGCGTCGTTCGCCTCAGAGTGTTCATGGCAACCGCCGGGGGCTTCGTCGACCAGCCCAGGTCGCGGACACCGTCTCGGATCTGTTGCGAGATGTCTTTGTCATCGAGAACACATCGGTTCGGCTGGTTATCGGCGTTGCGAGCCTTCCTCTCGGGGTCCCGATCGGACTCGATGTCATCTTCAAGGTGGCAGAGTAACAAACGCACGCGGAGGCCAAACGGTCTTTGACTGCCGCTTCCAGCCTGACGCTGCTCCTTCCGTTTCTGCCGATCTGAACAACCAGTGACACCCATAGTCACTTACATCGCACACGCCAGGGCCGCATCGCTACCACCACGCGGGGGTAACAGCGTGCGTAGAAAGACAGTCGAGCACACATATATGTTCGAATGGCCGCCGAACTGATGCCGCAAATCACTAATACGCAGGTGAGTTCGTGAGCACGAGGTTTGCGTCAAGGCGGGGCGTGGTCACGAAGAAGTGCATTGGGATCAACCGCGAACGTGACGCCAGGCGTCGCGTGGAAACGATTGATCGATCTGACCCAGGTCGACGTTATCAGAGCGGTGTAACTCGGTGCTTAGAGTCCCAAGCTGGTGAGCAACAGGTCGATCTGTCGTTCGACCTGTTTGCGATCGTAGGAAATCAAGGCTGTCCGCAAGAGTCCCTGGAGAAACGTTCCAATGATTTGGACAACGATTTCTGGTTCAAGGTCGGCCTTAAGTTCCCCAGCGGCTTTGCCGGCGCGTATTCGCTCAGTGAGCAGCGTAAGGAACGCGCCTATTTCGCTCAGTACGTATGCGCGCAACTCGCGCTCTTGAAGGACATCGCTCGAGATGCTGCCAGCCATCAAGCACAAATTCGGCGTTTTTGGATCGTCTAACTGGTCAAGCACTGTTGTGAGCAATGCGCGGACACCGGCTTTGACTGAGGGCGCTGATGTGAGTGCCGCGATGCGCTCGCGTCCGACCGTTTCGTTGTAATGCTTCAAGCACTCCAGGTAGAGCCGCTCCTTACTCTTGATGGTGTTGTAGAAGGACCCCTCACCAATTTTCATGACCTTCAGGAGGGCGCGCAGGGACGTGTTCGAGTAGCCGTGCTTCCGAAACAGCTGGGTGGCACCGGCAATCGCCTTCTCGTAATCGAACGTGATGCCGCGCGGCATGGCATCATTATAAGTCCATTTGTAGCGACCGCTAAAAACATCTTGACACGAGGCGCGGCAGGCGATAGTACTTGTAGCGTCCGCTACAGACAGACGGTCGTTTTATGTGGGCGTGTTGGATGGCAAGGTCGCGATCGTGACGGGCGCGGAGAGACGCATCTGGGCGGGCATCGCGAAGGGACCTGGCGCCGCGGGGCCACAAATGGCGCGACAGCAAACTCTCGAATCGAAGAATACGAAAGCAGGGCACTGTGACGACCGAAGCGCTTTATACGGACACCGCACTGCGTGCATGGAAGCTCGTTATCACGCAGCTCGACCAGATGTTCTCGTCGATGAACGATGAGGAACTGCGACGGGAAGTGGCGCCAGGGAGAAATCGCGTCTTCTACCTGATGGGCCATTTGACGGCGGTCCATGATCGCCTGCTGCCGATGCTGAGCCTCGGCGAACGTCTACATCCTGAGCTCGACGATGATTTCTTGACCAATGCCGACCGCGTTACGGCGGACCGCGTCGCTCCGGAGGCCGTACGTCTGGCATGGTCGGAGGTCAATGCGCGGTTGACCGCGGCCATGGCCGCGTTGCCGCCAGAAGAGTGGCTGAAGAAACACGGCGCGGTCTCAGATGAAGACTTTGCGAAGGATCCCCTGCGCAATCGTCTCGCCGTGCTGCAGACGAGAACGACCCACGCCGGCTTCCATGCAGGGCAGATCAGGTTGGCAGTGACCAAAGGATAGTTCCCCCGCAGGTGCCGGGAGACTTGGGAGACCAGAATGGCAGATGAACGAGTAGCGGTTGCGTCAGGCTCCAGCCAGGCAGCGTCCAGCAAGAGGGTCGCGCCCTTCGTCGCGGTCGCCGCTCTAGCGATCGTCGGAGTTGTGGTCTGGCGACTGTTCTTTGTACCGTCCACGCCGTCCAGCGTCGTGGAACTGACCGGCCGCGTCGAAGGCGATGACTCGGCGGTAGCGGCCAAGGTCGCGGGCCGCATTCTGGAGATTCGCGTTCGCGAGGGCGATGAGATGAAGGCCGGCGATGTGATCGCCGTGCTCGATGATCGTCAGGTTCAGTCTCGTCACGATCAGGCGCAGGCCGCCTTGACTGCCGCCGAGGCAAGGATCGCGTCGGCGCGGGCGCAAGTGGCTGTCCTCGAAGAGCAACTGAAGCAGACACAGCTTGCATTCGGCCAGTCGGAGAACGATTCGCAGGGGCGGGTTGCCCAAGCCGAGGCCGATCTCACCGCGGCCGAGGCCGACCGTACTCGGCAGGAGGCGTCGCTCAAGCTCGCTCTGTTCGACAAAGACGCCTATACACATTTGGTCACGACCGGCGCCGTCTCGGAACGCCAAGGTCGTTTGTCCGTTGCGACGGCCGATCAGCAGGAGGCCGCGGTCGCTGGCGCGAAGCGGCGGGTCGAGGCGGCACGTGGCGCGGTAACAACCGCCAAGGCCAGTCTGTCCAATCCGGGCATTCGTCAGTCGCAGGTCGCTGCAGTCCGGCAGCAATTGATCCAGCAGCAGGCGGAAATCGCAAATAGCGTCGCCAGCGCGGAGCAGGCGCGGTTTCAGTTGGCCGAGGCCGACGCCAATCGCCAGGACTTGACCGTGGTCGCGCCATTTGCCGGCACCGTTATTACTCGAGCCGCCGAGCCGGGCGAGGTCATTCAGGCCGGCACGCCAATCGTGACGCTCCTCGATCTCGCCAAGGTCTACCTTCGGGGCTTTGTGCCAGAGGGTGAAATCGGCAGGATCAAGATCGGGCAAGTGGCCCACGTCTATCTAGACTCGAACATCACTCAGGCACTCGATGCGTACGTGTCTCGCATCGATCCGCAGGCCACCTTCACACCCGAGAACACCTACTTCCGCGACGATCGCGTCCGACAGGTCGTGGGAGTGAAGCTCCAACTGAAAGGGGGCTTCGGGTACGCAAAGCCCGGCATGCCGTCTGAGGGCGAGGTTCTCGTCAGCGGCGACACATGGCCGAAGCGACGGGGACACCGATGACGACCGCTGCAACTCTTTCGTCGGTGATTTCCGACGTGTCGCCGAGGATGTCGGCGGTTCGAGTCGTCCGCCTAGCCAAGAAGTACGGCGATACCCAAGCGGTAGGCGGCATCGATCTCGACATCAGGCGTGGTGAGATCTTCGGCCTCATCGGACCTGACGGTGCCGGAAAAACGACGACGTTCCAGATCCTCGCCGGGGTCATGGAGGCCACCTCCGGTGTCGCAGAGATCTTTGGTCGTCCCGCGCGACAGATGCGGTCGCAGACCGGCTACCTCACGCAGGCCTTCAGCCTCTACCCGGAACTGACTGTCAAGGAAAACATTCGGTACGTTGGCGACCTGCGCAGCGTGCCGCCGAGGGACATCGCGAGCCGCGCGACCCGCTATCTCGAGATGTTCGACATGCTGCGCTTTCAGGACCGGCTCGCTGGACGGCTCAGTGGTGGCATGAAGCAAAAGCTCGCCCTCGTATGTGCGCTAGTACCCGAGCCGCGTGTGTTGCTGCTCGACGAGCCGACCACCGGCGTCGACCCGGTCTCTCGCCGGGAATTCTGGGATGTGCTCGCTCATCTCGCGGGCGATGGTCTCACCGTCGTGGTCGCGACACCGTATCTTGACGAAGCCGAACGCTGCCATCGCGTGGCGTTGATGTACCACGGCGTGTTGCACCAGATCGGCACGCCCGCAGACCTCAAGCAGAGCATCAGCTCTCAGCGATTGGAGCTGCGAACCCCGGACCTGGCCATCGCTGAACAGTTGCTGAATGGCGAAGCGCGCGAGACGGTGGACATCAAGGACGTCCAGCGGTTCGGCGACCGCCTCGATGTGCTCGTCGCGGACTCGGTCGTCTCGCGGTCGGCCATCGAGACCCTGTTCCGCAGCAAGGGTATGGCCATCTCGGACATTCAGGTGGGCCAACCGACACTCGAGAACACGTTCGTCGCTACGCTGCGAGCCCTGGGAGAAGACACCCGATCGGAAGCCTTTCCCGGCGACCATGACCACGGGCACCTTCGGGGACGCACCGCCATCGGCGCAACGAACCTCACGAAGCACTTCGGGTCCTTCACCGCTGTGAAGGACGTCAACATTCACATCAAGTACGGCGAGGTCTACGGCCTGCTCGGCGCCAACGGCGCCGGCAAGACCACCACGATCAAGATGCTGTGCGGACTACTCGCTCCCACCTCCGGCCAGATGCAACTCGCGGGGGAGACTGGCAGCCTGCGCTCGCAGGCTGTCCGCCAGCAACTCGGGTACATGTCCCAGAAATTCTCGCTGTATGACGATCTGAGCATCGAAGAAAACCTGGCGTTCTTTGCTGGTGTCTATGGCGTTCCTGGCTCCGAGCGCGCGGCCAGGCGTCATTGGGCCCTGTCATTCGCGGGACTTGAGGGCAAGGAGAAGCTGGTAACCGGGAGTCTGCCGGGGGGGTGGAAGCAGCGCGTCGCTCTCGGCGCCGCCATCATGCACGAGCCCTCCATCCTCTTCCTAGACGAACCCACATCCGGCGTGGATCCGCTCGCCCGCCGAGCGTTCTGGAAGGTCATCAATCGCCTCGCCGATCTCGGCACGGCGATCCTTGTCACCACGCACTATCTCGAGGAAGCCGAGCAGTGCAATCGCATCGGCTTCATGGTTGCGGGCGAAGTGGTCGCGGAAGGCACACCCGGCGAGATCAAGGGCCGGCAGGAAGGGACCCTTCTCGAATTATCCGTCGACAAGCCTCAACTCGCCTCGGACGTGCTCAAGCAGGATCTCGATCGCTGGCGCATTTCACTCTTTGGCGATCGGCTGCACGTCATCTCGGACGATACGCCGATTCGCGGGATCGAGCGAACGACGTCGCGGCTCGCCCGTCATGGCATTCGTGTGCTCTCTGCCAGAGACGTGACCTTTTCTCTCGAGGACGTCTTCATCGGCGTGGTGGAGAAGGCCCGACAACAAGGGCTAGTCGCCCTCGACAACTAGGTGGTCCCCATGAACCGAGTCCTCGCTCAGGCGCGAATCGAACTCATTCAGATCACGCGCGATCGCATGGCGTTGATCCTGATTCTCGCGCTGCCCGTCATCCTCCTGATTGTCATTGGATCGGCGATCAACTTGAAGGTCAGTCACCTGCCGATCGTGATTCAGGATTTCGACGGCTCAGGCACGTCGCGTGAATTCGCGGACGCGTTCCGCGCGTCCGATTCACTCTACGTGGTCTCATGGCCGACCGATCGCGGTCCTGAAGACGCGCTCGTGCTGAACAAGGCACGGGCCGCACTCGTGATTCCCTCTCATTTTGAACGCGACCTGTTGCGGCGCGGCGGAGCACCCGTGCAACTGCTCGCCGACGGGTCCGACTCGAACACGGCGGCTCTTGTGGCCGGATACGTGACCTCGATCGTATCGGCGTACAACCAGTCCCACGGCCGCGCCCAGGATGCAGCTCCGGTGAGAGCCGAGACGCGCCTCTGGTACAACCCTGGCCTCGACAGTAAGAAGTACTCCGGACCTGGCGCGTACGTGCTCAACCTGTCGCTGTTCGCGCCGCTCCTCGCGTCGTTGGCGATGGCCAAAGAGAGCGAGACGAAAACGATCTTACAGGTCTACGTGTCGAACATTTCTGCCCATCAATTCCTGCTCGGCAAGGTGCTCGCGTTTACCGTGGTCTCCCTCGCCGAGAGCCTTCCTATGCTCGTCACGCTCAAGGTCTACTTCGGCATGTCGTTCGCCGGCGATCCGACGCCGTTCATTGTGGGCACCGTGCTCTATGCCTTCTGTATTGCCGCATTCGGGGTGATGGCCGGGGCTGCGATCCCCGTCCGCGCGTTGGCGACGCAGGTGGTCTCAATAGGCGGATTCCTCCTCACGTTCCTACTCTCCGGTCTAGTTTTTCCAGTAGACAACATTCCGTGGCAGCTCCGGTGGATTTCGAACTTCGTGTGGGCCAAGCACTACATCGCCGTTGTCCGCGACGCGTTTCTTCAAGGCGGCGGGTGGCGCTCTACCTGGCTGGAAATCGTGATCATCGCCTTTACTGGCCTTGTCTTCTACGCGATTGCGTGGAAGACCCTGCGCCCCATGCAAGTGAGCGCCTAGGAGCATCCCATGCTGCGCGGATTCTTCAACTCCCGGCTCCTGGCGCTCATGCGGAAAGAGTTCAACCAGATTCGGCGCGACACGCGCATTGTCATGTCCCTCATCGTGCCGCCCGCCCTGCTGTTGCTGGTGTTCGGATCGGTGCTCAATTCGAAAATCGAAAACGTGCGGTTGGGCGTGATCGACCAATCGGGCACGAGCGAGAGCCGTGAGCTCATTGCCGACTTGAGCGTGAGCAGGAGTTTCCGGCTCACACGTGCGTTTCTGTCGCCGGGCGATCTGAGTGACGCCGTGATGGACGGCCGCGTGCAGGCGGGCCTCATCATTCCGGCGGAGTTCCGCCGTGATCTCGAGAAGGGCCGTCAGGCGACCGTGCAGTTCGTCCTGAATGCGATGGATGCGAATACGGCGACGGTCGCGAAGACGTACGCCCAGGGCGTCGTATCCGCTTACGGCAAGGGTGTGCGCGGACCTGGCGTTCACGCGCGGTTCGATGAAGCCGCGGGCGCAGTCGCGAGGCCAGGCGGCGTCGAGCTCCAGCCATCGTTTCTCTATAACCCGGGGTTGTTTGCCGCGTGGTTCACGGTCACTGGCGTGGTGGGACTGCTCTGCATCCTGAATAGTACGCTCGTCGCCTCATCGGCCCTGGTGAAGGAGCGCGAGGCTGGCACGATCGAGCAACTCCTCATGTCGCCAGCCACGACCACAGAAATCATCGTGGCGAAAATCGCGCCGCTGTTCGCCGCGCTTTGCGTGATGGTGGTGATTCTGGTGGTCGGCATCGGACGCGTGGTCTTTGGCGTGCCATTCAACGGCAGCGTGTTCCTCGTGTTCGCCGGCGCGGCCCTCTGCCTGCTGGGCGGCATCGGCATCGGCATATTCCTCGCCACATTCACGAGATCCGCATACCAGACGCAGCTCGCGTCCTTCTTCATCAATCCCCCGCTGGCGTTCCTGTCAGGTGCGGTGACCCCGGTCGAAGCGATGCCTGCGTGGCTGCGACCCGTCACGCAGATCAATCCGATCTACCACTTCGGCGTCATTGCGCGCGGCAGCATGTTGAAGGGGAGCGGACTCGAAACGCTCTGGCCGAATTTTCTGGCGCTCGCGCTGATCGCGCTTGCCCTTCTGACGCTGAGCATCATGCGTTTTCGCAAGCAACTCGCATAGGAAGATTGCCCTTTATGAAGCGGTTCGATACAACGTACAGGCTGGCGTCCTCCGGCAGCCTCGCTCTGATGCTGCTGGTCGCGCGGCCGGCCCAGGGTCAAGTCGTCGCGAGCCCGCCGACGCAAGGCGCGGTCGCGTCTCAGCTGCCCCTCTCTGGAGAATCACCGCAGGGTGGCGCCGTGATCGTGGGCCAGGCACCCGTCCCCGGCACGACAACCAGCGTCAACACGCTGAACGTGACGACGCAAACGCTCGGGCCGTTCTCCGGGAGCGTCAACGGGTCTGCGCGCCGACCGTTGTCGGGAGCGCTGGGAATTGCCGACGCCATCGATCGCGGCCTCGACTTCAATCTCGGCGCGGAGGGCATTGCGCAGGCGATTCGGCAGGCGCAGGGGCAAGCCACGATCGCGCGAAGCGAACTGCTACCCCACATCGGCGCCACCGCGAGCGAAACGAGGTTGCAAATAAACCTGGCCGTTGTCGGGTTGCAGGCCAACACCTTCGGAGGTCTACCGATTCCGACCGTCGTCGGCCCGTACAACTACTTTGACCTCAGGGCCCGTGTGACCCAGACCGTCTTGGACCTGACTGCGTGGCGAAACTATCAGTCGGCAGAAGAGATCGTCCGCGCCGACGAACATGTCATGAAGGACGCTCGCGATCTCGTCGTCCTCGCGGTTGGCGCCTCCTACCTCCAAGTGTCCGCAGCTAAGGAGCGGGTCACAGCGGAACAGGCCCAACTCGATACGGCGACCGCCCTCTTTCAGCAGGCCTCACAGCAACACGACGTAGGCGTGCTGGCGCAGACTGACGTCAACCGCAGTCGGATTCAGATGCTCACCGAGCGTCAGCGGCTGGAGACCCTTCGAAATGACCTGGCGAAACAGAAGATCAACCTGGCGCGGCTGATTGGTCTACCTGCCGATGATCACTTCGACGTGTCCGATGTCGTCGGATTCTCATCAGGGTCTTCGATCGATGTGGGTGCCGCGCTCAAGACAGCGCTCGGACAGCGTGAGGATCTCAAGGCCAACGACGCGCAGTTGAGGGCGGCACATTTGACGCGATCGGCGGCACGAGCCGAACGCCTGCCGACGCTGTCGGTGAATGGCGACTACGGCGTCAACGGAACGAATTCGGACGAAGCGCACCGAACGTTCTCGGCGACCGCGCTCGTGACCGTCCCGCTCTGGCTCGGCGGGCGAACGGAAGGATCCGTTCAAGTGGCCGACGCCGCGTTGAGACAGCGCGCGGCCGAGCGCGAGAACGCGATGAGCCGGGTCGAAGCCGAGGTCCGTAGTGCAGTGCTGGATATGCAAGCTGCCGGTAACCAGGTGTCCGTCGCTGACGACAATCTCAAGGTCGCCAAAGAGAACCTCGAGTTGATTCGTCAGAAATTTCAGGCCGGCGTATCCGACAACGTGGAACTCGTGCAAGCGCAGGAAGCAGTGGCCACGGCTCAACTGGATGTGATCAACAGCGTTCTGGCACACAACGTGGCCAAACTCGCGTTCGCTAGGGCCCTCGGAGAGGCAGCGAGCAATTGGCGAACTTACTTGAAGATTCCGTAGGCCCAGCGGACGGGCGCGACGCGACGAACACGGCGGATCGCTCTTCCGTCAGCCCCGGTTTCGACAGAGCTGGAGTCGCCGATATCATGAAGGGCGCGGGTCTGACACACGGCGGCCTCTACGGGCACTTCGACTCGAAGGACGGTCTGACCGCAGAAGTGACTTCCCGTGCGCTCAGGAACGAAGGATGGATCGAGGGCCGAACCGGGGCCGGCACCCTGTCACTCGAGAACCTAGTGCGCAGCCATCTCTCGCGTACTCATCGAGACGATGTGTGCGCTTGCAAACCGGTGCTTACATGAGTCTGCTGGAGCAGCAGTTCTTTCCGAACTCAGACCGCATTGAGATCCTCGCAGACATTACCTTGCCGCCGGGCGCGCGCCCCGAAGCGACGGAGAAAAGCGTGAACACGCTCGAGCGGTGGCTCAAGCAGCAGCCGGAAGCACAGATCGTCAGTTCGTATCAATAATCTGCTTGCAAGTTGCAAATGATATGCGCAAGGAGCTTGTCATGTCTCTGTATGGGACGGGAGAACTCATTGAGGGCCTCCGCGGAGTGCGCGAGAACACGATCAAGATTGCGGAAGACATTCCTGAAGAGCGGTATTGGTACCGGCCAACACCCGAGAGCCGATCGGTAGAGGAGCTATTCTTGCACATCATCGCCTCCTTTCAGGCGAGCCAGCGGCTCCACGGGACAGAGCGCGTTCGCTCTTACGAGCAGTACGACTTTGCGGCTCTCTTAAAGCGAGTGCCCGTACAGGAGGGCGATCGCCGTTCGAAAGCGGAAATCTTAGCGCTGCTCAGAGGGGAGAACGCCCGTTTCAGTCAGTGGCTCGCGAGCTTGCCCGAGTCCCAACTTGCGGAGACCGTGCAGATGCCCGCCGGAGCGACACCTGCGGTCAAGAATCGATTTGAATTGTTGCTCGCCGCGAAGGAACACGAGATGCATCACCGTGCACAACTGATGGTGCTGGAGCGTTTACTCGGCATCGTGCCGCACATAACCCGGAGCCGATAGACGAAAAGACAGCCGGCACAAGCGCGCGTCTAGAAGACGACTATGAGCAAGGAGTGCATCCATGAGAGTGACGCGCGAGCACGCGGCGGCTCACTGCGAGAAGATCTTTCAACGTTTCTGGGATCATTAGCTCCGTCGGGTGAAAGAACAGGCTGAATCGGCGAGCCGGGCTGGGTCTCTGGAGCGACCTCCAGAGGAAAACGATCCCAGCCAAAGCGGCGCTCCCAGTTCACTCAACGTGCGCGCGCACGACGAGTAGACAAGCGCATGGATTCTCGGTGAAATCAGCGGATCTGGCTTGGAGGCAAAGGCATGAACACGCGGCTGCTCATGACGCTGCGGGTCACTGTCGCGGCGCCGCAGAACATCGGCGCCGTACCGCACGGCACTCGTCGGACTGCTCCGCTGAGCGGCGGGAGCTTCGAAGGTCCGCGTCTTCGCGGAACAGTCCTGCCCGGTGGCAGCGCCGACTGGCTGCTGCTTCGAGCGGACGGCGTCCTCGAGCTGGACCTGCGCGCCACGCTGCGGACCGACGACGGCGCGCTCGTCTCGATGCGATCGTTCGGGCTACGCCACGGTCCGCCGGAAGTGATCGCGGCCGTCGCACGCGGCGAGGCGGTTGATCCCGCGACCTACTACTTTCGGACCACGCCACGGTTCGAGACCGCGCATCCCGCGTACGCGTTCCTGAATCGTCTCGTTGCCGTCGCCAGTGGCGACCGCCGCCCAGAAGGTCCGATCTACACCATTCACGAAGTTCTCTGAAGTTCTCTGACGAAGGGACGAACTCATGAATTCGCGACCGCTCATGCTCCTGAGGCTCGACACGTCTGCCGCCGAGGAGATCGGCTCGACACCGCGCGGCGCGCGCTCGATTTTCCCTGTCGCAGGCGGCTCGTTTGAAGGCGAGCGTCTTCGCGGCAAAGTGCTCGCGGGTGGCGGCGACTGGGTCACGGCGAACGGCGACGGGACGTTCGAGCTCGACTTGCGGGTGACGCTCGAGACCGACGACGGCGCCTTAATCCACATGACCTTCACTGGCGTGCGAGACGATGCGAACCACTACTTTCGGACGCTGCCGCACTTCGAGACCGCCGCGCCCCAATATGCGTTCCTCAATCGTTTGCTCGCAGTGGGCATTGGGCAGATCCGTCCGGAGGGACCGGTTCACGCTATCGAGGAGATTCTCTGAAACGAATACGCAGATTATCGCGCGATAGGGCAGGACAGTCGGTCAAGACACGCTGGAGCAGAGGCCCCACACCGGGCCAGCCGTCGGCAAAGGTCGAGAACAGGCGCTGCAGATTGAACTCTTGGCCAACGTATGTCGCTTGCGAATAAATCGAAACCGCCAGGAGTGGGACCGGGCCATCCAGCCGAGTCGGACGAGTGTGACACCAGTTGTGACGCAACCCCTTAAAACCATCGAGATTGATGAGGATTTACAGGGAGCTATGCCGATCGGATCGCATCGGTCCAAGTTACTGACTGTGCGGATCTTCATCGTCCTTGGTCACGTTTGATGGAGCGGCAGGGACGCTGCTCTCCAGAAACCCTGTCGAAAGAGGTCAAGCAGCTTCGGGTTCGATGATTTGCAGACCCAGCTTCGCCGCTCGTT
>Ga0137418_10004489_pt1 | contig 12809 bp, 23 predicted proteins | sample CZODoug3_1_2_16f_FD_122242 | JGI IMG/M metagenome (GOLD analysis project Ga0137418, IMG submission 122242) | Vadose zone soil fungal communities from Angelo Coast Range Reserve, California, USA - CZODoug3_1_2_16fungal (Hybrid Assembly) | ecosystem: Environmental > Terrestrial > Soil > Vadose...
GAGAAAAAGTAATGGGCGGCCAGACTAGTTACACCCTCGATCGGCCCGTGGCCGTTGCAGGTCAGATCAACGACACCGACGACATCGTGGTGCGCTCCTGGCCCTGCGGCACTGTCTCGATCCTCCCCGGCACCTTCTGCGAACTCGTTCTTCAGAGTGGCAACTACGTTGTGGCCCCTGCCGCTTCGACTGGTCAGGAGATCGCAAAGCCCGCGGGTGTTGCCGTCTACAAGGATATGCTGGAGCCGGGCGGATACGTCGCTGGCAATCTGGTGCCGATCATGCGCAAAGGGCAGATCTGGGGCATCTACAGCGGCTCCTCGATCCCCACTGACTTGCAGGACGCGAAGGTCAGTCACTCCTCGACGGTGGCGACCAACAACGGCACTTTCACCGATGCGACTTCTTCGGCGACCGCAGGCTCCGAAGTGACTGGCGCCCTCGCTAAATACTCAGGCTCTAACAGCACCTCGACTCTCGTCCTGGTCGAACTCGACATCCCCCGGAGTGCACCGTAATGCTTCGTCTTGATATGAATACGGCGCTCGGACGCGCCATTTCCCAGATGGGATTCCGTGAGGACGTAGGCGAGACCGCGCTGTTTTCGCAGCAACTGCTCTACGTTTTCACCAAGACCTTCGACATCGAGTACCCGGCGCTCAAGGCCCGCACGCTCGTTCCGGTGAACTACGAAGTTGGCCAAGGCGCCGAGACTCACCGTTACTACCAGTTCGACACCAAGGGCGTTGCCAAGCTGATTGACAACTACGCTACGGACTTCCCGAGTGCAGAGATCCAGGGTAAACCCTTCCTCGGCAACGTGGTTGGCATTGGCTCCTCGTACCAGTACAGCATCCAGGATCTTCGTGCGGCTTCGATGGCGAAGATCGATATCAGCGCTAAAAAGGCGACGGCGGCCCGCGGTTTGATTGAGACTCGTCTTGATCAGTTGGTCGCCTTCGGTGACGTTGCCACCAAGATTGATGGCTTCTTGAAAGACCAGACCGGCACCCGTGTCGGTTCGGCAGTCACCAAGGGACCGCAGGCATCCGGTACGAACTGGACCACGGCGACCAACGACGAGATTCTTGCGGACATTCTCGCATTGACTCGGTCCGTATTCGTGAACACCAAGGGCGTTCATACTGCGAATCAGTTGCTGCTCGGCACTGCTGGTTACACCAAGATCGCTTACAACCGCTTCAACACCTTCTCGGACAAGAGCATTATGCAGTACGCTCTTGAGAATATTCCGGACCTGAAGGGCATCACGCACTGGCCCCGTCTGGACACCGCGGGTGCTTCGAGCAAAGAAACTATCGTCGCTTACGATCGCAACCCCGACGTGCTGGAGCTGATCATCCCCCAGGAATTCGAGCAGTTCCCCCCGCAGCCCGAAGGACTCGCTTTCAAGATCAATTGCCATATGCGCTGCGGTGGCGTGACCGTGCGTTATCCGCTCGCGATTAGCTTTATGGATGGTACGCAGCCGTAAGATAGTGTCCTACACGTAGTTACCTTAGCCCCGGGGTTAGTTGACCCGGGGCTTTTCTTTTGGAGGATTCATGAAAGTCAAAGAAACTCAGCTCATTGCTACTGCTACGAGCCCCGCCGCCGCAGGCACGGTTATTGGTCCGGTGCTCACGGGACTTGCGCTCTCAGGAGGGGAGAGCTACGTTATCGACGCGATTCTCACGGGCGCCACCGGAGGCTTGCTCAATGTCTACCTGCAACGCAAAGTGACGGCCAATCTCTGGCAGGACTGGATATCGTTCACCCAGGTTGCTGCCGCAGCCGCAGCCGTAACTCTCACGGCCGTTGTGACGGGCCAAGGCAATGCAACCATGCTCGCCCTGGGTGGCGGGACAGACTCCGCAGCAAGCCCCCTTCTCGTGGCAGGAACGGTCAATAACGTGACTCCGGGTGGAGATGTGCGGGTTGTCTTCGTGGCCGCAGCTCTGACTACGGCAGGCGCTTCGCAGCAGATCATCATCACGCCGTACACGCAATCGGTGGGGCGGCTTGGGGTGCAGTTCTAGGTCTTTTTGGCGTCTTCTAGCGCACGAAGAACGAGCTGAGTCCAGGCTTTGCGCATTGCGATAATTTCGCCTACGGTGAAGCCGTCCAACAGGCCCCTGTTGTAGAGATCCTCTTCGAGTTCCCTTACGATGACCCGTGATGCTTCGTGGATGTTCACGACGCCACCGCTGCCAGTTCTGCGACCATAGCCTTCGCATCCACCAGGGCGCGCTCGTAGGCGCAGCGGTCCGTCTTGCCCACACTCAGTTTCTCCCATGTAGAGACCACCCGGATGACACCCTTGGCTCGGGAGGAGATCATGGCGACCTTCTGGACGCCATCCTGCACCTCGAGCACGGCAACGCGACGGTATTTTCCCCAGCAAGACGCTGGCATGAAAGCTGCTGCTGACTGTACGATATAGTGACTCATGGTGACCTCCAAAAACTGTAACCAAAACGTTTGCAGCTAGGCAAGGCCCCCTTTCGGGGGCCTGTTCGTTTCATCCTTCGAAGAGCGGCTCCCATTCACCGAGGGCCCAGACCTTCGCGTTGTAGCCCATGCTGACAGCCTTCTCGGCCAGTTCGATCAGCTCCTCTTTCGTGTTGGGGATGATGCTGGTGAGGAGCGACACGAGGGTCGTGCCAGTGGTTTTGCTCAGAATCACCAGGTTGTAGATTTCGTTGGTCTTCATACCTAAGATTATAGGCAGCCTTCTCCGGAAGTCAACCCCATTCAAGAACGAATCTTTGAATTTCCCCAGGTTCCCGATCCGACACGATAATGGCCGTGAATTCGTTGAGATCCATAGCGTTCATGCCCGAGTAGACGGTACGCTTGTGTACGACAACTTCCCTGCGATCGCGAGAGGACGTAAGAAGCCACTGAAGAAGTTGGTAGCGGTCCGAGAAGCCGATCAGGATGTACCCACCAGGCCCGACGCCCAGGCCCCAGTATGCGGGACGAGCCGACGGTGTCATGACACCACCGTAAGAGAGTACAGGAAGGCAGCAGGGCAGTCTTTGAGGGCCGCTTGCACGATGGCCGCGGCATCACCAAAGCCATAAGCCTGGATGATCCAGATTTCGTAGATCGACTCCGTGGACCCCTTGGATGTCACCTGCGAATGTTTGGTCCTGCGGCAGTATTGGTCCCACTGTAGGTCGTCCAGCGCAGCGACGTTGATCTTAGCTTTGAAGGTTTTCATGGCCGGCTCCTGTTTGGTACCTCTCACTATACGCACCCTTTCCGAGATGTCAACCCCCTAAAATAAAACTTGCGCGGGGCCCAGACCTGGTTAGAGTTCTAGTATGTCGAAGCTAGCCGCAGTCGCCGCGTATGAACCGCCTAACGTCAAACTGACCCTGAGCGCCAACGAGGGCGGAGTCCTCTCCACCCGGTCAAGGGACGGCTACAAGAGGGCCGAGGCTATCCTCACCCGTCGGCAGGCTGTTGCGCTGGCATACCGCCTCCTGCACGCAGCAAACGAGGGTCTGGACGACGCGGACGTTGTCTCTGAACACGATCAGACGAGGGTCGCATGAACACCTACCATTTTGGGTATTCTGTGCACTACACGGTAGAGATAGAGGCCGAATCGCTCCAAGAAGCGACAGAAAAGCTACCAGACATGAATGACTGGGTGAGGGAGAGAAAACCCATGCGTTTGCTAACGGTTGACTTGGATACGGACGGGGGAGGATCGCCCAATGACGACTGAAGAGAAAAAGGAAAGCATCTGGGTGGCACTGAACGAGGTAGCTAAAGTCGCGAGACGTTTGCCGGATTGGGCTAAAGCGGGAATCAATCTAAGTGCAAGGAATTACGTAACATACCGGGGGTTGCCCAATGACGACTGAAGAAATGCTCGAAGTCCTGCGAGACGCCGGCAACCTGAAGATCTGCGCCTCTCACCAGGAGCCCAAGGGATTCTATGTAAGTACCGACACTCAGGGCGTCTGCTCTTGGGCTCACCTCTTCGGTCATGCTGTCAGCAAGGCTTACCAACGCTACCTGAATCAGGGGGACACATGTGCATCTGCTGCAAAGTAATCAACGTCAAAGCGACCAATGACGCAGTCTTTCTCGCGGGAGTAGTGGCAGGGATGTTGCATCTAGCAGCAAACTACCCGATCAGTCTGTGCCCGCTGCACAAGAGCGAATTGGCACACGCTTTGGTCAAGACCGAAAACGACTGGATACACGCTCAGATACGGCAACACACCGATCTCGTAGCAGCCGGGGTGAACTAGTGGCTCTGGTCCGATTTAGGGCGGATCCCAAGAAAATCAGGGTGAGCCTTCGTTGCAACACTGCTGGATTGTGGGTGGCGGAAATAAGAAAAGCAGATAGCCTCAGCCTATTGGCAACTGGCATAGCTCTTTCCCCGAAAGCTGCAACGGAGATGGCGCTTGCCAGAACGAATTATCCAGGAGTACACCGGAGCGTACCCGGTATATATGAGCACCCTTTTGGCAAAGACGAATCCCATGACTGACCCCCGCGTAACCACCATGCTCGAAGAGCAAGCTCGCAAAGAAGATACACTCTACCTCATTATCCTACTTTTCCTTATCTTGTCGGCCTTTATTCGGTAAAATCTGCTTCATACAGGGCTTGTGACACTTTCACTGGCCCAATTCAGAATCGAGTTCCCCGAATTCATTTCTGCGGCAGATTCATTCGTCCAGGCCTACTTAGACAAGGCGAATCTGCGTATAGACCGATCGGTCTGGGATAGCGATGCCAATCGCCTGCTTGGGGACTCCGGGCAGGGCTACATGGCCGCTCACATGATGGCGCTATCTCCTATGGGGATGGGCGCTCAACTTGTTGGTTCCGACGGCAGCACGACCTACAAGAGGCATTACGAAGAAATCGCACTGAGCGTGTCCCCCGGTTTCAGGGTGGCGTGGCCGCTATCTCCGAGTGCGTTGCCCCCTTTCTCGTCCGGCGGGTGGGGGCCGATCTTTTGAGTGTGCAGGATAAAGACCAAGGCTACAAGGCCCTGCTCGTCCGTGCCCAAGATCTGAAACGCAGCCAGATCGCAGTAGGCATTACGGAAGCCGTAGGCAGCAAACAGCACGGCAAAGACGGCCTCACGACGATCCTGGATATCGCGACATTCCACGAGTTCGGCACCGGGACGATCCCCGAGCGCTCTTTTCTACGTGCGTGGTTCGACGAGAATGAAGAGCAGGCGAAGGTTTGGGTCGAGCGCGTAACTAAGCTCATATTCCAAGGCAAACTTACGCAGGCTCGAGGCCTCGCCCTCCTAGGACTCAAGTTCGTAGGAGAGATTCAGGAGCGTATGGCGTTGGGCATTCCTCCGCCGCTGGCTCTCGAAACGGTTTGGCGAAAGGGCAGTTCGACCCCGCTGATCGACACCGGGCAACTTCGAAGTTCGATCACCTATGTCGTGGGAGAAGGGCATGAGTGATCTGATCCCCAAGCAGGGTATTCACGATGTTTTCGTGCAGGCCAGCGGACTGCCTCCCACGAATGTGATCTGGGATAAGGACGGTAAGCCCTTCTTCGGCCCTGCGGCAGGCACTGCCCTGTCTCTCACGATGACCGCTGATACCAGCGTCGGGTACGATGAGTACGTAGGCGCCTATACCGCCAGTCCCCCGGCCGTGCACACTACGCAGAACAGCAATGGCATATTGACCATCACCGCTCGCATAACGGAGTTCGGCAACAAGGATGCTACTGACTCCTTTCGTGCCATCCGCCGTAAGTTCAGCGGGCCTGCCATCCTGCGTGCGTTGCGTGCGCTCAATCTTTCGCTCAATGCGGCTCCGAGGATCCTCTACCAGGGCTCGGCGATCGACAACAAGCAGCACTCTATTGCGGTGTTCGAAATCAAGCTCAATTGGGCATCGTCTAACGACATCACCGGCGAACTCGGAAAGCCCGATGGCACCGACGGTTTCATTCAATCTGTTGTGCCTTTGACAGGGACCTATTCAACGTGAGCATCGATGACATCGTCCAGATATATGTCAACGGATTCGGCCAGCCTCTGGGTAGTGCCGGGTTTCCCATCAACTTCAATGAATTGCCTCAGAGGATTACTGCTTTGATCTCCAACGTTGCTCTCAATATCGGCGACTGCGTCACCTTGGCACCCGGAGGGCGTTGCACTCTGGCCACTGCGGCTAACTTGACCTTCGGAGGTGCGGTCATCGGGGTGGTGCTGTTCCCTGCCTTTGCGAATAGCCTTGCCGTGGTCCAGTTTGACGGCGTCCTGGACGTTGCAGTCACGGGGCTGAGTACCTCTGGCCCTACTCGCGTAAACACCACCACGGGGCGCCTAGAAGTCGTATCGCAGTTCAGCACTAACGATTACCCAGTAGGCTATTCTTACGGGGGTTACGTGGCCATGGTCCGAGGCCTAGCGATCGGCGTTCCAACATCCTTCGACTACTCGCAGGGCGCGGGTTACACCGACGACTTCATTGCGGACAATGCGATCCTCACGTCGAGTTTGGTCTCTTCTTTGCCATCGTCTCATGGTCCTAGTGCCCTTGTGCAGGCCACTTCGGGATCGCGTCCTACGCTCTTGACCAATGAATTGAATGGGCACTCCGCTGTCCACTTCGACGGCACCAGCACCTTCCTTGAGCAAAACGCCTGGACAATGGGCTCCGCTACGGACTGGACGTTCTTCATGATCGTCAAGAACCCTGGCACGCAAGTTTCTCCCAACATCGGAGGCGTGCTCTATGGGTCCACGGACGGCAGCGGACGAAGAACGTCTTTCCGAACCGACAACGTGACCAGCCCCCCAGATAACGGTTTCTGGCGTATCGAGAATACGGGCACACTGAACTCTCTGCCTTTGAATGGTAAGACCTATTCTGTCGACATGCGTACATCAGGCTATCACCTGATTGCAGTGCGTATGTCCAGTACGAACCAGAGGGAGCTTTTCGTCGACGGTGCCTCGCGTGGCACATTCACTAACAACGACCCTACATGCTACAGCATCCTGACTCTGGGCCGCTACCAGGGTGGCATTCTCTATCAACAGGGCAATGTGGTGCGCCTTATCAACTACGCAGCCTACCTCGATGACGCCACGATGACAAGCATCAATACGAAATTCCACTTGGATTACCCGGCCCTCCCCTAATGAGTAGCCTTCGCATCGACGTCTCGCAAGGGTTCGCCCCTCCTACTCCGGCCTATAAAAAGGCCAATGTGGTCTTCAACGGACACTCCTACATTGCAGGAGCCGCATCTACTAAGGTCGGCACGTGGGATTTCGTGAGTCGCATCAAGAACACCCTGATCAATCTCGATCCGTCGATCTGGACGGTCACGGGTGTCGGTCACGGCGGGTACCGAATGGGTTATCCGGGAGATCCGACAGGCAATCAGCTTCGACCCTTGGCAGCTACTGAGATCGATCCGCTTATCAAGGCAGGGCAATGTAATATCCTTTGCATTATGGAAACCATCAACAGCATCGGATGGTACCAGGCCACGATCAACCCCGCGACGGGAGCCCTGTATACGCCGGCTCAAGTCACTGCGCAATCTATTCTTGATCACACGGGCTACTACAACGAACGACGAGCCGCAGGTTGGACGAAAGCGAACGGGAATCTGCTGCTTGCGTTCAATATGCACGTAATCCCGCTTTGGGTGCACCCCGATCTCGGTTACGCCCAATGTCTCTACGATCTGGCTACGTGGCATAACAACGTGGCTTTGCCTACGGGTCTGATTGACGGCATCGTGGCCGACCCTGCCCTGGATGCAGAACTCGGGCTGCATCCGTATCCTTCGACTGCCGCACCCGCGATCATGTCTGGAGACAATACTCACGACACGGACTACGGACATCAGATCTGGTCGGACCTTATCCTACCGAACTTGGTGAGCGCATACGAGTCTATGCCCGTCTCGAAGCCCCATGCCTGGACGCCGGCATTCCTGAAACGCCTACAGTGGTGGGTGGATATGGGGAAGAACGGGCAGTACGTGCTCTGGGATGGCGTAGGAAAGGTCTTCAAGCTCGTCGATAGGGGAAGCTGGCAGTACGATTTTGCGGCCTCTGGCGCCCTGATGCCGACGCACAACCGCACCAATCGCAGCGTGGACGGCGCCTCCGGCAACTGCATGACCATGACGCAGAACCTGAACGGAGACTACTGCCAGCGCGTCAATATCTTCTTGAGCTACTCGTGCTCCACCACGGGCACGGTCATTGCAGAGCTGGGACCTAACGCACCGGGCAACACCAACGGATGGGTTGTGACGCACGAAGTCGGCGGACCGAAGATCGCTTCCTACGGCAACGTGGGCGCATCCGTAGCCACCGCCTCCGTGATCTCCGGCTCAGGTAACCATAGCGTCATCTTCACCATCGACCACTCACTAGGCAGCAACCAAGGCAACATCCTACTTGACGGCGTAACCGCCCCCGGCCTCGCGCGTTCAGGCGGACCCAACACGAACTTCTTCGGCAACCTGGCCGTCAACCTGTTCGGGCGCAATGGCGGGACGTCCTCCTCGACCATGAAGCTCAGGGCTGCGGCCGTGACCACATCCGTCTTGACTGCTCAGGACATCACCAACTGGCAGACGTACCAGTCCCTGATCTAGTAGCTCAGCAGGGCCACTTCCGAGGGGCATCCGGTAACGAGCACGGTCTTGTCGCCGTCTTCACTGCGTACCTGCACCTTTTTTCCAGCTACGAAGGCGTAGTCGCACATGCCAGGCGTTGTGTAGGTGACGTGCGTGCTCAGGGGGGCCGCACAACCGAAAGAGGCAAGGCAGAGGGCAACGATCAGGGACTTCATACCTGTTACTGTACGCAGTGCCGGAGCGTTGTCAAGGTCAGTTAGATGATTGTAGGAAGACCGGCGCTGAATGCGCTTCGAAAGTAGTGGTCCTCATTGTTCATAAGGATACGCTGGCCGTCGGTGTTGATCTTGCCGTTGCAGAAAGCTGTCATACTCTGCCCTTGTCCGTCCGTCTCACGCCACGTAGCTCCGCTATCGACTGAGAGGAAGAACTTGGCTCGGGGGGACCCTCCGGGGAGCTTCGTTCCGTACAATACAAGTAGCGTGCCAACAGAGCCTATGACGTGGGGATGTATTTCCGTCGCTGGCGAACTGACCAGTGTCCAGGTAACTGCATCGGGCGAAGTGTATGTTTTGAAAACGAGGGCGACCTTCTCGTACACGATCATCACGAACAGGGAAAGACCTGCGGCGTAGGTGACAGAAACAACACTCCAATTAGAAGTGGCGATGATGCCTGCTGCCAGAGTCTGAGTCGTACTGGTGACTGCGTCATCCGTCGTGAAATAGGTATTGCCCGAATTCTCTTCGAAGGCAACCATCCGAGTAGGAGAGTTTGCGCAATGCCAATTATGCCTAGACTGCCCGGCAGGGATAGAGACCATACCCGAAGGGATCAAGCCGCTAATGCTCGCCCAAGAAGATGTGCCATCCCCCTTGTACATCGTGGCAATGCTGCTCTGTTCTGAGATGACAATGAACTTGTTTGCGGGAGGAAACCAACGGATATCCCCGAAGAGCGCATCGCCTCCGGCGCCCGAGCCCAGGGTAACGGCCCGGCGCGGGGATTCGATCGGCACGACGATCACCAAGACCGCGGTACGTACGGCGACCAACGTGGCCGTGCGTGAGGCGTCGAAGGCCATATTCGGCAGTGGTCGCAACAGCGGCCTGCTGGGCGGCATCGTGCGCGGTGTGCTGGGATCGCTGGTGAAGTAGGAGTTCAGGCTTCGACCACGAGGGTCCCTTCCATCTCCTCGTGGCCATCGCCGCAGAAGACGTCGCAGAAGAACGTGAAGCTGCCCGCCTTGTCGGGCGTCAAGGTCACGCGCGTCTCCTGGCCCGGCACGATGTCGCTGCGCAGGCCGAAGTCGGGCATCTTGAAGCCGTGGATGCGGTCTTCGGAGGTCAGCACGAACACCACCGGCTGGCCGAGCTTGGCCGTGACCTTGTTGGGGTGATATTCGAACTTCTTCGCACTGATGCGAATTTCGGCGGGAGTCTCCGCGGCAAGGCACGCGGCTCCTCCCAGCGCGCTGCCGAACAGCAGCGCGACCATTACTCTGCGACGCATGTTTTCAGCCCTTGGTTACCGGCAATTCGACGAAGCTCACCTTGTCGGCCATAGCCACGTCGCGCGTGCCGAGACCCGGCATGGCGGCATCGTAGGGCAGGGGTGTGCGCTTGGGCTGCGAACCGGGCGCGGGCAGGGGAAAGATCAGCGACTTGGCGGCATGATGGGCGATGTGGCCCGTCATGTGATGGTTCTCCTGATGGATATGGCCGTAGAACACCACGACGTTCTGATAGGGCATCAGGAGCTCGATGGCCTTGGCGCCGTCGGCGGTCGTCCAGTCCCAATCCGGCTTCAGGTCGAACAGCGGCCGATGGGTCAGCACGACGATGCGGTCGTCGGTCTTGCGCTGCTTGAGATCGGCGGCGAGCCAGGCGAGCTGCTCGTCGCCCAGCTTGGCAGCCGGATCAGAGACGTTGTCGAGAACGATGAAATGCACGCCCTTGTGGTCGAACGTGTAATGGGTGGCGCCGAAGAACTCCTTGAAGGCCTCGCCCTTGTCGAGCGAAGCGTCGTGCTCGCCCGGCATGAAGCGGACGTCCTTGACGCTCAGCGCGCCCACGATCTCGCGGAAGCGCTTCATGCGGGCGCGGCGCTCCTTGCCGTCGTCGGTCGTGTGGGTGAGGTCGCCGGTGAAGACGATGAAGTCGGGTGGCTTGGGCAGGCCGTTCACGGTCGCCACGGCCTTTTCCAGCGTATGCTCGGCGTCGGGGTTCGCCGGGCCGCTATAGCCCCAATGCGTGTCGGAGAACTGCACGAAGTGGAAGTCGGCGGCGGCCTGCGCGGCGGCCTGCCGGCCCGGGAAGAGGCCGGCGGTGAAGGTGACGCCGGCCATGCCGGCAAGTTTCAGGAAATCGCGACGATCGGCTTGCTGCATGACGGTCTCCCACAATGGAACTGCAGGTAATACCGGCGTGCACCGGGCGTTATTCCCCCCGTACCGAATTGGAATAAAATCGACGGTCGGACGGTATTGATGTCCTATGGGCCGCATGTCGGATGCGCCGAAACCTGACGGCGGTACGGTCGGGCGATTTCGCTCGATCGTGCTGCCGCATCTCGACGCCGCCTACGGGTACGCGCGATGGCTGACGCGCGATCCAACGGAGGCGCAGGATCTGGCGCAGGAAGCGATGTTGCGCGCGCTGCGCTATTTCCACTCGTTTCGCGGCGAGGAGGCCAGGCCATGGCTGTTGCGCATCGTGCGCAATACATGGATCGACCTCAGGAAGCGCAACGGGCCGGAAAAGCTTCCGTTGGAGGTGCTCGAGACCCGTGCCGCCGAGGGCCCGGATCCCGAGCAAAGCGCGTTAGCCGGCGACCGGCGACGCCAGGTCGCGGCGGCGCTGGCGGCCCTGCCGGCCGAGGCGCGCGAGGTCCTCGTGCTGCGCGAGATCGAGGACCTTTCGTACAAACACATCGCGGCGGTGCTCGATCTGCCGATCGGCACCGTGATGTCGCGCATCGCGCGGGCGCGGGAGAAGTTGGCGGTCGAACTCAAGGGCCGCCTGGAAAGGAGAGACCATGGACTGCCCGACTTGTGAGACGATGGTCGACGCCTATGTCGACGGCGAGCTCACGGCGAGCGAAAGCGCCGCTTTCGAGCGCGCCCTCGAAGCTTGCCCGGACTGCCGGCGCCGGCTCGAGGCCGCGCGGGCGATGAGCGGACTGCTGCGCGAGTTGCCGGCCGAGCCGGCGCCCGATCTGTTGCGCGCCAGGATCGAGCGCGAGCTCAGGACGATTGCCGGCGCCTCCCGGGCACGTCTTCCGGGCGCAGGCATGCGCTGGGGCGCGATGGCGGCGAGCCTGATCGTGGCGGTCTCGATCGGTTGGCTGGGCGGAAGCCTCGTTGGCCAAGGCGGGCGCGAGACCGACGAGCTGATCGCGGGCTATATCCGCGTCGCCATGAGCGAGCACGGGGTCGATGTCGCGTCCTCCGACCGCCATACCGTCAAACCGTGGTTCGCCGGTCGCATCGACTACGCGCCGGCGGTCTACGACCTCACCCGGGAAGGCTTCCCGCTGGTCGGCGGCAGGATCGACCTCGTCGATGGCCGCAAGGTGGCCGTCCTGGTCTATCGCCACAATCAGCATCGCATCGCCCTCAGCCTGTGGCCTTCATCGTCGTCCGGCAATGCAGCCGCGAAGATCGCCCAGCGCGATGGCTTCGCCCTCGCCGACTGGCGTCATGCCGGCTTCGAAATGCGCGCCGTGGCCGATCTTGCGCCTGGCGACATGAGATCGTTCGCAACGGCGGTCGACGGTGCCGTCGACGCCGATCGCTGATCGATCAGACCAGCCGGTCCAGTTCCTTGACGATGGCGTCGCCCATCTCCTGGGTGCCGACCTTCTTCACACTGTCGGTCTTGCCGCCGGCTAAAAGGTCGGCCGTGCGGTAGCCCGCCGCCAGGACGTTCTCGACCGCCTTCTCGACCAGGTCGGCTTCGTTGCCGAGTTCGAAGGAGTAACGCAGCATCATGGCGTAGGAGAGCGTCTCGGCCAGCGGATTGGCCAGGCCCTTGCCGGCGATGTCCGGGGCGCTGCCATGGATCGGCTCGTAGAGCGCCTTGCGCCGGCCGGTCGCATCGGGCGCGCCGAGCGAGGCCGAAGGCAGCATGCCGAGCGAGCCGGTCAGCATCGAGGCTTCGTCGGACAGGATGTCGCCGAACAGGTTGTCGGTG
>Ga0137418_10004490_pt1 | contig 12804 bp, 11 predicted proteins | sample CZODoug3_1_2_16f_FD_122242 | JGI IMG/M metagenome (GOLD analysis project Ga0137418, IMG submission 122242) | Vadose zone soil fungal communities from Angelo Coast Range Reserve, California, USA - CZODoug3_1_2_16fungal (Hybrid Assembly) | ecosystem: Environmental > Terrestrial > Soil > Vadose...
TCTCCGCCGCCAACTTGCCGCGGTCCCTCACGCGCAAAAGCCCGCCCTCGGTCACTTCGCCAACAACGACGGCGTCGAGTCCCCATTTCTTGAAGACATCGAGAACTTCCTGCTCGCGGCCGTCCTCAACAACCAGCAGCATGCGCTCCTGCGATTCACTGAGCATGATTTCGTAGGGCGTCATTCCGGATTCGCGCTGTGGCACTTTCGCCAGATCGATCTCGATGCCGGTGCCGCCGCGCGAAGCCATCTCCGTCGTTGAGCAGGTCAGCCCCGCCGCACCCATGTCCTGGATCGCAACCACGGTGCCCGTCTGCATCGCCTCCAGGCAAGCCTCTAGCAGCAGCTTCTCCATAAATGGGTCGCCAACCTGCACGTTGGGCCGCTTCTGCTGCGATTCTTCCGTGAACTCGGCGGACGCCAGCAGCGAAGCACCGTGAATTCCATCACGGCCCGTTTTTGCGCCGACATAAATTACCGGATTTCCGATACCCTTCGCCTTGGCCAAAAAGATATCGTCTTTCTTCGCGATTCCCAGCGCCAGCGCATTAACCAGCGGATTTTGCGAATAGCAAGGCTCGAACGCGACCTCGCCGCCCACCGTGGGCACGCCGAAGCAATTTCCGTAATGCGCAACGCCGCGAATCACACCATCGAGAATGCGGCGATTTTTTGCCGCTTCCTTTTCGCTGACGCCGTTGCCGGCCGTGATCGGGCCAAATCGCAGCGAATCGAGCACGGCCACCGGCCGAGCGCCCATGGTGAAAATATCGCGCAAAATCCCGCCAACGCCCGTGGTCGCGCCCTGAAACGGTTCCACATAACTCGGATGATTGTGCGATTCGATTTTGAACGCCGCGACCAACCCATCACCAATGTCCACGACACCGGCGTTCTCGCCCGGGCCTTGCACCACCACCTTTCCGCGTGTAGGCAGCCGCTTGAGATGCACCTTGCTCGATTTGTACGAGCAGTGCTCGCTCCACATCACCGAGAAAATCCCCAGCTCCGTGATGTTCGGCTCGCGGCCGAGTATCTCCTTCACTCGCACGTATTCTTGCGCGGTCAGACCATGCTCCGCCGCGATCTCTGGTGTGACTTTGATTTCAGTAGGTGCTGTGACCATTTTTCCGTCCAGACTCAACGGGCGCAGCAGCGTGCTGCGCCCCTGGCAGAATCCACCTGTGTTAAAAGTTTCAAGCCGTCGCCTTCGCCGCGCCGACCAGCGCTTCCACCATTGACCGGAAAATGACCAAACCATCAGCCGAGCCCAGCGCGGATTCCACCGCGCGCTCCGGATGCGGCATCAGGCCGGCGACGTTTCGCTCGCGATTGCAAATTCCGGCAATGTTATGGAGCGAGCCATTGGGATTGCCCACGGCGTCATTCGTGCCGTCTGGAGTTGTATAACGGAAGAGGATCTGGCGATTTTTTTCGAGGCCAACGAGCGTGGCTTCGTCGGCGTTGTAGTTGCCGTCATTATGAGCGATGGGGATTTTCAGGACTTGGCCTTGCGAAGCGGCGTTGGTGAAAGGCGTATTGGTCTGCTCGACACGGATGAACACATGGCGGCAAATGTAGCGGAGCCCCGAATTGCGCATCATTGCGCCGGGAAGCAGGCCAGCTTCGAGAAGAATCTGGAAACCGTTGCAGATGCCGAGAACCATGCCACCGGACTTGGCGAATTGTTCGACGGATTTCATCACCGGGGAAAAGCGCGCGATCGCTCCGGTACGCAGGTAATCCCCATACGCAAATCCGCCGGGCAAAATAATGGCGTCGCAATTGGCAAGGTCCTGCGACTGGTGCCAGATAAACTCGACAGGTTTTTTCAGGATGTTGCTGATGGCGTAGAACGCGTCGTGATCGCAGTTGGACCCCGGAAAGACAACAACTCCAAATTTCATGCGCTAATCGCTCCCTGCCGCATCTTGGGAACTCTTATTTTATCACATTCGCTGCGAGGAATTCCGGCCGCAGCGGGACCTCCACTGGCACAGGAATTCCGTAGCCGATTCCGCAAAAATGGAGTGTGAAAACCTCTTTCAGTGGGGAAATACTAATGAGGGAAATACGTCTCACCGCGGAGCAGCGCGCGAATCGCATCCGGCAGACACCACATCTCGGATTTCGGACAAGCGCCCTTGATTCCGACGTTTCGCGCTTCCACCGCCAATTGACCCGGCAGATGCACCGATAACATCAATATCGCCGCGTTCGGATGCTCTTTCAATATTTCGCGAGCCGCATCCAGCCCATTCATTTCCGGCATCTCAAAATCCATCACGGTAACGTCCGGCAGCAGATCGCGATACTTGCTCACAGCATCCTTGCCGTTTACCGCTTCTCCGGACACCTGCCAGGAATCCTGTTGCTCCAGCAGCCTAAGTGCTTGCTGGCGCATGAGTTGATTATCATCGACCACGAAGATATTTGTCACAAAGGCAGCGAGCCTCGCTCTCGACGCAAGTATGCGAAAGTTACGCCCTTTTGGAAGCAATGCAATACAGGATTGACTTGAGACTGCCAGCCCTCGCCGAAGAAAGCCCGTGCCGCATATCCGGTCTTTACCTAATTGCACGATTTGGGCGCCTCGCTATGCTAACCACGGGGTTCGGATTATGCCTTCACCATCTTTTGACATTTTCAGACGAGACGCGGTCGGGGACGTCTGGGTCGAAGCCGCTCGCGATCTGGACACTGCGAAAAGCCGGCTTATAGAGCTGGCTGCAGAGGCGCCCGGACAATACGTGATCTTTAATCAGCGCAGCGGCCGCATGGTCAGCAGCGGGACGGTTGTCGCAAGTCCGGCGGCGCGGGCCAGTGTCAGGGACACGGAGAAATCCGCGGAGCCTTGCGCCGCATCCAGGGCCGGGGATTCGGACACGCTCTGGTAGAAATTTGACGTACCGCAGAGAAACTTTGAAGTGAGTAGAAGTGGGCGCAGCAAATGCTAAGGAGCCAAGAGCCAAATGGATACAAGTCGCCGTTATGACATCGTTAGAAGGGAGGGCGAGAAAGCTGCATTCTGGCTGGAAGCTGCGCCGGAACTGAGCGCCGCAAAAACCCGCGTCGAGGAACTTCTCTCATTCTGGCCGGGCGAATATCAGATCTTTGACCTGGAAACCAAGCAGGCCGTCCTGACCGCGTCGGAGCTTTCCGACGTGGCGGACGCGATACCCGTCAGTAATTGCGCCGAGTAGCGAGAACCCGCAACCTCAGCACCTTACGCGGGAGGGCTCGCGACACCCTCCTGGTGAAGTTCCCTCTGCGCAGCATGCGCTCCCACCAGTTCGCTCTGTTTGCGGTGATGCACCACTAAATGTAAGAGAAACATCACGACCAGCACTCCTCCGAATGTCACCACAATCGTCGCGCCCGTGGGCGTGTCTAGCTGTACGCTCAAGTAGCAGCCCAACGCCGAAACCAGCGTCCCCATGGTCCATCCAATCGCCAGACGCGGGCCGATACGATCCGCGAAGAGCATGGCGCCGACGCTGGGCACGATCAAATAGCAGAAAACCAGCAACACGCCTGCAATGGCCACGGACGAAGTCACTACAAAACCAAAAGAAGCGTAGAACAAAAAGTCCCAGAACCGTACGCTGACCCCAAGAGTCTCCGCTTTTTCATGATTCATGGAAATCAGCAGGAATTTCTTGCGAAACACATAGTGGAAAACGCCGACCAGGGCGTACAGAATTGCCGTCTTACGCACTTCCGGCCAGGACACCGCCAGAATATTTCCGACAAGCGTGTCCTTAAGGTGTTCCGTCTCGCCCGTGGCTTTGCTCATCAACAGGATGGCCATGGCCGAGGACGCATGTACTTAGTAAGACGGAGCTTAGGCAAGATTCGTGCGGGGTCAACTTTCCTAAGGCTGCAATTAAAGCAACCAAGACGTCTCCTTGTCCGTCTAAGGTGTACACTAATGTGTGCAACCCTAATCCCATGCACCCCGCGAACTTCGACACCGCCAGACGCGCACTAGCAATCTTAGGGTGCATCGCGCTTCTGTATTTTGCCGGTGGAGGCGCTTTTGTCCACCAGCACAGCGGCGGAGCGGACAACGTTTGCCATGTCTGCCAAGCGCTGCACATGCCGGCCTTGGCGGCTGCCGCTCTTGATCTCATCCCGGAAGCTCGGCAAGTTGCCTGGCATGTTGTTCTCCCGGACAAGGTTTCCCCTTTAGATCCCTTCGCGCTTCATCGCGCCTCTCGCGGTCCTCCTTCCGCTTAACTCCGATCCGCTTCTGATCTAGTTGTTTCTTGCGCGAGCATCACTCAATCGTCGCGCAACCGCTCTTGCTAGCGGCCTCTATCAAATCGCAATCGATGCACATCCCACTTTGGGTCGGAGGAAACGTGTTAGATAGATATCGAAGTTATGGCTTTCTGCTACTGAGTATGAGTTTGTTCGCTTTTGCAGTGCCTGCGCGCGCCCAGCTGGGGAATTCGGGATCGATCGAAGGCGTGGTCAAGGATCAGTCTGGAGCCTCGGTGCCGGGAGCGAAGGTGGAAATCACCAATCCCGTCAGCAGCTTCCATCGTGAAGCCACCACGGACAATGACGGCAACTTTCGCTTCACGAACGTACCGTTTAATCCGTATCACCTGGTTGTCACGGCCGCGGGCTTTGGTTCTGTGAGTCAGGACGTAGACGTACGTTCCACTGTTCCGGTGAATATTCCAGTGGCTTTAAAGGTCGGTTCGGCGGCGTCCACTAGTATCACGGTCGAGGCCAACGGCGGCGACTTAGTGGAAAATGAGTCGACGTTTCACACCGACGTGGACCAGGGAATCATCGATCGCCTTCCGGTGGAGAGCCAGTCATCGTCGTTTACTTCGATCGCTACACTGGTTTCCCCGGGTGTTGCCGCGGACTCCAACGGCTTGATGCACGGATTGGGCGATCACGCCGAGAACTCCGTCTCGCTTGATGGGCAACCGATTACGGACCAATTCAGCAAAGTCTTCTCGAACCAGCTGCCTTCCGACGCGATTCAGTCGATGGAAATCATCTCTGGTGCACCACCAGCGGAGTTTGGGGACAAGACGAGCTTGGTGATTAAGGCGACCACAAAATCCGGGCTGGGAGTCACCAGACCGACCGGCACGGTCTACGCTTCGTACGGAAGTTTCGGCACCGGCAACATTGGCTTCAATCTGGCGTACGGAACCCAGAAGTGGGGAAACTTTATCTCCGCAAACGGTCTCAACTCCGGGAGATTCCTGGATCCGCCTGAATTTCAGGTGATTCACGCAAAGGGCAATGAGGAGAACATTTTTGACCGGTTCGATTACCAGTTCTCGCAGAAAGATACTCTGCACCTCAACCTGAACTACACCCGTTCGTGGTTTCAGACGCCGAACGCATTCGACAATCTGAATGTCACAGATGCCAACGGGAACATTGTGGGGAACACAGATCAGCGGTCAAAGATTGGGACTTACAACATAGCTCCAGTTTGGACGCGATTGATCAATTCCAACACCGTGTTTACCTTGGGAGCGTTCGTGCGTCACGACCAGTTCAATTATTACGCGAGCCCTAACCCCTTGGCGGATTTCAGCCCGATCCAGCAGGAGAGCATCGCGCAAAACCGAACACTGACGAACGCGGGGCTACGCTCGGATGTCTCGTACGTGAAGGGGATCCATAACATAAAGGTTGGCGTCACTTACGAGCATACATTTTTGACGGAAAACGACAACCTTGGAATCGTTGATCCAAACCTCTTACCCTCCACAACGGATGCCAATGGGAATCCCTGCTTTGATCCGACGACGAATACAGCCGTACCCGGCACACCGTGCGCCACTCTGCTTCCCTTCGATCTCACGCGGGCGGGAACCTTTCATTTGTTTCATGGCCACACGGATGTGAAGGAATTGGCGCTGTACGCGCAGGACACGATCACCAAAAACAATTGGTCCTTTAATTTGGGAATTCGGGGTGATCTATACAATGGGCTTTCCACTTACCGGACAGCCGAGCCGCGGCTAGGTGTTGCATACAACATCAAGCCAACCAACACGGTGTTGCGCGTTTCCTATGCGCGAATCGTGGAAACACCGTTCAACGAAAACCTGGTCGTCGCCAGCACCGGTTGCAATGACCCGGTGGTCAACGGAATTTTCAGCGCGACATCCGGAGGGTCCCCGTGCTTGAGTGTGCCGCTGCATCCCGGATGGCGTAATGAATTTCACGCGGGCTTTCAGCAGGCGTTCGGCAAATACTTCGTTGTGGACGCCGATTACATCTGGAAGTACACGCATTACGGATTCGACTTCAGCATCCTGGGGAATACTCCGGTAACGTTCCCGGTGGAATGGCACAACTCGAAGATCCCGGGCTTTGCACTGCGCGCTAGCGTGCCGAACTATCATGGATTCAGCGCTCTGGTAGTGATGTCGAGCGTGGCGGCACGGTTCTTCCAACCGCAAATCTCCGGGCTTGGCGTTACACCTGGGGCCGGCACAGGCGTTTTCCGCATCGATCATGACGAAAGGTATAACCAGACGACACATTTGCAGTATCAGTTCCGGAAGGGGCCGTGGGTCGGGTTCAACTGGCGGTATGACAGCGGCCTCGTAGTTAGCGGAGTTCCCGATGCCGGCGCAGCTCTGGGCCTGACGGGGAACCAGCAGGTGACCATCGGCTTGGCGTGCAATGGAGTCTTCGCGACGGTAGCTAACCCGCTGACGCCGGCCAACTGCCTGGCCGGGCCGGTCACCTCGAAACTGATCACTGTGCCGCAAGGTGGTTTCAATGGAATCCCGAGTCAAGAGAATGATGACCACAATCCTGATCGGGTCAAGCCACGCCATCTGTTCGACGTCGCGGTAGGAGAGGACAACCTGTTTCACGGAGACCGATACCGGTGGAGTTTACGCTTCACGGTGGTCAACCTGACCAACAAAGTGGCTTTATATAACTTCCTGTCAAGTTTCACTGGAACGCATTTCGTGACGCCACGCACGGAAACGGCCGAGCTCGGCTTCCACTTCTAACCTTTAACCTCCTACAACTTGCTGCATCGCGGGCGGACCGAATTTGGTCCGCCTTCGGTTTTTGAGCGCGTCTGTAGGCCGCTTCTGATCATCCATCAGGGCAGAGGCATTCGGATACTTACGCTGATTGCGTAGATATCGCTGGGGTTCGCGTTTGCGAGCGCGCTGTGGCTTGCTTGCGACGAGATCCGCCATCCGCAAAAAATGTGGCTCGCTTCGCAGAGTTTGATTACTCTCCGCGGAGGTTGATTTAGAGGAGGCGGTGGGGAAGCAAATAGGTGAATCCGATGAAGGCTTCCCAGCGCGTGGAGGTGCTGGTAAGTCCGTGGTTGAAACCGGCATCCAGCACAAGGGTTTTGCGTGCGGCGTAACTGACGGCCCACAGATTCCCTACGGCATTGCCGCGCAGGAAGGGCTGCGTAAAATGCCAGATCTCGCCGGAGAGTGTAAATTTTCCCTTTAGCGGATGCGAAATTGTTAGGCTTTGGCCGAACTGGCCCCTGCGGACGCTGCCTTCGTTGAGTTCGTTGAACATGGCATTCGCGTCGTAGTGAAATCCCTTCACATCCGCGCTGGCCAAGAGCACCACGGAATTTCCGGGGCTGCCGAAATCAAATTCGGGTGCGCCACCGTCGTAGACGCGGTGGAAGTAGCTGACCGCAAGCGTCGGCTTGGCACCTTCGCCCGGGCTGACGACGGCTTGCGCCCCCAAGAATACTTCGGCTACGCGGTTTGTGCTTTGCCCCGCCACACGGGAGTGAACGACGGGTTCGCTGGACGCGAGAAATTCCAGCCTGGGGTGAACGGAAAATTTCATTATCTCGTTCGGCGCGAAGCGAGAGGTAAATTCGGAAGAGTGGCTCGCGCCGGTGAAGCCCGTTTCAAATTGCAAATAGCCTTTAGGCGTAAGCGTGGCGGGAGTGGAAACGGTGGGACGGCCTGGGTTTGCTTCCGGTGCTTCACCGACCGGCGTCTGCGCGCTGGCTTTAACGACCAAAAGAGCGAGCGCGATCAGTGCGATTGGAAGCTTATTCACTTGATTTTGGACGCTGTAGCCAAGTAAGTCCTGGCTTCCTTGAGCTCCGCGCGATCGGCTGACGGGGCGGAGATTTCCATCAGCTTTGTGTAATAGGCGTTTGCGGTCGCGGCATCGCCTGCCAATTGCGCGGCGTGTCCGGCTCCATACAGCGCATCGAACCGATTCGGCGAATTCTTCAGGGCGGCTCTGTATTCCGCGAGGGCTTCGGAGGGGCGCTTCAGTTCGAGGAGCATGTCTGCGAGCATTTCACGCGCGGGCATGGCAAGGGAGTCGACCCCGTCCGCATCTTCGCGATCCGAGGCAGCGCGCAGCGCCTTCACAGCTTCGTCGGCTTTGCCCTCGGCGAAGGCTACCCAGGCTTCCGCTTCCAATTGCTGCACGCTCTTGTCCTGAGCTTTGTCTCCGTGATGGCTTGATTTGCGCCGCTCCTCGGTGCTGATCTCAACATATTTCTGCAAATCTTGGCGCGCCGCGGCCGGGTCACCCAGGTGTGCGGCGGCGATTGTGCGAACTCTGTATGTGGACTCCTGCGACTCGCGCGGGACTTGCGGAATAGGCAACGCAGCGGCTTCCTTCCATCGGTGCGCCTCGAATGCGTTGCGCGCGGCGAACCACGCTTGATGCTCGGCGAGGGATTCGCGGTCCGCGCCGGGCACGTTCTCCAACTCTTTCACCATTTCGCGGGCCTTGGATTCTTGTCCGCTTTGCAGGTAGGAATAATTCAAGAAATCAAGCGCGTGGAATTGGTAATGCGGCGGGGAGCGATGCTCCTGCGTGGCTCTGGCAGCGGATGCGGCTGCGACGATGTTCGACGATATGGATTCCTGCCACAGGCCCAGCCGTACGAAAATGTGCGAGGGCATGTGCAGGGCGTGAGAAGAATCCGGAGCGATTTTGGAATAGGCGCGAGCTGCTTCGAGACCCTGCGGAGCCAGTTCCGGCGTATCCGTTGCATGGATCAAGTAATGCGCGGGACCGGGATTCTCCGGCGCCTTGCGGCAAAGCGGCTCGAGAATGGCGATAGCGGCTTTGCGGTTCGCTTGCACGTCGACCTCTTGCTGCTCGGCCAATGCGACCAACGACAACGCGTAGAATGCAGCGGCATTCGCATCATCGGGCTGCTTCTTGCGCAAATCCGCGAGAGCCGCAGAGAAGGCCTGGACGCGTTGTGTCTCGCTCAATTTCGCATCGGCAAGGTAAAACGCCGCGGCGGCCGCGATGTAGCCGCGTTCGCGCTCGGTGGAGGCGCCCGCCGCTTGCGCGCGCTGAATCTGCTCCGCACCGCGTTTCAGCGATCTCTCCGAAGGAAATTCCCAGAGCTGCTCGTAATAGGTCATTGCCTGGCCCCAGTACGCGAAGGCGCACTTCGGATCGCGCTTGGCGGCTTCGCTGAAACTCTGGTCGGCTTGCTTGTACTGAAATGAATGCAACAGGGCGACGCCAGTTTCCATCGAAGACTGCGCTTCCACCGCGCAGCTTGTGGGGAAATGGACTTGGCCGAGTTGAGCGGCGGCTGCGTAGCGTGATGGCGCGGACCAGATGTGGGTAACAAAGACACCTAGCGCAAGACAGATCGTGCTGGCAATGATCGCGATTGCAGTCCGCTTCACGCTGTCACCTCCCCCCGTTCCTGCAGTTGGGTCTGCCATTGTACGCCCCGCGGGAAGGACAATGGAGGGCGGCCGCCACGCCCGCATATGCCGTCTCAGAAGGTATCAGTCCACTTATAGGGCAGATGCGGATTGATGTAGAGTTTAACGCGGTTTCGACGCTCAGGAAGGAGATCCCATGAGGACACCGAAGAGGTCGGGAAGTAAAGTGCGCGGGCCTGGTCAAATCGTTGCCGTTGCGTTGTTTGCGCTAGGCGTGTCTGCCGTCGCTTCGGGGCGATTACACGGAAATGGACAGGCGGCGAATACGGCCGCGGGGTCTGGCCTTGCTGAGCGCAGCCAGCAACTTAGTGCATTGCTGGCGGAACAATGGGACTACACGATGCGCACGAACCCGGAGTACGCCTCCATCCTGGGCGACAAGCGCTTTAACGACAAATCATCCGACGCTTCGGAGCGCGCGGTGTACGCGGATATCGAGGAACAAAAGAAATTCCTTAAGCGTTTTGAGGCAATCGATACGACTGGCCTTGGCGAGCAGGAAGCGCTCAATAAAACTTTGATGGTGCGGAACATCCGGCTGCAGCTGGAGGGCTCGCACTTCAGGGAATGGGAAATGCCCGTTACGCAGTTTGGCGGAATTCACATCGACGCGCCCCAACTGGTCTCCGTGCTGTCCTTCGAAACGGTGAAGGATTACGAGGACTACATCACCCGGCTCAAGAACTTGCCGAAACAGTTCGACGACACGACGGACCTGATGCGCAAGGGCGTTTCCGATCACTTGGTACCGCCCAAGATTTTGCTGGAACAGGTGGCAAAACAATCCGCCACACTGGCCAGCACCAAGCCCGAAGAGAGTCCCTTCATGGAGCCGTCGAACAAGTTTCCAGCCGGCTTTGCAGAGCAGGACAAGACGCGCCTGAAACAGGAAATGCTCAGCGCGGTGCGAGACCAGGTGACCCCCGCCTATGCGAAGTTCACGAAATTCGTCACTGAGAATTACGTGTCACACGGACGAACGGAGCCCGGAGTCTGGGCGTTGCCGGAGGGAGACGCGCGCTACGCGTTTGCGGTGAAGCAATCGACCACGACGAACCTGACGCCCGAGCAGATCCATGAGATCGGTTTACAAGAGGTGGCTCGTGACCGCGCCGCCATGCTGAAAGTCGCGCAGAAACTTGGTTTCTCCGATTTGAAAGCATTTGACGCGGCGGTGAACGCGAATCCGTCGTTGCATCCGAAGTCGCGGCAGGAGTTGCTCGAGCTGTACAGGAAATACATCGACCAGATGTGGGTAGAACTGCCCGGCCTCTTCGGGCGATTGCCGAAAGCAAAGGTGGAGATACTGCCCGTCGAGGCATACCGCGAGAAGGAAGCTTCTGGCGCCCAGTATGTAGACGGGACACCGGACGGCAAGCGGCCTGGGCACGTGATGGTGAACACGGGAGACTACGAGAAGCGCACGATCCTCAGTGTGGAAACCACGGCATACCATGAAGGCGTTCCCGGACACCACATGCAGATCTCAATTGCGCAGGAGCTGCCAACACTGCCGCCATTCCGACAGCACGCGTTTTACGTTGCATTCGGGGAAGGATGGGCACTGTACTCGGAGCGGCTGGGAGAGGAAGTTGGTTTTTATCAGGACCCGTACAGCATGTACGGACACTTGCAGGATGACCTGCTACGGGCGATCCGGCTGGTAGTCGATACGGGCTTCCACTACAAACATTGGTCGCGGCAGCAGGTGGTCGATTACTTCCACGCGAACTCTGGTATCGATGAGCCAGATGTGCAGAGCGAAACAGACCGTTACATTGCCTGGCCGGCGCAGGCGCTCGGATACAAGATCGGTCAGCTGAAAATCATTGAGTTGCGAGAGCGGGCGCGCAAGGAGCTAGGCGACAGATTTAGTATTCGGCACTTCCACGACGAGGTGTTGGGCGGAGGAGCGCTGCCGCTGGATGTGCTTGAGCTGAGGATTAACACTTGGATTGCGGGACAGAAGCAGTCCGAAGCAAAGGCCCAGAAATAGGTTGGCCGCTCGCCAATTCCGCATGCGCGAATAGCGCATCGAGTATGGATTTCAGGAGCTTCGGCGTCCGCAGTCGCGGGCTGCGGGCATTTCCTGGGGGCATCCTGCTAGAATATGGACCGGAGCGGTACTTCGAAGCAGGTGAGGGTACGAAAGCCATTTGAACCAATGGCGAATCTCTGAGGAGCTGCGGATAGTCATCCTGTGTGCACGGCCTGTCCCGCTGGCGTTCCGATGTAATCGGGAGGCGAGCGGGGCAGGAAAGCCTAACGGCTGGCTCGTGGCGCCCACTTAATTCAGAGGTTCATGGCCTAGTCCCCACGGCCGAGCAGTCCGCTCCATTTTTGTGTTTCAGGCATTCGCGGTGAGCGGGTTACTTTCCGCCTTTGCAGCTGAGTCGGAGCAAGATTCAATGATGTTTACTTGGTTTGGCTTGCTTTTCATTATCTTGATGGCCACTGTGGCTGCGTACTCCTACAAAATGTCGAGACAATTGGCCCTGCCCTTGAACGCTGACGTCGTCGTTCTCGACAAGAATGTGGGACAACAAGCGGCGCGCGGGAAGTTCTGGATCGCAGTTCTGTACTTGACTGGTGTCGGAGCTTTGCTCGCATGGTTTGGGTTCATCGGCGTTTTTGAGCACTTTGATGCCAGTCGACCAACCAAGCCAGATTCTGTGACTGGAAGAATTATTCCCCAAAGCAATCACGGACACATTGTTTATTTAACCGAGCGCGAAGAGGGCCTATTACTCTCGTTGCAAAGAACTTCTATCGGGTTCGCCTTCGTAAGCGTGCTGGCCACATATTTCTATAAGAGAGCAACGGGGAAAATGCCGAGTTGATCGGTTGCGGGGCGACTCGCCAAGACATGCGTGTATTGTTCATTGGGGATATTGTGGGTTCGCCCGGGCGGCAGATTGTGCAGGACCGGCTGGCGGACATTGTGTCGCAGCGGCAGATCGATCTGGTGATCGCTAATGGCGAGAACTCCGCTTCGGGCTTTGGAATAACTCCTCGCCTCGCGGACGAGCTCCTGGGTATGGGGATCGAGGTCGTGACTGGCGGCAATCACAGTTGGGACCGCAAGGAAATTCTCGAGTAC
>Ga0137418_10004491_pt1 | contig 12804 bp, 11 predicted proteins | sample CZODoug3_1_2_16f_FD_122242 | JGI IMG/M metagenome (GOLD analysis project Ga0137418, IMG submission 122242) | Vadose zone soil fungal communities from Angelo Coast Range Reserve, California, USA - CZODoug3_1_2_16fungal (Hybrid Assembly) | ecosystem: Environmental > Terrestrial > Soil > Vadose...
CTATTTCCCTTGACTCCCTCCTCCCCCGGGAGGACAATCCGCCCGAATCGCCTCTCCGAAGAGCAGTTCTCTCCACCCGGAGTGCACACCCCCTGAGACGAAACGGCCCGGTTCTCGAGACGACGAACCCAAGCGGGAAAGACTACAAAACTCATAGGCACTCGTCTCAACACGCCCACTTGGAGGACAAAATGAAAGGCCGCTCGGATAAGCGAAGGCCGATTTCTCACCAAAAACAGGAGCAATCCAATGAACCGGAGATGCATTGAGCTCGCAATCGCCTCGTTTTTCCTACTCGCCGCACTGGGTTCAGCATGGGCTCAAAGTGCCGAAGAGCAACTCAAGAAGCTGGAAATGGATCGCGCCGCCGCGGCTGTTAAGGGCGATGTGGCAACACTCGAAAAGCAAACGGCCGACGACTACACATTCATCAACTTGTACGGCCAAATGTCGGACAAGTCGCAGATGGTAGACGCGTTCAAAACCGGCCGAACCAAGCTCACTTCTAATGAGCTTTCCGACATGAAGGTGCGCGTGTATGGCAACACTGCGGTAATCACCGGTAAGGCTGATGTCAAAGGAACTCTGGGGGGAAAGGATAGCAACGGCCAGATCATGTTCACCCGAGTCTACCTGAAGAAAAATGGCAAATGGCAGTCGGTTGCGTTTCAGCAAACCGCCGTCGCGAACCCTTAAAAGGAACTACCGGGCCGTGAGTCCCAAGCTCTCGGCCCGTGTCCCCTGAAACTCACTGCCCCGGGTACCGAGGGCATTTCTCCGCATCCCCACGCCACTTCAACCCTGGACGACCATGCAAAATCCGCGACCCACATCTCACGAAAAACCCGCGACGCATTTTCAGAACACGTTTCAGTTTTCTGTTTCAGTTTTCTGTTGACTCCCGCACCTTGCGGGAGCACAATCCGCCCGAATTGCCTCTCCGAAGAGCAGTTCTCTCCACCTGGAGTGCACACCCCCTGAGACGAACGGTTCACGCACTCTGGCCTATACCGAAATCAAAGAAAGATAGAAAAGTGAACGCTTCCTTGCCTCAGGAGGGCGTGATGAAATCCTTGCGGCTCCTGCTCGTTCTCGTCCTTTCTTCTCTTTCATTGTTCGCAGCGACTCTGCGTGTCCCGGAGGACTTCCCCACCGTGCAGGGTGCGGTGGCCGCAAGCGTCGCAGGGGACACCATTGTCGTTTCGCCTGGACTATACGTTACTCCTACGAGTCCTTGCTCTCTCGCAAATGGATCGCAATCCACCTGCGGACTCGTCCTGCACGATGGCACGGCTTTGGTTGGATCGGGCCCGGCTTAGACAGTACTGGACTTTTCGGGAGCGCAAATAGGGGTTCTGCTACAGAACGGAACTGCGACCGTAAAGCTCGCTCATCTCCAAAATGCCGGGACTGCTCTCTATGCATACTCCACACCGCGTTCTGCAGAACAGAAGCGCACGAACCCTCGAACACTTTCAACCGCCAGCACAAGCCTTCTATTGGAGCCGAACTGGCGACTGCTGAAAAGGCGTTGTTGGCGTTAGAACCGATGAGCCGTATCGTGCCGATTACTATCACAAGTATGGCCGCGAGCATCACGGCATACTCTGCGATGTCTTGACCTTGATCGTCCACCCAAAGTTCGGAAAGGGTGGTCATAAACCACCTCCTTCGGGTCGGGGCTTTTGGCGGGGAGGGTGGCTGGTCGCCCCGGCGAGAGTTTCCAATTTTGATCCCGGAGTGATGCCTGTCAAGCCGCAACCCACGCAGATCGGTCCCCGCGTCTCTAGTTCACGCGCCCTTTCCCACCTCAAGAGCCGTGACAAGTCGTCAGCAGAACTCTCGCGTAGTTCGCTTTATCTCGGCTTTAACTTTTCTTTAGAATTCTTTTAACCTGGGTGGGCAATAATCGAAGCATGAACGAAGCTGGGCTCAAATTCCATATTGAGGCGAACGACTACTTCGGCACTCTGGCGACCATTCTTGACCTCCTTGGCCAAGACCTGCGGAAGCACGGTCGCATTCGCCACGCCGAGACGCTTCTACGCATGCGGAACGACCTCATGTACCTCCAGGGCGGCTACCGCATCGAGAAAACAGACACAAACGGAGCCATAGATTAAATTCTTTGGCTCCGCGTAGCGTCCGTTTAGCGTCCGACTCCAAGCCGCAACTCGCGAACCCAGAATCAAACTTCTGTGATTTTCGTAGCGGCCATTTAGCGTCCAGTCTGCCGGGTTCCAACGAGACTTTGGCAAACTAGCGAGACTTTGGAGACTGGGGCCAACCCGGTTGTCAGCAAGACTTTAGGTGTAACTTACGTCCCGGCTATAATTTACGGGAAACAGCCCGAAAGAATTCGGCTTACAGGTCCGGCTGCCACAACTAACCTGTTTTCAATATCTTATTGAAATGACAGCGCCCCACTCTGAAAATGGCGGTCTGCCCAATCGGTAGACTCGCCCGCAAGCCCGTCTAGAACGGCCTAGGACGCGACTTTGGCGGCGGGGATAGAGATTTGGGCGGTCCGAGAGGGGAGCCGCGTTTATGCGCGATTTAATGCGACCTTTTGTATAACCATAAGAAATACAAGGCGTTACGACAGCTTGCCACTGAAATCGCATTCTCGCCAAATGTGATTCGCCTCGTAGGGGCCGGGGATGGGTAGGATCGGGTTTAGAGTGAGCCTGAGCCGGATCGCTCTAGGGATGTCGAATTCATCGTGAGTCTTGGGAGAGCTGAAACGTGCCTTTCGCCGACCATCCGTCCGACTGCCCGACGAGTCTGAGGCGGGCGGCGAGTTTGTTCTCTTCAATGTGGGCGAGAGCACCTTGGAGATCTTGGCACAAGGGTCAGCGGAAGGCTTGACAGCGGCAGTCGTACATCCAGGAGGCAACCGTACCACTTCCCGTTTTTCGTGGCATTGCCAGGGCCCTGCCCTTCTATCGAGGGACCAGCGTTCGATTTACCTTCTCGCCTGAAGTCCTAAGAATCAATCGGAGCAGCTTTCGGCATCCGAGCATTTCGGTTCTTACTGCGCTCACTTCAGTTGCCGAGGATCGTTGAAGCGTCATCTTTTGTTGCTGTTTTGTTGCGGATTTTGCAGGACTTTGCTTGATTTTGCAGAGCCAAGTCCTTTATCTTCTTTGCCCTCAATCCGCCCAGAAGGGCTCATAATCCGTAGGTCGTGGCAGCGATCCACGACAGCTTCCTAATTTCGCTGTCATTTTTGTTATCTTCTTGCGCCGGTAGCTGACCCGATGGGGAGTCGGATGAAAAAACTTCTGTCCATGGCCATATTCGTATTTCTTAGTTGCTTCTCCTACGCACAACGCGACACGGTGATCGTGCGCCCGGTTGCCATCAATGACGTGCTGATCAATCCAAACTTGGGAATCACGACCTTCAACCGATTCAATGGACAAGCGACCAATCCGCCGCTGGAGTGGTCGGAAGTGGGCCCGGTCACGAGGTTGCCGCAGGCAGCAACGAAGGCCGATTTCCCTGAAACTACGATTGCGTATCTCCGCTGGTACTGGAATGCGCTCGAACCGGAGCAGGGGAAAATCCGGTGGGACATCATAGATCTCGCACTCGGAGAGGTGCGGGCACATGGGCAAACGCTTGCGATCCGTCTCATGCCGTACTCAAACAAGGATCCCTTGCCCGAGTGGTATCAGAAATCTGGTGCACGCCGAGCCAACAAGCCCACCGACAAAGATGGCTCGATCTGGCAGCCTGATTTTTCTGATCCTCTTTATCTGAAGTACTGGGGGGACTTGGTGGCCGAGGCCGGAAGGCGCTACGACGGGAATCCTTATCTCGACAGCGTGGATATATCCTCGGTCGGCTACTGGGGCGAGGGCTGGAGCCCGTACATGCCTGCGTTCCCGTACCAGAAGGCGCTGATCGATATCTGGTTCGACGCGTTTCCCCATACAACGCTGCTCATGAACTTCGATGAGCAACAGGCGCTAACCTATGGAACCAGCCGAGGCGCTGGCTGGCGACTAGATTGTCTCGGGGATCTGCGAACGAAATCGGACAACCCCTACTTTGAACCGGAGATGCTCGATATTTATCCGCAGCAGGTGGTACGGGCCGGCATTCAGGATGTCTGGCAACATCGACCGGTGTCGTTGGAGGTCTGCGGCACGGTTTCTGCGTGGAAAAGAGATCATTTCGACGTGAACTACATTCTGGAACAGGCCTTACGTTGGCATGTCACTTCTGTGAATCTGAAGTCTTCTCCGATTCCGGATGACTGGAAGCCTGCGTTTGAGGAATTTCAAACAAAGATGGGATACCGATTTTTGCTGCGACGCCTGGAATATCCCAGGGCCGTTGTGACTGGCTCTATGATGCCGATCCACATGTGGTGGCTGAATGCGGGCGTCGCTCCTCCTTACATCAGTTATCCGCTCGCAGTTCAGTTGCGTTCCACAAACGACAGCGCCGTGATCAATGTCCCTGTGGACGTAAGAAAGTGGCTTCCCGGCGATGCGGTCTACGATGGCAGTCTTTATGTCCCGGAGGCACTACGGGAGGGAACTTACGATTTCCGCGTGGCTATGCTCGATCCACGCAGCGGCAAACCGATTATTCGTTTTGCGATTGCGGGCCGCGATCCCGATGGCTGGTACACCGAAGGACAGATTCGGGTGAGCGCAAGGCAAGGTCCACAGGAGTAATCGCTATGTGAGTAAGGACAGCCGAGCTCAGAGTTTGTTTCGTTTCCTTTCAAATCCCTTTCGTTCTCTTTCTAATCGTGCTCTAATGCTAGCACTTCAGAAAGGGCGGCGAATCCTATGAAAAGAACCCTCCTTTGCTGCATGGCTTGGTCATTCACGCTTCTGACTGCTTTTGCTCAGGTGGACACAGGAACTATCGCTGGCAGCGTTCGTGATAGTTCTGGTGCTGGGCTTGCATCCGCTTCAGTGACTTTTGTCGACCTCTCGACGAATGCGACAACGAAGGCGCAGGTTGACGCATCGGGGATTTACACGTCCCCTCCGCTGCGCCCGGGTAGCTACAAGCTGACTGCAGAAGCTCCGGGGTTCAAGACTGAGACGCGCAGCACCATCACCGTTCGGGTACAGGACCGGTTGCGGGTAGATTTCGCTATGACCGTGGGCTCGGTCTCGGAAAGCATAGTCGTGACCGCGGAGACACCAACGATTCAAACGGATACTTCTTCTCTTGGAGAAGTGATCACGACGGACCAGATCACAGAATTGCCACTGAATGGCAGAGATTATATCCAGCTGGCGACATTAACTACGGGTGTGGTTCGCACCAGTTCTGGGACAAATGGCAACACGGGCGGCAGCAGCACCGGCGGTCTGAACAGTTTTGTCGCCAATGGCACTCGCGGGACCCTGAACAACTTCCTACTGGATGGCGTGGACAATAATTCCAACGACAATGGTGGAGTGGTGCTACGCGGCAATGTAGATGCGATACAGGAATTCAAACTACAGACCAACAGTTATTCGGCAGAGTTTGGGCGCAGCGGCGGAGCAGTCGTCAATGCCATTACTAAGTCTGGCACGAACAATTACCACGGAGCTGTCTTCGAATTCTTTCGAAACTCGGCGCTGGACGCACGTGATTTCTTCGAAGATCCGACGCAGAAGAAGGCCTCATTCAAGCAAAACCAGTTTGGTGCGACTTTCGGTGGGCCGATCATGAAAGACAAGCTTTTCTGGTTCATCGATTACCAAGGGACAAGAATTCGCAATCCCCTGACATTTGTATCGTCCATCCCCACGCTGGAGGAGCGAGTTGGCAATTTCTCGGCTGCGGGGGAGCCGACCATCTACGATCCCACGACTGGTTTGCCTTTTCCCGGAAACATTATTCCGCCTGACCAGATCGATCCAACTTCCCAGGCGTACGCAAATCTTTACCCGACACCACAGTCGGGAGAGGGTAACAATTTCACCATTTCCCCTACGGAGCGTGATCGTGTCGACCAGGGAGATATTCGCTTGGACTATAACGCTTCGCAGCGTAATCAGGTATTCGTCCGTTATTCGAAGAGCGGAAGAACAGATATCCGTCCTGCTCCCCTGCCCGGTTTGGCGAACGGCGGCAATTCCAGCACGGGTGTGGGTAATGAGGACACAGACGGGGCCGCGATTGGATTTACCCACACTTTCACTCCTAGGACTATCAATGAGTTGCGCGTGGGCTTTAGCTACGTCCACATCCGGCGCGGCGTTCCTGAGAGCGGCAACCAGCTGCCGCCACCGGAATTCCGGATTCCAGGGGTGCCCGACGATCCGCGGGTGAATGGCTTGACGTTATTTTCGCCGAGTGGTTTTCGACGGCTGGGCGACCCCAATTTCGCACCTACAATTCTGGCCAGCCAGGAGAGGCAGATCTCTGACGTGCTGACCCTGGTGCGCGGGGCACATACCGTGAAGTTAGGAGGCGAGATTCGCTGGAGTCAATTCAATATTTCCCAGGAAGCTTCCCCACGCGGACGCTTCTCGTTCAGTGGCCAGTTCACTCAAAACCTGCTGGACGGCAGTGGCGGCAGCTCTATTGCGGACATGCTGCTAGGGCTGCCGATCAGCGCCAATATTTCCACGGTTATCGCAATGGGTAACCGCCAACATGTGCCGTCTGTGTTTGTTCAGGATGATTGGAAGGTGAACCGGCGCCTCACACTGAATTTGGGATTACGTTATGACTACTTCTCGCCCATCGTCGAGGTGAACAATCGCCAAAGCAACTTCGATTACAAAACCGGAGGCCTGATCCAGGCTGGTCAAAACGGCGCCTCTGATGCGCTCACGACCGCAGACAAAGCCAACTTCTCCCCACGAATCGGCTTTGCTTGGACGCCGACCGATAAGGCAGATATGGTGATTAGAGGAGCTTATGGGATTTTCTACAGTGGTCAGGAAATTCGCACTGCGGCCCCTCTACAACTTGCCTATAACCTGCCGTTTTTCTATGAACCCTCGTTTGTGAGTGATGGAATTACGCCCGTTATTACGATAGCGCAGGGCTTCCCTCCGCTTAATCCAAGTCAGGCAATTAATCCCGGCGTAACCAGCGTGGACCCTCATCTGCACACTCCGTATTACCAAAGCTGGAACCTGGCAGTACAACACTCCCTCCCAGGAGCCATCAGCCTGGAAATTGCATATGCGGGCTCAAAAGGCACGCATCTGCAATCCGTGACTGATCCGAACCAGGATCCTGTGCCGGGCACCGGCGACGTGCAAGCTCGGCGGCCGTATCCTCAATTCGGTCCATTTACCGCGATTCAAAATCGCGGAAGCTCGATTTATCATTCGCTGCAGTTGAAGGGAGAGAAACATCTCAGCCATGGCTTGTACTTCCTCAGCGCGTTCACCTGGAGTAAGGCAATCAACGATTTGCCCGAGATCTGCTGCGCTTTCCCTTTCCCGCAGAACAGCTATGACGTAGCGGCGGAAAGGGGAGTGGCGGACTTCGATCAAAAGCTGCGCTGGGTCTTTAGCTTTGATTATGAGCTCCCATTCGGCGGCAGCCGGTCGCGTATCGACAATCGTGTACTCGACGCAATCGCCGGAGGCTGGCACGTGGGCGGCATCTACACACTAGCGAGCGGCTTTCCGTTCTCGGCAGCATTGGGTTTTGATCCATCCAATACCGGCTCGCAGGGCCTGTTACGGCCCGATCAGCTCAGGGATGGGAACCTGCCGTCCGATCAAAGAAGTCCGAACTTGTGGTTCGATATCAATGCGTTTGCGCCTCCTGCTGGCATAGCGTTTGGCAATGCGCGGCGCAACAATCTGATCGGGCCCGGTCAGAACGTCTTTGACGGATCGCTGCGAAAAGAGTTTGCGTTGACCGAATCTCAGCGACTTGAATTCCGCGCGGAATTCTTCGACTTTTTCAATCATCCAAATTTTGCGCAACCGGACAACTTCATCGACGACGGCCCTGGCGTAGCGGGCACCATCACCGCGATAGCCATACCGATGCGTCAAATTCAACTTGGATTGAAGTACAGATTCTGATCGCTTAGCATTCCTCGCTCACAGGCAAGGCCGTTAAAATGGTGTCCATCGGGTGTCCTACCTGTGGGCTTTGAGAGAGACTTACGAGAACGCACCAGACTTTGGAGACATGCCCCTCATCTCGTAAATACAAGGCTTTGACGGTAACCTCTGTCCGTACAATCGCTTGGAGCGTGCGCTCCAGAAGAATTCGGCTTACAGGTCGGGCTGCCACAAACTATTTAGATTTCAATGCTTTACCAATTCGACCTGCGCAATTGTGACGCCCGTGTGACGGAAAAAGCGGGTCGGGTTAATGAAATCTCAATCACTTGCAAGCACACCTTTCCTCGTTTGCTGTTCATTTTGAGAAAGGGATTCTAGTTCGGCTTTTTTGGCGCGTTCTGAGGCTCACTCGCCTGTTTTTGGAACGATTTTCGAGTCCGGTTTCCGTTTCGAGAATCATCCTGACTCGTTCGCGGAGCAGGCGGAGTGACCGTTTCGATCTAGCGGCACTACTCTAGCTCGCGTCTTCAGGCTGGCACGTGTGCCTGTCGAACTGTTGTTGGAGGTGGGCCTGGGCATCGACGGTTCGACTGAGCGCGCTCATTGGGACTTTGAATTCCCGGCTGCAGAGTGTGCAGACTGCAACGACAGGGGTTGAGCTAAGCCACTTGACGACTCTAAGATTGCGCTTTTTCGGCGGGTTGTTCTTCTCAACCATCGGACTGAGAGTTTAACCTTTCCAGAAGTGCATTGAATTTAGGTGTCAATTCCACTTGTTTGGACTGTCTTGCTCATTGCGAGGGGGCTTTTTCTTCTTGGCAGCCCGGTGTTTCTTAACAGCGGCTTTGGCGCGTGCGATTGTGGTTCGTCGGAAGTTGATTTTCTTCTGAGCCATGCCCACAATTTGCCACAGACCGACAAATCTTCGCAACCCTCCAGAAATTCGGGCAGAGAGGGAGTCTTCTGAACGGTAGTAAACTGGGTGCATGCTCGCCGAGCAAGAGCTCACGATGATGCTCTAGATGCTGCAAGAGTTCTGTCAACAACGCGGGAGTCGATGTGAAGGCGTACCGCGGAACCAGTTCAAGGATTTGGCGAGATGATCGACAATCCATAAGCTAACCCGTGAGCTGGACGAGAAGCGGCCCCAACTACTGATGCTTGCTGGCGTGATCCGCAGAGCCCGACTCCGACGAACGACAGGGCGCTGTTCCTTAGACGACTCTCCCGGATCGAGTCTTTGGTCATTCGTCTGCTGTTTGAATTGAGATAGGAGAACTGTGGAAAATACGTATCTGCCGGGTCCAGCCAACATCCTGATCGTCGATGATCGTCCGGACAACATCCTCGTACTGAAGGCGGTTCTGGAAGGCTCTCCCGATTACACGTTCACGACGGCATCGTCGGGTCTGGAAGCGATCGAACTCGTGAAACAGATCGACTTTGCCCTGATCCTGCTCGATATTCAGATGCCTGGGATGGATGGCTATGAAACCGCCGTGGAAATCAAGAAACTGGAGCGGGGCAAGAACGTTCCGATCGTCATGGTGACTGCGATTTTCCGGGAAGACCCGCACATCTTGAAGGGCTATGCGGTGGGCGCGATCGATTATATAGCTAAGCCGTTTAACCCAGATATTCTGAAGGCCAAGGTCGGTGTGTACACCAGCCTTTACCTGAAGTCTCGGCAGAATGCTTATCTGCAGGAGGTTGAGCGGTTGCTGCGGCAAGAGGGAAACGCAAAGATCATTCTCGAAACCATGCCCATCGGGGTTATTGTGGTCGATCAGTCGGGGGCGATCCAGCAACTGAATCAAGAAGCTCGGCAGATTTGGGGTGTCGGAACAGCAGCTCTAAGAGACTACAAAGACTATAGCGGCTGGTGGCCGAATACCGGTCAACCGATCCAACGTGACGAGTGGGCCATCGCACGTGCCATCGACAAGGGCGAGACGACAGTGTGCGAGATTATCCAGGTCCAAGGCTTGCACAGGACCAAGAAGACCGTTTTGAATTCCGCGATACCCCTTCGCAACCAAGGTCAAATCACGGGTGCCGTGGATATCATGCAGGACATCAGCGGCCAACGCCATGTCGAAGCAGAATTGGGCAAATCTCGGTCGCCGTTCCCGAAATAGCTCATCGCTGCACGGTAGATTTTCAATACAGAGTATCGGGAAGGCAGACATATTCACGATTACTCCTGACAGCGATTCGCATTGATTCGCAGTCATTGGTAAGTGGAATTCGTCGGTTTGGTCGCCGTGCATATCGAGAACTTCTTCGACACAGCCCGATTCGCAGTTCATGCAGTACCTTGTGGCGGTAGTTCCCCCACTGGTCGTCTCCGGCCTTCTCATCCGCTTCGCTAGTCTGGAACGCTACGCAACATCAAAGAGGGGAGAATACATTAAGACGCACATGACCAGAGCCCGAGAACTTCTGCGCCTTGCCGGATATGTCGTCACGGCGTTCGCTGCCTGGTACCACCTGCCTTGGAGGATCGTGTCAGGACTCTTGGTGATCCTACTCGCCTGGTTCGCGGTGACGACGCCCAAGACCACAACCCCGGCCTGACATCGGGCGATTCGACCTCCAACCGCCCTCCCCCCCCTCTGCTTCGAGCAACCAAATCAATGAAGTTTGACGAGCGTTCCCCCGCAGGTGTAAAGTTCTGGGCCGTCCCGGGTAACCACGTCGAGAATAGCAGGTTTCGAGGCGCAAGACCTGCAGCGCACCGTGCTTCGGCGCATAGCCGCTCCTCACTTTGTGGTACCCGGGCTCCCTTCACCTCGCACGTAACCCCCGGTCTTATTTCGATCTGTCAGCGCTTTACTGAGCAGCAGCAGCCAAAAAGCGTGGCCCAGAAATCACGGTGGTGATCGGTGGCACATTCGAACTCGCTTGCAGGTGACGGCGGCACCAATGATTGGGATTCGTCCACTGCGGTTTTACGGCGACCAGAATGGTAGGCCGAAGGAGTTCGGGTCGCCTGACCTTGCGAACTTTGTCCAGTAGTGGACCATTTTAGTGGAGAGCTTCCGTTGTGTGGTATTTAGCGGCACAGACTGTGGCAACTTAAAGAGGTCCTGCAGCTCAGCGGTGTGGGCGACACCATATGGGTAGCTGACTGGCGGTAAATAGATTTCTGGGGTATTGGGGTCGTTGAATTCGTACGCAAATGTCGGTACCTGCTCTGAAAGTACCTGGTCGGCCGCGCGAGCCGGGCAAGCGAAAATGAGATCAGTCCTAAAGCACCCACCGCCAAAGCGGGACTTGCGAAGTTACTGAGCGGGTATTCGGCAAGTACCAGTGGTGCTGCCTCGGGTCCGACGAAATCCGTGACTACGAAAGGGTACTCGTCAGCGGTCAGCGGGTGCCCTGCTAACTCGTCCAGCGCTACTAAAAACCTCCATTCGTCATGATTCGAACCCTGCATCAGTGGCACATGGTTGAACTGGCCGGTGGCAAATGCCGTATCCAGAGATTGGAGAAGTATCTTGCCATCTACGTAGGGATTGCTCTCGAACAAACCCCAGTTCGCAAGAATCTTCCTGACAGGTTTCGAGCGCAGACACCGGGCACTCTGGTCGTTGCATCCAACACTGACAGCAAAGGCCTCTCCGTGCGATTCTTCATTTGCCAAAGTAGGCAAAGTTAGCTCGTAAGCTCCGCTTTCGACGATCCCCCGATGGAACAATCCTGCGGTTGTTGGACAGGCTAAGTGTGAGAGGACACTGAACCCACCGCCCGACTCGCCGAATATAGTCACGTTGTGTGGGGTCTCCACCGAATGCCGCGATGTTCCGCTGTACCCACTTCAGCGCGAACTGTTGACCCATGATGCCGTAGTTGCCCGAGATGTGGTCGGGGGATTCCGCACTCAATGCGGGATGGGCTAGGAATCCCAACGCACCAAGGCGATAATTGATTGTGACGACTAGTTGGAAGCCCAGTATGACGAGGAGCATCTATGAGCGATTCAAAAAAAAGAATAGATCGACGGAGTTTCCTAGCTGGGTCGGCTGCTTTAATCGGAGGGGCAGCAATTGCCCCAACTGCATCGTCGTATAGCAGGATTCTTGGGGCGAACGCACGTATCTCTTTGGCCCACATTGGGCCTGGAAGCCGGGGCCAGGAACTAGCGTGGGTCGTTGCCCAACATAGAAGCCGTCACAACGTTGAAATGACTGCTGTCTGCGATTTGTGGCGATTGCACCGGGAAAGGGCCGTGGCGGAGAACACGCACTACTATGGCCGCTCGCCACGGTCGTACCAGTACTTGGAGGATGTGCTGGCGCTTCAAGACGTCGATGCGGTAATTATTTCCACGCCTGAGCATTCGCATTCTCCGATTCTGAAGATGGCAGTGGAAGCCGGCAAAGATGTGTACGTGGAAAAGCCGATGGGTAATGTTCTGGAGGAAGCCAAGGCAGCCCGTGACGCAACAAAACGGAATAAGGGTATCGTGCAGGTGGGCACGCAGCATCGCAGCGAACCTTATCCGCAGGCAGCTCGCGACGTCGTGCAGAGTGGGACGCTCGGTGACGTGAGCAAGATCGAAATCGTCTGGAACTATCACGGGCCACGTTGGCGCGGACGCGATGAGACCAAACAGATTCGCGAACAGGACACCGACTGGCGCAAATGGTTGATGACCAAGCCGTATCGTCCATTTGATCCGCTGGTCTATTGCGAATTCCGGCTCTATAAAGAATTCTCCAGTGGTATTCCCGACCAGTGGATGAGCCATGCCACTGACCTTGTTCACTGGTTCATGAACGACAACTTTCCCCGTTCC
>Ga0137418_10004492_pt1 | contig 12804 bp, 17 predicted proteins | sample CZODoug3_1_2_16f_FD_122242 | JGI IMG/M metagenome (GOLD analysis project Ga0137418, IMG submission 122242) | Vadose zone soil fungal communities from Angelo Coast Range Reserve, California, USA - CZODoug3_1_2_16fungal (Hybrid Assembly) | ecosystem: Environmental > Terrestrial > Soil > Vadose...
CTGTCATTCGGTTGATTTGCTTCGGCCGAACCGCCCGCGGAGAGGTGGCAGAGCGGCTGAATGCGGCGGTTTGCTAAACCGTTGTAGGGGCTAAAACTCCTACCGGGGGTTCGAATCCCCCCCTCTCCGCCATATACTGAATTCCCTTTTAAAACGCATGTTTTGACCGCTTGCCTCTAATATGCTACTATTTTATTCGCATTTGAGGATGTGCGTCCATGCCTATCCCTAGCCTTTATATCCGGGAGAAAAACGCAAAGGATGTTTGGCGATACAGGCGGATCAAAGAGGGCCGCGGCCTGCGGACCGGGGATTTAGCCGCGCCGTTCTTCACAAGACCTTTCGTAAACGGGAAGCAGATTTGGAAGACCCTCTTGGCGACGACTTTCAAAGAGGCCAAAGAAGAGGCCGAGCAGCTGACCGCCGCGCTCGATGCACGGTCCAAGGGTCTGACCGTTGCAGAGGCCGAATCGATTTCGAATGCAAACCGGCTACCAATCAGGTCTGCCGTTGATACCTACCTAGAGCAGAAGAGCGGCAAGGCCAAAAAGACGGTCGCCCAATACCGTCTGACCCTCAATGAATTCATCGAAGCTCTCGGGGGTAAAGTCCGATTTCTCGATGAGATCACTGAGAACGTTCTTCGCTCATATAAGAAATTCATGACCGCGCAAGGGTACGCCGGCAAGACGATCGACACACGTTTAAACATCGTTTTCTTCCTGTTGAAAAAAAATGGAATCGTGGCCCGAATACCGAGGGACGAGATGCCCATCGTCGAGGAAGAAGCTGCTGTGCCGTACACGGATGAGGAGCTGAAAAAGCTCTTCACTGAGATGAACGAAGAAGAGTCCACCAGATATAAATTTTTTCTCGGAACTGGATGCCGCGACAAAGAAGTTACGTTTGCGGCTTGGGGTGACATAGATTTCGACAAAAGAACTTACCACATTCGCAGAAAGGAAGATGTTCACTTTACACCGAAGTCGCACGAATCGCGCACCGTACCACTGCCTGATTCTCTGGTTGCTCTACTGAGGACCCGCCAAAAAAAGGCGCATAATGATCGTTGGATTTTCGTAAACGAAGATGGTCGCCCGGACAATCATTTCTTAAGAAAACTGAAGCGCATTGCACTACGGGCGGGGCTCAACTGCGGTCAGTGCCAGACTACGATAACAACTGGAAAGCACGACAAGAAAAAGCGAGTTGCGGTCTCCTGCAAAAACCAACCTGTCTGCGAGCATATCTATCTACATCGATTCCGGAAAACGTGCGCAACTCGCTGGCACAACAGTGGAATTCCTCTTCGCACAATGCAAGCTTGGCTTGGGCACAAAGACCTTGCAACCACTCAAAACTACGTAGGTGTCGCTGATAGTGACAAGCTGCGCAGCCACATTAACGCCGCCTTTGGTGATTAGCGTCTCCGTCGGTAAGTGGTGCCAAGAATCCGACCGAATCAAATCTAGCTCGCTTAGGCAGTCTTTTCTCTGAGCGCAGCTGTGGCCTCCGCATTCCTGTACTCCACATATCGATCAAGTTCCAACCGATCAACGACGCGTCGCTTCCCGAGTACAAAAGACGGTATCGTCTTTTCCCTCAGCAACGTCTCAATTTGCCAGGTCGTTGCGCTGAGGTACTTGGCTGCATCCTGAATGCGCAGCAGCCGAGGAACAACGAAAACGGACGGAGACGCAGAGTTATTTCTAAGGATCGGGTCGACCGAAGATTGTTTGGATTCTGCAGCCATGGGCAACTGCCCGCCCCTCTCAGCCTGTATCTCCATGCCTATTGTGAATCATACTATACATATAGCACCATGAAAAGAGATTTCTTGATCCAGTTGACCATTATTCTGAGAGGAATTGCCAGGACTTCCAGAAAGCCATTGCGCAATTCGAGATACGTTGCAGCCTAAGCCTAGATACATGAGCATGGAACCTTGTTCAATCCTTCCCGGCCTTAGGACGCCCCATGAGGTTTGTCATTCACCGGCTACCATTCGCTTGAGAGTGTCTCTGTTCTTGTTCGAGATCTCTTCCGCCGCGGCGCGGACCAGCTTGTCATAGCACAACCTGGCGCGAACGCGCGCCGCTGGGAGCGAATCTTCCGGGGGTTCCACAACACAGGTGATGACGTATTTCAGCAGCACGTCGGTCAAGGCGACCTGCGCTTGCGCGAGCGTTTGAAGTCCTTGCGCTTGCTTCGCCAGATTCGTGAGCGTGGCCGCCACGCGCGCCTCGAACTGAGTCGTTGCTTCCGTGTTATCGCCTCTGCGAATCTCGGTTTCGCAAGCCGCGAGAATGAACGCCTGTTCCGATCGGAACCCCCTGTCCTTCGACGCCTTCCGCACCTGGTCTCGGAATTCTTTGCTCGGAAACAGCAAGTTTCGTTCGGTTCTAGGTTTTGCCATACATTCCTCCATTTTCGAGCGGTGGCGCATTTGTGCCACATTTCCAACAGAAGTCGCCACATTCCTCCGCGCTGAAAAATGAGCACTTGCCTGTAAAAATACGCGACGCGTCGCCACAACCCTTTATGTTCCAATACCTGTGTCTTCTGCCGATGATCCGCCTGCATTTCATGCACGCTGCTCCTATTGCTGTGAAGAATGTTGAGTCGTGATGACAACTGTTGGACCACGTTGAGAAGTGCTTCCGTCTGTGCGCAAATGATGACTAATGAAGGCATTTGTGGGTCTCTGTTGATTTCGGATTCTTTCGTGCTTTACATCTGCGCAGCATGGTGCTATATGTACAGCAGGACTACGAACCATGTCAACGCAAAAAGACTACCGCCGCTGTTTAGAACAGCTAGCCGCCGCTCCCCCGAAGAGAAAGGCCGCGCTGGTTCGATCTCTTCTACCCGGAATAGAAGCGGCGCTGAACTCAGGACAGGGTCTGAAGGATATTTGGGAAGCGCTCGAAACCGAAGGCTTGCAGGTGAGTTATCACACTTTCCAGATGGCGGTATGGCGCGCCAAAAGAAAACCATCCGCGACCAGCGGATGGGGGAAACAGGAAAGACCTTCTGAACTGCAAGGAATCGTGGAGCCAGGAGTAGCAGCAGTTGAAGAGCGAGACCCGCTAGCCAATCTAAGGCGATTGGAAGAAAAAAGGCCGGGCTTTGAGTGGCGGGGTACGCAGGAATTGAAAAGGCTGGTGCATGGAACGGAGGACTCGGATGGCAAAAACAAACAGTAATGGGAGCGGTGCAACGTCGATCCACATCTCGCTGCAAGGTAAGGGCGGGGTTGGAAAGAGCCTGATATCCGCGATCCTGTCGCAATATCTATTGTCGAAAGGGCAGGAGGTGCGTGGTATTGACGCGGACCCTGTAAATCAAACGCTGTCGGAATATCGTGGCTTGGCGGTGAGCCGCCTCAACCTTTTGAAGGAGGGGAGCGTGGACCAGCGTGAATTCGACGTTCGTTGTCTATACGGGGGCATCCACTTTTATCCCCTTGTGGCACTACGTGCTGGAGAATCAGGCGCTCGACTATTTGCGGGAGAAAGGCAAGCGCGTGTTCATCCATTCGGTGGTTACCGGAGGTCAATCGCTGAACGACACGCTAGGCGGGTTCGAGCAGCTCGCGGAAACGACGCGGGAGAAGAATTCAGTGGTCTGGCTGAACGAGTATGAGTGGGCACTGCTTGGTAAAGCAACCATCTCGAGCGACTTAGTGAGGCGCCTTATCCCTGAGTAAGCATTCTAAGAATCGGAGATGAAAATTGAAAGCGATGGGGAACGAGTACTATGTCATAGAAAATAAAAGAGACTTCTTGCGCACCTTGTCCACAGTCCACCCTCAATTGTTCGCCACATCGTTATTCTGATTGCTTAACTAAGCAGATTGAGGACGCCCCTGCTGACCGACCCATTTAGGAGCAAACTCAGAGGTTTTCTTATTCCAACTAGGTGATGATTACAGCAAAAATGTCTTGACAACGTAGTTACAGGTGCTAGTCTCCCGCCCAAGGCTGTTCCTCCATGTACGATCCGAAGCATTCCGCGTTTATCGGCCGCACGAAGACATTTTCGCGGTTGCTTGAGAGTTTTACACATCACACCCAGACCGTGAGTGCGAGCATGAAATCGATGCGATTGTTCTCTCTGTTTTCATTCGTTGCCGTGACCTGCGCGTCGGTGGCGCAGGAGCCGCCGATGAAAACCAGCCGGATGACGTTCCTGGCTGCGCGGCTTGAGGTTGGAGCACAGCCCCGGAACTCGGTCCTGGCAAGAACTTTTGCAGGTTTCTAGAGGAGGGACCAGAATATGTGGCGATTGCTTCTTACCTTGTTGGCCGTCATGGTAGCCGGCCTCGCGGGATGGCGTGCAAGTCTTCCCCTCGCTCCTGTTGAGCGGAAGGCCGCGGAACCAAGCACAAAGAGTCCGGCAGGTCCTTCCCCGAGCCTGCTACTGGAAAGAAGGTCCCAACTCAAGCCCCCGCCGCTGACAGGAACGGGAGAGGTAATGCAGCAGTCCGTTGCGTCCTTTATCGATTGGGCGGCTTCCTCCACCGAAAGAGAAGCCGAGACGGCACGCAGGCTCCTGTCTGCTGCTGCCCGTGAAGACGCGGAAGTGGCCCAGGCGTTTTGCGATCAGGCCATGCGTGCACGACAAACGGACCACAGCAGAGCCCTGGTCGCGTTCGCCCTTCTTGGTGAGATGAAGAGCCCTGTGGGCGAGAAATGCTTCACGCAACTCCTGGCGCTTCCTCTCCCCACGCAGGGAACGGTGGTCGAAGGAGAGATTCTCGAACAGACCGCGCTGGCTACGTTGCAGGCCAAGGCCGCTGACGGCCTCGCCTACCTGGGCACGCCAAGCGCGCAGGAGGAAGTGCTCAGGCTCGTCAGGGCGCACCCCTCACGTATCGTGAGAGCGGAAGCCATCGACGCCTATCTTTGGAACCACGCAGATTCCGCAGAGGCGAAGGCCACGCTCCGCAAGTACGTCCAGAAGGGCGAGGAGATCTTTGTCGACCGCGTTAGACGAAATACCGGGGAGAAAGCAGAATCGTTCAATGCCAAGCTTGCGGCGTTCTTGAAAGCTCACCCCGAGGTCAGGGCTCCTGCTCCGGAGAAGGTCAAAGAAGGCGGACCAGCGCAGAGAGCAGGACGAAAACTACCTCCGCCGCCGAAGTTTTGAGACGACAGTGAGGAGGGGACAAGCATGATCACGAAGCGAAGAATCGTTGTTCTGCTGGTGGTCTTCGGACTGGGCGCTCTGGCCGGAGGCGCCTACGCAGTCTGTAACCAAACCAGCGCAAGCACCGCAGACGTCGCGCTCTGGAACACCCACGGATGCTGGCAGGCTTTCTTTCTCTGGTCGTACCAGGCTTACAACCAGCACCAGTCGGACTGGAACGGCCGCGGCTGGAACGACGCTTGCAACGACAACCTCGAGTTCCCCAAGCATTGGAACGCTGCCTATCTGGTCACCTACGGACTCGCCGATTTGAACTGCTGCTCCTTTCACGGGACGATCGATTACCGCAAGCTCGGCGAGGCTCCCGGCAGCGAGTTCCACAACGCTCTGCATCACACCTGTAGCGACGATAACTGCTGCTTCGGGAGTTTCACTCCCGCCTTCTGGCCGTGGGATACGGATGATCTCGCCACCCACTGTCCCCTTTATGACGCCACGGTCGCCAATGCCAACCCCGGCTCGCGGGCGGGCGATTTCCAGCACGAGGGCTGGCATGGTTGGCTGAACAAGTACGGCTGGAATAACGGATCGTGCGGCGGTCACCGCTGCGGCCCGGTGGGGAACTGCACGGCCTCCGGTTGCGACTATTTTTACTTCCATGGGGTCGGCGCGTACGCATTCGGCGCGCTGTACCAAACTGACGGCACCGCGAACCGCTTCCATTCGCCGAACCAGGTGCAGGTCGAGTTCCTTTGCGACGTGAACGACTACCCACAATGGTGGGTGCCCGCGAGCGTTCGGCAGGCGGCCCGGACCGACGCAAACGCGCGGGCGGCACAGCGATTCATCAACGGCCCCGGATACAGTTGCGGAAATCCGCGCCCCTGGTGAGGGCGGCTGCGCAAGCTGCTATTCCTGGCTGGTATGGGAAGCCACTGAACGCGTCGGTATGCCGGATGTGTTGCAGATTCGAAAAGGAGGGGAAATGGAGCAAGCTACGCAAGCTATTTCGATTTCACTGAGCAAATTGACAGAGTCGGTGCAAGCCGCAGTGAAGGCAGCAGTGGCGAAGCATCCGAAATTCAAGATCGACGTACCCAATGCCTTGACGATCTCATATCTAATTCGAGGGATCCCGGTGCCGGAGTCGCTCTCGTTGACCGTGACAATGGGCGAAACGCAGGCATTCGCGGCGGACGTTGCGGCGCACATCGCTGGCGTACATCCGCAAGCATTTGCGGCGGCAGGACACCCGCCTTCCGGGGGGGCAGTCCTCTCTATCGGGCGGCACGTGATCGTGGGCATACCGCCCTGGAACCTGACGGTCCGACTCGAGAAATAGCCCGAGGCGGCCTATGTCGAAACTTTGTCCGAGCGCACAGCCTGGCATGGACCGGTGCAGGGTCTTGGGTGTGGTCCAGCAGCAAGGGCCGATTCCGATGCTCCAGTACCTAAATGAGGAGCTGCTGGCAACACCGCAGGTTCTCGCAATGGCCACTCCTTTGAAAGCAACCGACGTGTTCCGGCTGGCGGCAACGTGCGCGGAGCACGAGTGCCCCCACTTCGACGGGGCGGATTGTCGGCTGGCTACCAGGGTTGTGCAGATTTTGCCGGCGGTGGTAGACACGCTGCCGCCGTGCATTATCCGTAAGGAATGCCGCTGGTACTCGCAGGAGGGTGGAGCGGCGTGCAGACGTTGCCCGGCGATCACCACCGTCAGTTACGATCTATCGCCAGAGGTGCGGAAGGTATCAGGATTGCCGGTCATTCAGGAGACGGTAGTCCCCTAGAACCCTTGAGTCCTGCGTTGTTAACTGCGGCGTCGTTTAAAAGGGATCTACATTGGCCGGTTTGAAGGTGAACCATTTGGCTCAGAGGTGCGCCGAGACGCGATGTGCGAGTCTGAAAGCAAGAGCGGTCCCGCCGTACAGCACAAAATGCTTTGGGGTGGCCTTCAATTCCTTCCACAGCGCCTGCTGCGACGCGGGAAGAATGTTGAGTTTTCAAGAGAAGGTCATGACCTTTTCCAATTGTACTCGATTCGCTCCCGAGCCTTCTTAATCGTGCGATCAATATACTCTTGTTGTCGTTTCCTATCGCCTTTGTGCATAAGATCACGGGAAGCGAGCGCGTTGCGCGCCTCGTTTTCCGGGACCCCGTGGGCCAAAGCGTAGACGGCATAGGCGAGATCCACGCGCGTCTGGTCGCCGCCGTAGATGGGCTTCGTACGGAAGTCCTCGATGCTCTTGAGATTAGAACGGCACCGGCTCCGGCGCCGCAAAAAGGCGGGAGGCGGAAGCTTGGTTTGCTCCGCTTCATAGAGGGTTTTGACTTCCGCGAGAAATGCGACCGCTTTTGAATAGACCGCTCCCGTGGCTTCATGTAGCCGCACGTAGGGAAACGTTCCATCTGTCTTTCGATATTTGTCTTTGCGATTCGTAAATCCCGCCAGTCTTCCGTAGTGCCGCCAATCCGCCGAAGCAAGGTCACCGCCAAAGCGGGACGCCAGCAGTCGTGCTGCAAGAGTGGAAAGATGTTTCGGCAGAATCTGTCCGTGGTGCAGCCATGCTTGAAAGTTCCCCGGAGAAGTCTCAAGAACAATCGCTGGAGCAAAACCTTCTGATTTCAATCGCTCGATGACCTGGATAGTGGCGTCGTCGATAAGCGAAAGACTATGTTCGCCACTGGGCCGGATGTAGATGTTCCGGCCTTCGGCATTCTTCAATCGCAGCCACGAGACGGAGCGAAGCAACGTTTCGAGTTCCCACACGCGCGGGAGCATCACTCCCTGTGCGGCGCGCGGATCAAAGAGGCCGATTTCGAAAGCCTTTGTGCCCATGGCCTTGCTCTGCTTCTCGACAGCTTCGGGGGTGCTGATGGTTGTCATTTGTTTTTTCGACTTGACAAGCGCACTTCTCGGGAGTACTAACGTGCCGTACTCATAAATACCCTGTATGTATAGTACCATTAGTGAGCATACAGCAGGGCAAGTTTAAGCGGAGTGATCCCGCTCATTGGTAAAACTGAATGCAAGAACTTCAGCAAGTGACCGCACGCCGCAATGAAAAGCTGGTACGGGAACTCGGTCCGCTCGTCGCTTCCTGCCTTGAAGATCATCGCACCGAAGATATCTTGCTGAACCCCGACGGGCGCATCTGGGTGAAGCGCACACATCAGGATTTTGAGGTTGTGGGCTCAATGCTTCCCGCGCAAGCTTTGAGCGCGTTCGGCACGATTGCGGCGATTCGCGACACTGTCATCAATCACGACAACCCCATTCTCGAAACGGAGCTGCCCACGGATGGGAGCCGCTTCGAAGGTTTGATCCCCCCTGTGGTGCGGCAACCGGTATTCGCGATCCGGCAACGCCCTCATCGCGTGTTCACTCTGGATGACTACGAAAACGCGGGAATCCTAACGGACAAGAGCGATGAGCTGAACCGCCAGCGACATCGCGATTATTTTTTGGAGCTGGTGCGTGGCAAGCGTCACGCGGAAGTGATCCGCGCCGCGATTGGACAGCGGAAAAACATACTGGTTGCCGGGTCAACGGGTTCCGGCAAAACAACGTTCATCAATGCGGTCCTTGACGAGCTGGCGCGGATTTCACCGGACGACCGTGTGCTCATCATCGAAGACACACCCGAATTGCAATGCAACGTAAAGAATTCGGTGGCGCTCCTCGCGGTGGGGCGTGTGTCGATGCTCGATTGCCTGCGGGCTAGCATGCGCTTGAAGCCGACACGGATTGTGGTGGGCGAAGTGCGCGGCGCGGAAGCGCTGAGCATGCTGAAAGCGTGGAACACCGGGCACCCAGGGGGCGCGGCAAGCGTCCACGCAAACGATGCACACGGGGCTCTGATTCGCCTGGAGAGTCTCGTGGCTGAAGCGACCGCCGCGCCGCAACAGCATTTGATCGCCGAGGCGGTGAATGTGGTCGTCTTCGTGGACGGCGAGCCAAGTATTCGCGCTGGCCGCAAGGTCCGTGAGGTGGCGGTTGTGATGGCGTATCGCGATGGGAATTACGAGCTGGAGTACGTATAGGAGGCGCTATGGAAAACAGTGCACAACACAGTGGAATGGATTCTCTGCGCGGCACGAGTCTTTTTTCGAGCGTGTTGTTTGTCGCTGTTGCCGCATTGGTGGCGGTGGGGGCGCTTTGTCTCCTTCCTGGGCTGGGGACACCGCAGATGGGTTTGCCGGGAGCCGGTCGCGTCGCGCTGGTGGTGATGGTTATGGCGTTGGGTTTTTCCGGTGTGCTCGTGAGCACGCTGTTGAATCTGCCAGACACAATTCGGCGGACGCTGGTGGTCTTGTTTGCGACGGCACTTCTATGTTCAGGATTCGCTGCACTGGTGGGGTCGTTTGCCGTCAGTGGAGCGAGTAGTCGCTGGTCGTGAATCTTAGCGCGAAAGGAAAAAATGAAATGAAAGTATTCAGGAGAAGAGTTGAATGGCGGCGGCTCGCAGCCCACATGGGTTTACTGACGCTGGCGTCGGCGGTCCTCAGTCTGCCCGCATCCGCCGCGGCTGGCGGACAAGCATTGCCCTGGGAAGCTCCGCTGACTCGTCTGCAACAGTCGTTGAGCGGTCCCGTAGCGGGCGCGATTGCGGTTATCGCACTGGTAGCGATCGGTGTAACGCTTGTGTTCGGCGGTGAGTGGAACGAATTTGCTCGCAGGTCGGTATACGCCGTCTGCGCAATCGCTTTCATCATCTCCGCGTCTGCCTTGCTAGGCGGGTTGTTCGCGGTAGGCGCTGCGGTCGTGTAGCGATGGACGGACCACGGGAAGTACCCTTTCACGAGTCGGCGAATCGGCCGCAATTGTTGATGGGCGGGGACAGGGAATTGATTTTGGTCTCCGCCATTCTGGCGGCGATGTTGGTTTTTGCGGTGATGAAATGGTGGAGCATCCTTGCCGGGCTCGTTCTGTGGCTGACTGCGGTAGGGGTTATCGCGCGCATGGCCAAGGTGGACCCCCTCTTGCGTCACGTCTACATCCGGCACATTGGCTATCGGGATTTCTATCCCGCCAAGAGCCGGATGTCCGCTCCTCCCACTACAACCCCCGCGAATTGGAGATGAACCATGCCCCTTGTTGAACAGCGCCGTCACGCGATTGGATTGGCCGACCTGCTTCTCTACGACTCCCTGATTGAGGACGGGATTCTCCTGCTGCAGGACGGCGGGCTGCTTGCGGCTTGGAAGTTTCAAGGGCCGGATCTCGGTTCGGCGACGAACGGGGAGATGGCGGCGCTCAGCGGCCGCTTGGGAGCACTGCTTCGGCTTGGCGGGGGTTGGATGGTCCAGTGCGACAGCGTTCGCGCCCCAGCTCCCGGCTATCCCGAACATCAAGAGTTCCCGGACTCAGTTACAAAGATCATCGACGACGAGCGTCGCGAGCAGTTCATGTCCGAAGGCGTGCATTTCGAAAGCGATTACTGCCTTTCGCTGACCTACCTTCCCCCCGTTGCCCGAGAAGAAAAGATCAAAGGATGGATGTTTGAGGGCATGAAGGACCGGCGGGGGAATGCCGCGCGAATCGTGGACCATTTCAAGAGCCGCATTGCGAGTTTCGAGGACGTTTTCAAGTCGTTGTTCGCGGTGACACGTTTGAAAGCGGTGCGCACGAAAGACACTGCCGGCAATCCAATGGTTCACGACGAACTGCTGCGCTACGTGCATCGCTGCGTGTCATGGAAGGATCATCCCATCCGGCTTCCCGAGTTTCCGGTGTATCTGAACGACATGCTGGCGACGGAGGATTTCGCAGGCGGTTTGACGCCGCGCATCGGGCGTAAGCATCTGCGCGTGGTGGCCATCGATGGATTTCCCAAAGCGAGCGTGCCGGGAATTCTCGCGGCGCTCGATACGTTGCCGATCGAATACCGCTGGAACACGCGGGCAATTCTGATGGACCCGGAAGAAGCGCGTTCGTTTCTCGATAAGGTGCGCAAGAAATGGCGTTCAAAGATGCGAGGCCTTAAAGACCAGATTATGCAAACGCAGACCGGGGCCGTGAACCTACACGCCCAAGAGATGAGCATCGATGCGGAAGAGGCCATGAGCGTTGCAGCCGCGGGGGACGTTCTGTTCGCGCAATACACGACGACAGTAATTTGCGGCGATGAGGATGAGCCCGGCGTCGAGGAAGCCGTCGCCCTGGTCGCGAAGACGGTGCAAAACTTGGGCTTTTCGGCGCGGATCGAAGATGTCAATAGCGTCGAGGCATGGAGAGGGAGCCTTCCCGGAGATGGTTATCGCAACGTGAGGCGCGTCGTCTTGCATACGCTGAACCTCGCAGACCTTCTTCCGATAAGCGCGGTGTGGGCCGGGAATAAAGAAAACTCCTGCCCCTTCTATCCGCCGAAAAGCCCGCCGCTGTTGTATGCGGCGACAACGGGTTCGACCCCGTTCCGTTTCAATTTGCACTGCGGGGATCTCGGACACACCTTCATGGTGGGGCCGCCAGGCTCGGGAAAATCCACGTTCCTCGGATTCATCGTCGCGCAGTTCTTCCGGTATCCCCGCGCGCAGGTGTTCGCTTTCGATAAGGGCTACTCATTCGCAGTGCTTACGCGGGCTTGCGGCGGCGAGTTTTACGATCTCGGCGGCGAGACCGATGAATTGTCGTTTTATCCGTTGGCGGACCTCGCCGAGGATAGCGACCTGGCCTGGGCGAATAGCTGGATCGAAAAGCTTTGTACGCTCAGCGGCCTCGACATGAAGGCCCATCATCGCAACGCTGTGGCCGACGCCATGAAGTTGACGCAAGGCTCGTCGCGGAGGACCTTGACGGATTTCCTGGCGACGGTGCAGGACAAGGATGTCCGATCCGCGCTCGAAGTCTACACACTAAGCGGTCCACTCGGCCGTCTTCTCGATGCGGACAAGGATGGGTTGCGGGACGGACGCATGATGGTGTTCGAAATGGACCAGCTCATGAAGTACGGCGATGGCAATAGCAAAGCCACAGTCGCCGTATTGCTGTACCTATTCCGCCGAATTCAGAAAAAACTGGATGGCCGTCCCACACTCATTGTTCTCGATGAAGCCTGGATCTATCTGCGGGATGAGTTGTTCCGGGAATACTTGCGCGACTGGCTGAAGACTTTGCGTAAGCTGAACGCGGTTGTCGTTCTCGCCACACAGAATCTCTCTGACATTTTCAATTCCGGCATCAGTGATGTGGTTATGGAAGCGTGCGCCACCAAAATTCTGCTGGCTAACGCGGAAGCAGCGAACGTGCAGTCGCGCCGCTTGTATGAAGCCGTGGGCCTGAATGACCGGGAGATTCAGATCGTTCAGGGCGCCATCCCGAAGCGCCAGTATTACATTGTCTCCCCAGAGGGTCGTCGTCTGATTTCGCTGGGACTCGGCGGCGTCGCGCTTGGGTTTGTCGGCGTGAACAGCCCCGATGACCGTAAAAAAGTGGAGGAGATCATGCGCGCCCATCCCCGAACCTGGCAAGCGGAGTGGTTGCGTGAACGAGGCCTCCCGGATTGGGCGGACTGGTGGAGTGAAGTAGAAGGTGTTCTTGGAAGGAGAGTATCGGCATGAAAAGAGTAGTGGTATTCACGGTTGTGCTGTCCCTGCTGTTCTTGGGCGTTCCAGCGCGTACGGATGCCGGAGTAGTAGCAGGTATGACAACAG